>OCZV010000597.1_pt1 | contig 13041 bp, 11 predicted proteins | sample 1539051 | NCBI WGS metagenome assembly OCZV01 (sample SAMEA3113581, study PRJEB22503) | soil metagenome
CATAGCGGCCTTTCGAGTCGCTGATCCCGGGTTCAAATCCCGGCCGGAGCATTTTATTTTCTCTCTCCGGCTCACGATTGTACAGCCCTGCTATGCCTGATGGTGAAGTGAGAACGCTGCCTATGTACTGCTATTGCAAGTAATAGCGGCCTTTCGAGCGCTTCTCAAGAGCCCTTTTGAAAGCTTTGCTTTTATATTATTTTTGATATATGCTTCCATCTCCTTTCTGTTTACCTAGGAAACTATTTAAGCTGTGAAGGAGAAACAATAACAGTTAATTTAGAAATGGAAACTAAAAGTTATGATAGAAAGTTTGAACTTCCGCTCTACAAAGGCGACTGCAGTTTTTTTGAAGGCTACGATCCGTCATCGCTGATGTACGAAACCTCTAGACTTAGGAACTTGATTACAAAGAGAGGAACACTTGAAATTCTAATACCCCTGTGCTGCTCGACTAGTCCAGTCAGATATAAGAAGTTCCGGGAGACCCTCAAGGGATTTAGCAGCAAGACGCTTGCTTACAGGTTACACGAGCTTGAAAAAAGCGGCATACTGGAGAGGCGTTCATATAATGAAATTCCTCCTCGGGTTGAATATCGCCTCACATCTAAAGGTCAGGAATTGGTAGAGTCCATAATAAACTTGCTACAATGGATGAGAAAGTGGTCGACTATAGCAACCAACAATTAACTGACGCATCAGCAGCCAATTTGCTCAACCGTAAAAGCGCGCTAAACTCTCTTTCACAATCTTGTTCAATTATGAAAAATCAAGTTTAATACCGCGGATTACATAACAACCATATGAACACTGAGAGAGTTTTATATATATACACACATGCTCGCAAAGTTATTTGAACTAAAGGATGCAGGAGGTAAGGGAAAGGGTCTCTTTGCAAGAAAGCCAATCCTCAAAGGGACCATAATCTCCTTTGAATGTCCGAAGTGCAGAAGAATCCCAAAGGAGGACTTTGAAGTGATACCAACTAAGGAGAAGAGCTTTATCTTCAAATATGGTTACAAAAAGGTTGATGGTTCTTATTTACTTCCATGTGATGAAATCATTTACCTAAATCATTCCTGTAATGCCAATATACTTGCTTCCCGAAAAGGATTTGATATAGTTGTCAAGGATATAGCAAAAGGCGAGGAAGCAACATACGATTACCGTTCCTTTTTTCATGACTCAGATGAATTTGAATTTGAATGTATGTGCGGTGAATATAATTGCTGTAGGATTGTCAGATCCATTTATGATCACAATCATCATCATCCTCAGTCTATTGAACTACTTGAGTTTTGGAAAATGAGGGTTGATTCTGCTTTAATTTGCATTGATAAGATAGATCAACAGCTACTCAAGAATAAGTTACCTACTATCGAATCCTTTATGTGAACATCAATAGCTCAAGAAATCTCGTTACGTTATGACACTTTGATTCTAATTGTCTGAGAAATATATTAGATACACTTTTACTCTACTCAGAGAGTTTTTTTTGAGCAGTTGCTTTGGCTAAAGCATCCAATATTTTCTGCTTTGCATCCTTTTCCTTTTTTGAGGATTCCTTTCCTTCAACCATCTCTTTGAACTGGATGGCATTGACAACAGCCTTACCACCGTAGTGGTTGTTGAAGTAAATTCGCAATCTCTTTGATTCAGGGTCTTTTGTTATCCTGTTGACCTTTTCAGTCCAAGGCTTCAGTTCTTCGTCTTCATAAAGATAGTTATACCAATAACCCTTGTTCCTGCCATGAAATCTGATAAACGAATGGTCTGCAGTCAATATGACGTCTGATAGATACCGCAGTTTTGGCTCAGGCGAATCGGTCATTACAGCCGCAACATTATAGTGCCTTAACATTTCCCAAGGTCCCTCGGTCTGCCATGACCCATGGCGGAATTCCAGTGCATAATCGTATCCTGATGGCATTCTGTTGAGGAACCCTTCGACTTGCTTAAACTCATTAACTGAGAAGCTTGGGGGTAGTTGCAGCAGTATTGCGCCAAGTTTGTTTGCATCCTTTAGTGGAGAGATCTTTTCGAGGAACTCTTGGAATGCTTCTAGTGCACCTTTTTTGACATCCATAAGCTTAGTATGTGTCACAGTCTCAGGCGCCTTGACAGAGAATTGAAATCCCGGAGGCGTAGCTTTTACCATGCCATAGAACGTGCCACTAGTCATCTTTGAGTAGAACTTCTGATAAAATGTAGCATCCAGCTCAGCTGAAGGGAAAAATTCAGAATAATAACGCAAACGCTTAGTCTGAGCATCTGGATAGAAAGAGCCTACCCACCCCCCTTTTTCAACGGGATCGCCATAATTCCAGCCGGAGCAACCTATGGATACTTGTGCCATGCTTTAATATACTATGGACAACTCAGATATTTTTGCTTGTCACTATGCTTGATTCTTGAAATATCTAAAAAAGGAAGCAATTGGTATTATTGTCTTTGCATCAAACTCAAATATCGTCCCTGTTAGCCGTAGTTTGTACTGAACAGCTGGCCTTATACTACAGATATCCGCCAGCAGGTATCCATCACTTATTTGCCATCTATACTCCCTATTAATCAGAAATACTACTGTCAGCGATCTTAACTGCCATCTCCACTTCTTATTCTTGCCTTCCCCTATAGTTTATCTGCCTTTTTTGTCATCTCATCGTATAAGCAACATAGGCATTATTAGAAATTCTACACACGACACATCAGACGTAGAAGCGATTCAAGTATTCAAATCGTACTGAAAAGGACTCTATCTTGGCTACATCACGTAAAATAGTATTAATAGTATATAATAGAGATAAATTTTTAAGATAACTGCACATGCTGCTGCTCTACTGACAGCTATATCATCACATCTTCACTATGACATAACGCCTTTCCAATGGGATCCAAGTTCAAAAGAGTAGAGAGCATCTTTTCTCTACATCTCTACTTTAAAGAGCAGTAAATTAATATGGTGACCAGTTTGAAAATAGTCTTAGGGATAGAGCCAGTTCTTGAGCAGTCGGAGAAACATCGAAGCTAACCCTTTAACTGAGCTATTTGCTGTCTATTTGGCCAAAATCGAGGAGGCTTTAAAGCGCGAGGTTGACCTATATTCATGGTCGGAGTTCCACGCTCCATTACGCTATGCCTGCGAGGGAGGCAAGCGCATCAGGCCTCTAATCCTTGTACTGTCGGCAGAATGCATCAAGTCTAAAAAAGTAGAATCTGACGCATACCTGGCTGCTTCTGCAATCGAGCTTCTACATACGGAGTCTATAATCCATGATGACATTATCGATGAGGAGAATCAGCGGCGCGGAAAGCCCTCATTCCACGTAAAATACGGCTACAATAGCAGCATTCTTACTGCAGATTTTGTTCTTGGCGTCATACTAAATATCAGCTCAAAATTAAAAGATCCCCGCATCATCAACGAGCTATCAAATGCAGCAACCAAAATGACTGAAGGGGAGATGATGGAAATAAAGCTTGGTAAGGAAATGGATATCACTGAGGACGACTATATCAAGGTGCTTGAATTCAAGACAGCCTCGCTCTTTGAAGCCTCAGCCAAGATTGGTGCAATAACTGGAGGCGGCGACGAAGATCAGATCCATACTATGACATCTTTTGGCAACCTGCTGGGGATAGCCTACCAGATACATGACGACCTCATTGACTGGAGTAACGAAAATCGGCTCTTTAACACGCTCGTCAGGAAAAACGGCACACCAAAGGATTTGGTCGACCAAATGGACAAGCTATATCACTCATATGCCTTAAAGGCAAAGAACGAACTTCGCAAGATATCTACACAGAGCGAAGCCAAGCGCCACTTGGAGCACCTGACAGACCTTACCTCGATCCAATTCTAATAAAAGAGGCTCAAACATTGAATATTTGGTAGTATCTTTATGTGTATTTTTTCCTTGCAAGCGACAGAACTTGCTTGCTTCAACAGACTAGAAGCCGATGATATCTCAGAATTCCACAAGATAGAAAGCGAATATCCTCTGATATAGAATATACTTTTACTCTGCAAAGAGATAAGCTGCAGGCAAAACAATTAAACGCCAACATGCAGCTTCTCCATTTTGGTTGTCACTAAGTGAAGCTGTTAGGCCACCCTGGATGATAAGGACACGATCTACGTATTTTGTAATACTTTTGGCTACATTCGTTGTTTTTAGTGCAGTAGTCGCTTCTGGCATAACACTTGAAGCAGATGACGCGGCTAGTCGCTACTTCGAGTCAGTACATGGCAGCAACCCCAGTATTGACATGGCAATGGTAGTTATTACTTCGCTAGGTGATGTAACAACACTGTTCATTCTTGGCATCGTACTAACGATAATTCGGCGTACGAGGAAAGTCGGTATGATATTTCTTATTGCACTGGTCGTTATTGTAGTCCTGGTCATGTACATAAAGCCTCTGATTGGAAGAGAGATTCCGCCCTATGGATTTGAACCAGCTTCACAACTGCCTGAAAACTTTAGCCTTGAAAGTGATAGTCTTGCGCCTATTGCTGCTGGATTTTCATATCCCTCCGGTCACGCCGCCCGTGCCACTGCCCTAGCCTTTATTGCAGGGTATGCTATCTATAACAGATCCAAGAAAATGGGCTATGCGATCTGGGCCTTTCCAGTCATTATTGGCATTACGCGCATCTATGTAATGCAGCATTACCCAACAGACATTATTGCTGGCTTCGTGTTTGGAGCATTAGTGTCCGTGGTTCTAAGCAATGCCATGAAGCTTGACGAGCCATTCTTTCTATCTAGAATAAAAGGCAAGGAAGATAGAGCCTTCTAAGTTTTGATATTGCAATGTAAGCTTGTGCTATGAACCTGTATGTCATTTATCTACTATTATGCGATAATTTTTTAGAAATTGGGAGATTATCATATGTTATGCTTAAATTGTGAGAAAGCTTTCCTGGCTCCTTCTCTGGAATAAGACGGAGATATATCTCCGTCTTATTGCCCCGCGGTATTACCTCTGCTTTGATCTTTAGCATTTTCTAATAGCAAGCAAGAGACACAGATGTTGAGGACCTCACCAAATAAGAGAAGCACTTCAGTTGTCGAAATCTTTAATTCTAATTAGAATCCTAAAAATACCATTTAAGATGGGCATATCTTCCGCTCTGATAATGAACATAGCTGGATCAGAGTGGATCATAATCATACTTTTTGGACTTATTTTACTCTTTGGTGCCAAAAAAATACCTCAGTTTTCACGCACAGTGGGCAAGGCTGTAGGAGAATACGAAAAGGCAAAGGAGATGTTCCGTCATGAAATGGAACAAGCAGCAGAGAAAGCAAGAGGAGATAACAAGTTTCCCAAGGTAAGGGGTCCGGTAGCCACAGAGAGGAAAAAGCTAGAGTCAATCGCCACCTCATTAGGCATAGAGGACTATGCTCACTTTACAGATGAGGAGCTCCGTATTCTTATATCAAAGAGAATGACAAGCTGACCTACAGGATACCCTCTACAATTTATACACAAAACTTATAACATGAACTTTTCCAGAACAATGCATGCTAGAGACTGCAAAAGGCTCTACACAGGCAATAAACCCCTTTGAAGTTGCCCTCAAACAGCTTGACGAAGCGGCCAAGCTTATAAAGCTAGACAAAGGTTTACAAGAAGTTTTAGCCAATCCAAAGCGCGTTCTTACAGTATCACTGCCAATAAGAATGGATAACGGCGAGATACAAGTTTTTACGGGGTTTCGCTCACAGCATAATGATGCCCGCGGTCCGTACAAGGGAGGCATTCGCTATCACCCACAGGTCAGCGTCGATGAGGTTAAGGCCCTGTCGATGTGGATGACTTGGAAGTGTGCCATTGCAGATATTCCGTATGGCGGAGGCAAGGGTGGCGTCATATGTAACCCAAAGGAAATGTCGGAAGGCGAACTAGAACGCCTTACAAGGCGCTACGCTTATGCTATTGCAGACATTATTGGTCCGCACACAGACATTCCAGCTCCAGATGTTTACACTGGCGGCAAGGAAATGGCTTGGATAATGGACACATACTCTGCACTTAAGGGCAATTACGTTCAGCCAGAACTTATCACAGGCAAACCGATCGCAATTGGCGGGTCACTTGGCAGAAACGAAGCTACAGGCAGAGGACTGGCATTCACAGTAAGAGAAGCTGCAAATAAGCTTAAGGTAGACGTGAAAAATGCCACAATGGCAGTAGAAGGCTTTGGAAATGCAGGCCAGTTTGCTTCGCAATTTGTAGAAAATCAAGGTGCCAAGTTGATCGCTGCTTCTGATTCAAGAGGAGGCATTTATAATAAGAATGGTATCAGTGTAGTTGAGCTAAGAAAGCACAAGGAAAAAACTGGCTCAGTTGTAGGGTTTTCCGGCGCTAATTCAATAAGCAATGAAGAGTTACTCGAAACAGAATGCACAATACTAATACCAGCTGCACTTGAAAATCAGATTACTGCCAAGAATGCTGGCAGAATCAAGGCTAAGATAGTGGCAGAGGCTGCTAACGGCCCAACTACACCTGAAGCAGACGAAGTACTCTACAACAACAAGATCATGGTCATTCCTGACATCCTTGCAAATGGTGGAGGTGTTACTGTATCATACTTTGAGTGGCTGCAGAATCTTCGTAGGGACTATTGGACTGAAGAGGAGGTCAATGAAAGACTGGATAGAAACATTACTAAAGCATTCCTTGACGTATATCATACATCTGAAAAGTACAGCATCGACATGCGCAAGGCAAGCACGGTGTTAGCAGTGAACAGAGTAGTTGAAGCAATTAAGATAAGAGGACTTTGGCCTTAAGGATCAATAACCCTTAATTTAATTTGCTAGCTTGGTTGCCTCTATAAAAGGAAATACTAAATGTACTAGATCTCTCCTTCTCCTTCTTCTGCACCTTTGCTTTATGTCACAGTATACGAAGATTATTGAAAATAAGGTAAAACTAGTAACATAGCTCTAATGATTAATAGACTATATGTACTGCCACTGGTAACTGCGATAGAATGCCCATTTATCATGTATATACATTTTCCCAAGTCAGTTCATCAAGTGCAGCAGCTATTTGGCTATAGGGTCTTGTAGAGCTCCAGAATATCATGACATGGTCCGCAGTCTTATTATCATGCCAATAAAGCTCTCCGGGAGAGCCACCGTCATCTATGCATACAGAGCTTTCCCCTTTATCATAAAATGAGCAGGATGCAAAATGGAAGCTATGTATTGACTCTATTTTCAATCCATGTAATGGAAATTGTTGTCTATAATATTCTAAATGACCTTGATGCAGCTGACCAGTGTTGTCATATGGATTTGCAACTGGCCTTTGTGGCGAATAAAAGAACCCTGCCGTTATATTAGATGACTGATCCACTGGTGTATCTGTAACCTTGATAGTTATTGGTTTAGTTTCTACCTTATCCGTCCCATAAAGATATGCTTCCATTCTATATTCTCCAATAGGCAGGACTGTTGTTCCAGAATTAGATGGACCTCTGTTAAATCTAGGATAACTAAGGAGAGGTGTCTCGAATGCAGTCTCATTGGTGTGGGCATCAACCACCCTTACAATGTAATCATGTGGGATATCCCAAGGTGCGTCAGCCATATGAAATGCGATATTTGTTCCATTTGATACTGTCAAATTTGTCGGAATGGCATAAGCATTCTTGTTTGTAATAAGTTTATGAGATTCTTCAGGCCAGTTTTCATGAAACTCATTTGCCATATAAATTACAAAGGTTTTTACAGTCGAGGGAACTACGAAGGCCTCTGTTTCATATACAACGGTTGAGAAATTGGGCAATATGGCCGGCGTTGTATTAGCTGAAACTGCACTACTACTATTATTGTCATTGGATGACGACAGATTTGATACAAGAAATGTTGCTAGTTCTTGAATTTCATAACCTAAACTGTCTGTAGCATAAGAAGGTGAGGGAGCTGACGCTCCTATTTCTGCTAGATAGAAGACAAGGATAATGATAGTGGTAGTAATACTACCACTCAATAGTGCAGATAAAGTTATCTTCATTATAATTTACTCCAGCCCTGCAATACTATTATTACTTTTGATATCAGTCAGCAAATTTAAGAGATCACATCGATGGTTAATTTTTGATAGGTATCATATACTAAAGTTAAAAATTATTATTTCCTTTATATCAGAAAAAGAAAGAGAACACAAGATTTGGGTCATTAGTTGAGCTTAGCAGCAACTGCTCTGCTGTAAATCTGATGTAGTAATTATTACAAAGAGAGATGTGCTAATCTCTCACTTGCTCCACTTTTCATTCTATACTTCTCCACCTAAAATTGAAGAGATACAGTGTAGATAAGAAATAAGAAACTATTGATTACCTTTTTATGCCTACATATCTTCATGTGTCATGAAATATGCCCAAGCAGACGGTTTATGGAAGATGTCCGAACTGCAAGACCAAGAGCCAGCTAGAAGTAGTTTCTCGCCATCCAGGAAGAGAGAAATTCAGGTGCAATCAATGCTATCACAAGTTTGGAATGGATGAACTTTAGTTTTCTTAACCAATCTCTCTTCTTTCGGGCCATCACAATATTAAGAATTATATCAATAAGATCTAAACAGGGTGGGTGTTGCTGTCCACTATAAGAGAAATATATTCTCTTAAGGGTTATTATCGGAATAGTGTTATAGAAATACATGACATACTATGAGAAGAAGTAATTTTAATTAATCTCATTCATAAATTGAGCATACAACTCCTAAAAGCGATGTTGTACTCGCGATGTTGAAACGACAAAAAAACTCTTTTATTATTGCCTGTAGGACTGGCATTCCTACTATGTACAGTGGCATTAGTTGCATCAATCAGCCCTCCAGCAGTTGCACAATAACAAGACCTGCTTCATTTTTGTTTAGTTCTTATTACTCATAGCTAGTCAGTGAGTCGATGTATATGTGAATAAACAAAACTCAGCATATTCATCTCTCCCGCTTCAAGTATTCTCTTGCTTATTATCAACATTATGCATTGTCTTAGCATCTGTCTTCACTAGATACGATCTCACGCAAGAAGCCATAAAGAAAAAGATTCGTCAAACAACGATCAGGCAATAAAATTGTTTAGCTACAAACAAATATTTCAAATTGCAAATCAGTTACCTAGATTAGTAAGGTGCACCTAGTGAGGTTTGAACCGAGGGCCTCAGCTAGCGGTGAAGGAAAAAGTGTCCTCTAAGAATGGATGATTTTGGACCTAGGTATTAAGGATTATCTTCAGTTTTTGTGAAAGATTGCATAAAACTAGCTAATTTTGGTCATATTTTTATATTAGAACCAACCCTTGACCATTCTATAGTGCGCCGGTCTCGGAAAGTGAATAAAAGAGTAGCGAATAGTACTACTACTACTACTGCTGGCAAAACAATTGTATTAACTGATCCTAAAGATATAACGAGTAGTGTAGCGGCTCTCTTCTCAAATGTAAAAGAGAGAATTGATTGTTGTGCAGATGATAATGCGCCTATTTCACATATTATGTTAGAGCCAGTACGGGATGGATATATTCAACTTAAGAACAGAGGCATAAAAGTAAGGTTCATTACTGAAATCACGAAAGAAAATCTCTACTACTCTAAAGAGCTTATGAAAATTGTAGAATTACGCCACTTAGATGGCATTAAGGGTAATTTTGGAATCTCAGATGGAGTAGAATACCGAGCAAGTCCCACTTCAAAACAAAAGGGAACGCCTTCAGAATATATCATCAGTACTATGAAATCCTTTGTTGAACAGCAGCAATATTTTTTTGATATGCTTTGGAGCAAAGCAATACCTGCTAAACAGAGGATAAAAGAAATTGAAGAGGGGCATCGTGAAGAATTTTTCGAGGTTATTGATAACTCGGAGAGGGCTGCTGAAGTTTATATTAATTTGGCGAAAGCAACCAAAAATAACGCACTCTTGTTATTGCCAAGCTCAAATGCATTGGTTACAGAGCATAAACTGGGTGTACTGGAATATCTAATAGAAACCTCAAAAAATAAGGATGTCCGTGATATCAGAATCATTTGCTCCATTGATGATAGTAATGCTCAAATTATAAGATGGCTACATGAAGAAGCACCAAACATCAAAATTCTAAATAACAGAATCAATCTAGCTACCAAAGTTTTCATAGTAAATGACGATACACTGTTTAGAGCAGATCTACGAGATCCTGAAGCCGATACATTTTCAAAAGCTTTTGGTTTTGCTATATACTCAAACAGCAAGCCTACTGTTGGTGCTTTCAAATCATTTTTTGAGCTAGTCTGGCACTCGTATGAAACAAACGAGAAATTGCAGCAAGCAGACAAAGTGCAAAGAGAATTTATCAATATAGCAGCTCATGAGCTGCGAACACCAATAGTGCCAATACTTAATCTATCTGAATTACTGTATTCTAAAATAAAGGGGCAACAATATGAACAGGAACAAGAACAAGAACAATATAAAGAAATGCTACAGATTATTCTCAGAAACGCAAACAGATTACATCAACTTACAGAGGATATACTAGATGTCACAAGAATTGAAAGCCACACACTAAAGCTAAGAAAAGAGATATTCAATCTAAATGATGTAATATTAAATGTTGTAGAGGATTACAGAAAACAAATTGCAAATGGTGCTAATAATAATGGTGGTGGTAATGTAAAGGTGATGTACGAAGCCGTGAATAGTAGTACTGGCGGTGGTAGTATCTTCGTAGAAGCAGATAGACGGCGCCTAACCCAAGTTATTTCTAATCTGCTAAATAATGCCATCAAGTTCACTGAAGAAGGTAATGTAACTGTGAGTACTGGTATAATAAAAAGAACAAAAGAGGATAAGAGCGATCAAGAAGAAGAAGTTGTTATAGCTGTAAAGGATACTGGTACTGGTATAGATTCTGAATTGATGCCAAGGCTATTTACAAAGTTTGCTACAAAATCCTATCAGGGGACAGGACTTGGATTGTTCATATCAAAAAGCATTGTAGAAGCACATGGTGGGAAGATGTGGGCTCATAATAATAATAAGAATGATAATGAGAATAAAAATAATGATTCTAATAAGAGAAAACACAATGGAGCCACACTTTACTTCACGCTGCCAGTTGCAGATACGAGCTTAAGTACATGATATTAATTAATCAAGCATCTTAATATCAAGAAGTAGTAAATCGTATAATCCGGGTCTATAATTAGAAAGCGCCAAAGTAGGATCGGTATATGAGTGTGTACCACAAATTCATTAACTTCTAAAACCTTTTCATTGAGTAAGTGATGTCAGGCTCATCATCTACTAATAGGATTTTCTTCTTCTTATGATCATCATCATTGTTGGTCGTTAACTAATCTAGCCTCTTGCTGAACTCGTATCTGGTCGCTATCAAAACGAACAGTACGTATTACTATCTGTGACGAACCAAATAATCAAAAGTCCCACCGTTTTTTTGTAGTAGACAATACAAATTGAAGAGGATCCTTCCAAGAAAATTATCCCGCTAATACTGAAGGAAGAGACAGAGATCTTTATGATGCGTGCAGCTATTTTTACCTGTCATCTGTAGTTGTTTTCTTTTCCTTCTTCTTCAAGTAAGGAGAGTGCGCCATCTAATTTTCCGATCTGCTCCCTAATCCCTTTTCTTAATTCTCTGAGGGGCTCTTTGTCATGTTCTGGATCTATTCTAAGAATTTCATCGATTAAATACAGAGTGTAATATAGGTTATTTGCCCCGAATTTATCAGCTAGACGTGGATTTTCAACTGAATCGATAATTTGAGTGAAATCTAGAACTATCTTTTTTCCTAGTTCTTCTGTTTGCTTTCTTGATCGGTCAGCATTATATCTTACAATTTGCCAATCCTTAGGTGGAGGATCATCACTATATTTGTCAATGAGGTTTGCTAATCTTGTTAGATTTTTTATAATTCGCAATATATTAGAACTAATACGATGTAAATAGTACTTCTTTTTTGTATCCTCTCTCTGCTTAACTTCAATAGTATCTCTTATCTTTACTTCAATGAATATCCTCTCCATTATTTTGTGTGGTTTCATTTGAAAATAATAATAATAGCCTAGGACGAGTACGATTATCCCAATAGCAATTCCACCTATACTGCTAAGGAGGATAGTATTTGCATCTACAATTTGCAGAATCAGGTTATGCTGTAGAATAGTCAAGAGGGCCGCAGTTGTACCAACAGCCATAGCTACACTTGCAGGTACTATCCAGAACATTGGATCTGCCCGCATATACATCTGCATATCTCGAGCGGAAGTGATATTAAACTAATAGTTCAATACAGATATTATTTATCTTATAAATGGACAAAAATGGAAAAAAGAAGGGCTGCTTAAATCCTATCCGCTCCACTTTCCTAACCAATCTCTGCGCTCCATTGCATCTCTGTTATTCAGATCTCTCTTCTCAACTGTCAGCTCGCTTATAACTATCATGATGTAGGACCTTACCTTGGTGTATTCAATTTACAATTCCACAGAAGAAGCCATATATGGAAAATGGTTGAATCAAGTCAAAGAATAATCAGGAAATAAGACAATGCTCTAACCTTATAGAAACATTTTGAATTACAAATTAACGCACCCAATAGAGAAATAATTTGGAAGCAGTTTTCAGGTTAAAGTATGAGAAAAGCATTATGATACAGTATATATAGATGATATATAAATGAGGAGTATCGATATCAATCCTCAAGGTCACTACATGGGATATACCCACATGATTTGCTAATAGGTCATAACGCAGCCCTGAATATTCTTATAGAATGTCAATACCTAACCCTTATCTTAACTTGGAACGTGTTACTTCTTCTGTACGCATTATGGGAGTATCCCCACGGTTATCGGTTTCACCAGCTATATCCATAGTACTGACTGCACTTGTAATTGCTATTATTTTTTTGGCTCCCAATTTCATAATAACTAGTGCACAGCAACAACAACTATCGACCAGCCAACCATCAGGAACTCAGAGTCCAACATTATTAAGCGCAAAGGATAGCT
>OCZV010000598.1_pt1 | contig 13041 bp, 13 predicted proteins | sample 1539051 | NCBI WGS metagenome assembly OCZV01 (sample SAMEA3113581, study PRJEB22503) | soil metagenome
CCGCGAGCACCCGCCGGTCGTCCTCGCTCAGCTTCAAGGCACCCGGCCGGCCCCCCTGCCCGATCGGGCAGCAGGAGCCGGCCGGCAGGTCAGACCCTGGCGAAGCCTGGGACCGCTCAGGATCGTTCGTTGCGGAGCTGGTAGAGCGCGCCGAGGAAGTAGCCGTAGATCAGGTGCCACAGGAGCACCGCCGCCGGCAGCTTCCACCCATCGGGCCCGTAGAACGTGAAGAACCCGTAGCCCTGCTTCGGCACGTACGCGTACGGCACCAGCAAGCCGATGCTGATGACGGTCATGACCACGCCGTACAGGAGGCCGCGCGCCACGTTGCCGCTGTGGGTGTTGCGGAACGGCATCATCGGCAGCGCCAGCACTGCGTAGAGGATGGCGAAGACGATGCCGTTCACGAAGTGGAGCGACTGGCCCACGAAGAACGAGCCGGTCGTTCCGAACTCCTCGACGGGTGCGCCGAGCACACCGTTGAAGAGCGGCCACGGCAGCGTCGGCAGGCCGATGGCCGGGAAGACGTATCCGAAGTAGGTGCCGAGCTGCGTGGCGATCACGCCGACGAGCGCGATGGCGCCGATTCGGTGCTCGTTGACCCACTCGTACCACCAAGCGGCTGCGCTCCCGACGGTCGCCTGGCCCGCTTGGGCGCGGCCGTCGTCGGTCTGCGTGGTCGCCACTGTCGGAGCTGCCATGTGTTCCCCCTCTGGTCCCCTCACGTCGGCCCCCATGTCCGACTAGCGGGCAAGCTACCACACAGCGGACAGCCTCGGCCGGCCGGTTCCGCCCCTTGTCACGCGCTCGGCGGTCGGTAGTCGATGTTGCGATCGACGCTCAGGTAGACGTCCATGCCGATGGGCTCGGTCTGTTCCTCGGCCAGGTGGCCGAGCAGCCCGGCACACCGGGCCAGCAGGGCGACGCCCCGCATGACCGAGACGGGGAGACCGAGGTCCGCGAGGACGGCACCACACGTGCCGGCGCCGTTCAGCGGCAGCGCCCGGCCGAGGATCGGGGGATGGACCCGGCCGATAGCGGCGAACAGGCGCAGGTGGTCGCCGAACGCACCGTGGCGCCGCGCGAGGTCGAACAACACAGGCGTCCGCGGGTCCTCGACCTTGTGGACGGGGTGGCCGAGCCCCGGGACGAAGCGGCCACCGGCCCGGGCGGCCGCGACGACCTCGGTGGCGAGCTGGTCCCAGCCGGCCTCGTCCCCGGGGCGCTCGGCGCGCGATGCCAGGCTGTCGGCCAGAAACCGGGCGGCGTCCTCGGTCACCCCGAGGAACCTCGATCCGCCACCGAGGAGCCCGGCGGCGACGGCACCCTGCAGCGACTCGGGCGCGCTCGTGTAGGTCAGTCGGGCCGCGAGAGCGGTGGGCGTGAACCCATGGTCGGCGAGGGACACGAGCACCGCCTCGAACAGGACGAGCTGGTCGGATGTCGGGCGACGCTTGGCGATCAGCCAGAACGCCAGCTCCCCGAAGCTGACCTGGCCGAGAAGCTCACCGGCGAGGTCGTGGCCCAGCAGGGTGATCGTGTCGGCCGTCGACGTGCCGATGCCCGTCCGGTAGGCCGCGCCGTCGTCCGAGGTCACTCCGCCTCCCCCGGCTCGGGACGATCGCGCAGCCATGCCTTGATCTCGTCGCTGTGCTCGCCGAGCTCCGGAGGAGGCAGGTCGTAGCGCAGCTCGGCGTCGCCGAAGGTGATCGGGTCACGTACCAGCGTGTAGGCGCGGTCGTCGGTGCCGAGGTCGACGCGTGGGGCGAGGCCCAACGACTCGGCGAGCTCGACCCCCTCGCCGATCGTGTTGATGGGGCCGCACGGCACGCCGGCCTTGTTCAGCGCCAGGAACAGGTCGTCTGCCTGCCACTTGGCCAGCTCGGCGAGCAGGAGGGGGCGCAGCTCGTCCCGGTTGCGCGTGCGGTCGGCGTTGGTGGCGAACCGGGCGTCGTCGGCCACCCAGGCGATGCCCAGCACCTCGCACAGCGAGCGGAACTGCCGGTCGTTGCCGGCGGTGATGATCATGTCGCGGTCGGCGGTCGGCATCGCCTCGTAGGGGAACAGGCTCGGGTGCGCGTTGCCCATCCGCGTCGGCACCACGCCGGCTGCCGTGTAGGCCGCCGTCTGGTTGACGAGACCGGACATCGCCGACGACAGCAGGTTCACCTCCACGTGCTGGCCGCGCCCGGTCTCGGTCCGCTGGTGGAGGGCGGCCAGCACGCCGATCAGCCCGTGCATCCCGGCCATGACGTCGAACACCGAGATGCCGGCCCGGAAGGCCGGTCCGTCCGGGTCACCGGTGAGGCTCATGAGGCCGGACACCGCCTGGACGATCAGGTCGTAGCCCGGGAGCCACGCGCCCTCGCCCGTGCCGAACCCGGTGATGGACAGGTAGACGAGCCCCGGGTTTCTCACGGCCGCCGTCTCGTAGTCCAGCCCGAACTTCTCCAGCGCCCCCGGACGGAAGTTCTCGATGGCCACGTCGGCCCGCCGGAGCAGCTCGGCGGCGAGCGCGCGATCGTCGGGGTCCCGGAAGTCGAGCACCACGGACCGCTTGTTCCGGCCGATCGACAGGTAGTACGTGGAGACGCCGTCCTTGACCGGCGGCATCCACGTGCGGGTGTCGTCGCCCGCCGGCGCCTCCACCTTGACGACGGTGGCCCCCATGTCGGCGAGGAGCATCGAGCAGTAGGGGCCGGCGAGGATGCGCGACATGTCGGCGACGACCAAGCCTTCGAGCGGCCCGCGGCGGCGTTCGGTCGATTCGTCTCGGGTCATCGTGTGGGGCAACCCCTTGATCGAGGGCGGGCGTTGGAACGGTTGCTTGGTGCGGTCGCGCGGGCGTGGGAGGATGCGCCGATGCCCGAGGAGTCGAGCTCCGACTTCGTCGAGGCCCTCGCCCGCGGCCTCGCCATCATCACGGCGTTCAGCCCGACGGCGACGGCGCTGTCGGTGAGCGACGCGGCGGCGCGGACGTCGCTGCCCCGGCCGACGGCGCGCCGCCTGCTGATGACGCTGGAGAGGCTCGGGTACGTCCGCTCGAGCAACGGCCTGTACACGCTCACCACCAAGGTGCTCGAGCTGGGCACCACGTACATCGCCGCGCTCGGCATCTGGGAGCTCGCCCGCCCCCACCTCGAGGCGCTCGTGGGGCGCACGGGTGAGTCGAGCTCGATGTCCCAGCTCGACGGCAGCGACATCGTGTACGTCGCCCGGGTGCCCGTGCCCAAGATCATCGCCCTGTCGGTCCACATCGGCACGCGCTTCCCCGCGGTGGCCACCTCGATGGGACACGTGCTCCTCGCCGACCTTCCCCGGGCCGAGCTGCAGCGGGTGCTCCGGACCCCGTCGCAGTCGGGCATCATCCCCCGGATCACGCCGTCGCGGCGCGAGCTCGAGCGTGAGCTCGCGCAGGTGCGCCAGCGGGGCTGGGCGCTGTCGGACGAGCGCCTGTCGCTCGGCATCCGGTCGATCGCGGCGCCGGTCCGCGACGCCTCGGGAGCCACGGTGGCCGCGGTCAATGTCACGGTGCACGCCGCCGAGACGTCGGTCGCCGAGCTCAAGCGGCGCCACCTGCCGCTGCTGCTCGCCACCGCCCAGGACATCACGCGCGAGTGGGCCAACCTCGCCCGCCTGCCGGTGCCGGATCCGCTCGCGCCCACGTAGCCCGGCGCTCGCCCGCTCACCGTCCCGTCACCCCACGGTGCTGGTCCGCGATGAAGGCTGCCGCGTCTGCGACCGGCTCGTGCGGCACCGCGCTCGTCATCGGCCCCATGGACGAACAGCACCATCGAGTCACGGGACCGGGCCGTCTGCGACGGGAGCGCGGGTCCGCGCTAGCGGTACACGTTGTTGCTCGTATGGTCGCCCGCCAGCCAGCGCTTCAACGTCTCGTGGGCGTCGGCCCGGCGGTCGGCGGCGATCTCCTCCGCATTGTCGACGTCCACGGTGAACTCCAGGAGCAAGCCGTTCGGGTCCTCCGTGTACAGCGACCGGCAGTAGCCGTGCTCCAGCACGTAGGTCCCGTCCGGCTTCCAGTTCGCCGCCGTGAGCCGATCGTGGATCTCCCGCTGGAGGTCTCCCGTCACCTTGAGGGCGATGTGGCGGAACGGCGACGGTGTCAGCTCGGGATCGAACAGCTTCTGGTCCTCCTCGTGGGCGAACTGGAAGAACGCCAGCGCGCTGCCGTCGCCTAGCCCGAAGAAGGTGTGGCAGTACACCCGCTCCGCCCCGAACAGCTCGTCGGCCTCCGACCAGGTCGCCACCAGCGGCAGGCCGATCAGGTCCTCGTAGAACGCCCGCGTCGCCTCCAGGTCCTTCGAGACGTACGCGTTGTGATGCAGGCGGCTCGGCAGCTTGTCTGTGTCGGTCACGGCCCCTCCCTCCCGGGACGCTTCGGATAGTGTCCACTACACGGACATCGTACCGTAGACCGGTCAGGCCACGACAAGGCCCGCCGGCCGCAGCACGAAGGGGACTCGATGAGCACAGATGTGGGTCGCATCCTGACCACGCACACCGGCAGCCTCCCCCGGCCCGACGACCTGATCCGGATGATGTGGGCCAAGGGCGACGGCATCCCGGTCGACGAGGGCGCGCTCGCCCGCCGCGTCGGCGATGCCGTGCACGAGGTCGTCGAGCGCCAGATCGACGCCGGCGTGAGCATCGTCAACGACGGCGAGATGTCCAAGCCGAGCTACGCCACCTACGTCAAGGACCGGCTCCACGGCTTCGGGGGCGAGTCCGTGGAGCGCTACTTCTTCGCCGACCTGGTCGACTACCCGCGCAGCGCGGAGCTGGTGGCCGCCAACCCCGGGCGCCGCAAGCGCACCGCGCCCGCGTGCACCGCAGAGATCTCGGTCCGGGACCGCGAGGCCATCGAGCTGGACATGGCCACCCTGGGTGACTCCGTGGCGGGCGCGGACGTCGCGGGGACGTTCACGAGCGCCGCTTCCCCCGGCGTGGTCTCGCTGTTCTTCGCCAACCAGTTCTACGCCACCGACGAGGATTACGTCTTCGCCATCGCCGAGGCCATGCGCCACGAGTACGAGACGATCGCCGCCGCCGGCGCCACGGTCCAGCTCGACTGCCCGGACCTGGCCATGGGCCGGCACTCTGCCTACGCCCGGATGGACCTCGACGAGTTCCGCCGGCGCGCCGTCCTGAACATCGAGGCCCTCAACCACGCCGTCAGCAACATCCCGGCCGAGCAGCTCCGCATGCACCTGTGTTGGGGCAACTACCCGGGCCCCCACCACCACGACGTCGACCTGGCCGACATCATCGACCTGGTCTGGACCGCCAAGCCCCGCACCGTCCTGTTCGAGGCCGCCAATCCCCGCCACGCCCACGAGTGGAAGCTGTTCGAGGACACCAAGGTGCCCGATGACAGGATCCTGTGCCCCGGCGTCATCGAACCGCAGTCCAACTACATCGAGCATCCCGAGCTCGTGGCCCAACGTATCGAGCGGTACGCCGCGCTCGTCGGCCGCGACCGGGTCATGGCGGGCGTCGACTGCGGGTTCAGCGTGCACGTCGGCACCCAGACGATCGACCCCGACGTCACCTGGGCCAAGCTCCGCTCCCTGGCCGAGGGCGCCGCCATCGCGTCGAAGCACCTCTGGCCGTGAGTCGGCGAGCGGGGCCTCACCTAGCGCAGCGACGGATCGGTGCCGTGGCGGGTGAGCGCCACCGCCTCCCAGCAGTACCTGGCGACCACCGAGCGATAGGGCCGGAACCGGTCACCGAGCGGCTGGAGCTGGCGAGGCGACGGTGGGGGGTCGAGCGACCAGGCCAGGCCGTACCCCTGGCGCACGCCGAGATCGTCGACGGGCCACACGTCGAGCCGGCGCAGTTCGAACATCAGGTACATCTCCGCCGTCCAGCGGCCGATGCCCCGCACCGTGACCAGCCGGGCGATGATCTCCTCGTCGGAGAGCCGCGGCCCACTCCCCAACACGACGGTGCCGTCGATGACCTTTGCCGACAGATCTCGCAGCGCTGCCACCTTCGCCGCCGACAACCCGGCGGCCCGCAGGTCGTCGTCGCTGACGGCGAGGAACGCCTCGGGGGTCAGCGATCCGTCGAACAGGGCCCGCACCCTCTGATGGATCGCGTTGGCGGCCCGGCCGGCGAGCTGCTGGAACACGATCGCCCGTACCAGGGCGCCGAACGGCCCGTCGGGGCTGCGGGGGCGGTGCCGGATTGGCCCCACCCGCTCAACGAGGGCGGCGAGGACGGGGTCGGCCGTGGCGACGACGGAGATCGCGGTGGCCAGGGCGACGGGGGGCACGGGCCCAAGGTATGGCCAACGCCGCGGCTGGAGCGCCGACCATTGATAGCCGGCGAGTCAGCCTGACCGGGCGGAGGCGTGGCCGCCGCTCATCGCCGCCGTGACGCCGAGGCCGACGTAGACGCTCCCGCTCACGATCGGCTCGGCGCGCGCCACGCGCCGGCTCCGGCGGAGCCACCGGCCGAGCGTCGAGGCGACCAGCGCATACGTGCTGTCGCTCATGATCCCGAGAGCGATGAACACGAGGCCGAGCACAAGGATCTGGGCCGGCACCGGCCCCCGGTCGATGTCCACGAACTGGGGGAGGAAGGCGAGGAAGAACAGGGCGGTCTTGGGGTTCAGCAGGTTCACCACGAAGCCCTGGCGGAAGATCTTTCCGACCGCCGCTTCGGGCTGCCGGTCGCCGGGGCGGAACAGTGTCCCTCCCGCCCACCAGCGCCGCACGCCGAGCCAGATGAGGTACGCGGCGCCCGCATACTTGACAGCGGAGAACGCGAGGGCCGACGAGACGATCAACGCCGACAAACCGGCGGCCGCGGCCGCGACGTGGACGACCGACCCCGCGTGGATCCCGAGCACCGACACGAAACCGGCGCGGCGCCCGTGCTCGACGCTGCGGGCGACGATGTACAGGACCGACGGCCCGGGCACGAGGAACAGGGCAAGGGCGGCAACGGAGAACACGGCGATCGTCGTCGGACTCGGCATCACGCTCACGCTAATGGGTTGTGCGAGCCCTGCCGGGGCCCTCGTGAGCGATGCTGCTCCCGATGGTGCCGGCCACACGTCACCTGTTGCGAGCGAAGGACCTTGCCGACGCCCGATACTTCGAGCCGCTCGCCGTGGCGGACCTGGCGCGGGCCGCTCGACTCTCGCCCGTGCACTTCAGCCGGGAGTTCAAGCGCACGTTCGGCGAGAGTCCGCACCAGTACCTCCTGACCCGCCGTCTCGAGCGCGCCGCTGCTCTGCTGCGGAACACGGACCGCACGGTGACGGAGGTCTGCTTCGCCGCCGGGCCCTGGCGAGCAACAGCGCGCCCCCGAGGGGTTTCAGGGTACGAAGGCAGGCTCAAGTGGCCCTGAAACTCAAGTGGCCCTGAAACTCCCGCACTCTCCGGGTCGCGGCTGGCCGGGCCCCCGAATGTGGAGCCCGGCCAGGATCGACGTCGGGGTCAGCCGCGGACCAGCGCCAGACGGCCGCTCTCGGGGTCGAACACTCGATCGGTGACGAACACCGTCCCGTTGCGGGCGACCGCGACGCCTCCGGGTTGTGAGAGCTGACCAGCGACGAGCTCGGTGCGCCGGTCGTTCTTCACCTTCAGCAGCACCGCAGACGGGAACTCGCCGCTCTCGAAGCCGGCCTCGAACGCCAGCACGCCATCGGCCGCCAGCTCGTACACGTACAGCGTGCCGTTGTTCTGGTTGATGGCGATGTCCTGGATCGCCGTGAACCCGTCGGCGGCGATGGTGCAGTCGGGGTCGGGGTCGTTCACCGAGCAGAACGCCCCGTCGGCATCGGGATCGACGCGCCAGACGTGCGATGACCCCGGGCGGAACGGGAAGCCCTTCAGCTCACCGACGTAGATGGCACCGTCCTTGCCGATCGCCACCGACGTGGGCACCGCCTCCGCCGTGATCTCGGCCGGCAACTCGAGCTCCTCGATCAACTCGGGTGGCAGGTGGTCGGTGGCCACGGTCTCGAGGTCGAAGCGCGCCATTGTTGTGGCATCCCCGTCGGGCGTGACCCGGATGAGGTCGTTGCCGGCGGCGTCGGCCACCAAGGCGTCGCCGTTGGGCAACACCGCCAGACCGTAAGGATTCGACTCCTCGGGGAAGTCCTCCTGGTCGACCGGATCGGGATCGCCCTCCTGGTAGGCGAAGATGTCGAGCACCGCCACGATCGTGCCGTCCGCCAGCTGGTGGTACAGGACACCATCACCGCCGATGCCCCAGCCGGTGTCGTCCAGCGGGCTCACCGCCACATCGATCAGGTTGATCGGCTCGGTGACCTCCAAAGTGCTGCCCCGCTCGGGGCCGTGCAGTAGGTAGATCAGCACCGGCCCGGGGGCACCGAACGCGCCTTGGCCCACGACCGGGTCACCGAAGCCGGTCGCGGCCACGCCCTTGGGCGACGACAGACCAGTGAGCAGCACATCGAGCGGCGGCGCCGCCCCTGCCGTCGGTGCCGCCAAGACCGCCGTAGTCAACAGCGTCGCGCTCGTGACACCGAGCGCGACCAGAGCACGAACCGATCGCATTTCATTCCCGCCTTTTCACAGTTGTCCGCCAAACCTGAGGGCCGACCCTAGTGCGATGACCCCGGCACGTCGAGGGTGCGACCACCTCTCCCCGTCGAGCTACGGCACTCGAAGGCTGCGAGACATCGTCCCGGCCAGAACAAGCCTGTCGCGGCCACCACCTGAATTCGCTCTGCCTACGCTGCGCCCGTACTCGAAGGCAAGCACAGACGCACCACGCGAGTCGGCTGAGCGGCTCGCGTGGTGCGTCGAGTGGCGGTTTGGTGACCGGTTCGAGCTGAACCGGTCACCAAAGCCGGGGACCTCGATCAGGCGAGATCGAAGCGATCGAGGTTCATGACCTTGTCCCACGCAGCTACGAAGTCACGCACAAACCTCTCCTTCGAGTCGTCACATGCGTAGACCTCCGAGAGGGCCCGGAGCTGGGAGTTCGAACCGAAGGCGAGGTCGACGGCAGTGCCGGTCCACTTGGCCTCGCCCGTCACGCGATCGCGACCCTCGAACACGTTCTCGGACGAGGCGGATGCCTTCCATTCCGTGCTCATGTCGAGCAGGCTCACGAAGAAGTCGTTGGTCAGCGTCTCGGGCCGATCGGTGAAGACGCCGTGTTGGGATTGCCCGACGTTGGCGTTCAGCGCACGCATGCCGCCGATGAGAACCGTCATCTCGGGAGCGGTCAGCGTCAACAGGTTGGCCCGGTCCAGCAGCAGGGTCTCCGGCGACAACTTGTCCTCGGCTCCGAGGTAGTTTCGGAACCCGTCGGCGGTCGGTTCGAGCACGGCGAACGACTCCACGTCGGTTTGCTCCTGCGAGGCGTCCGTGCGCCCCGGCGCGAACGGGACCGTGATGTCGTGCCCGGCGTTCTTCGCCGCTTGCTCGACGGCCGCGCACCCGCCCAGGACGATCAGGTCGGCGAGCGAGACCTTCTTCCCGCCGGACTGTGAGCTGTTGAAGTCCTGCTGGATCTCCTCGAGGGTCTGCAGCACCTTGGCCAGTTCGGCCGGGTCGTTGACGTCCCAGTCCCGTTGCGGCGCAAAGCGAATCCGCGCCCCGTTGGCACCGCCACGCTTGTCGGTGCCGCGGAAGGTGGCCGCCGACGCCCAAGCGGTGGAGACCAGCCTGGAGATGGACAGGCCCGATGCGAGGATCTTGCCCTTGAGGGCAGCGATTTCCTCCTCCCCGATCAGTTCATGATCCACGTCGGGGACCGGGTCCTGCCAGAGCTGCGGCTCCGGAACCCACGGGCCGAGGTAGCGCGAGACGGGCCCCATGTCGCGGTGCAACAGCTTGAACCACGCCTTGGCGAACGCTTCGGCGAGCTGGTCCGGGTTCTCGTGGAAGCGCTTCGCGATCGGCGCGTAGATCGGATCCAGCTTCAGCGCAAGGTCCGTCGTCAGCATCATGGGGGCGTGCCGCTTCGACGGATCGTGAGCATCCGGCACGGTGCCCTGGGCCGAGGGATCCGTGGGAGTCCACTGGTTCGCGCCGGCCGGGCTCGTCGTCAGCTCGTAGTCGTACTTGAACAGGTTGTCCAGGTACCCGTTGTCCCACTTCGTTGGCTCGTTGGTCCATGCGCCCTCGAGCCCGCTGGTGACCGCGTCGGGGCCCTTGCCGGTTCCGAAGGTGTTCCTCCAGCCCAAGCCTTGCGCATCGATGGGGCAACCCTCGGGTTCCGGACCGATGTACTCGGCAGGGGCGGCACCATGGCACTTGCCGACGGTATGGCCGCCGACGATGAGCGCAACCGTCTCCTCGTCGTTCATCGCCATACGGCCGAAGGTCTCCCGGATGTCCCTGGCAGCAGCCAGCGGATCCGGGTTGCCGTTCGGGCCCTCCGGGTTCACGTAGATCAGGCCCATCTGCACGGCGCCGAAAGGACCGGCGAGCTCCCTGTCGCCGCTGTAGCGCTCATCTCCGAGCCACGTGTCTTCGGGGCCCCAGAAGATCTCCTCGGGCTCCCAGATGTCCTCTCGCCCGAAGCCGAAGCCGAACGTCTTGAACCCCATCGATTCATAGGCACAGTTGCCGGCGAAGATCAGGAGATCGGCCCAGGAGATCTTCCGGCCGTACTTCTGCTTGACCGGCCAGAGGAGCCGGCGCGCCTTGTCGAGGCTCGCGTTGTCGGGCCAACTGTTGAGGGGGGCGAAGCGCTGGTCGCCGCTGCCGCCACCGCCCCGGCCGTCGGCGATGCGGTACGTGCCTGCGGCGTGCCACGTCATCCGGATGAGGAGCGGCCCGTAGTGGCCGTAGTCGGCCGGCCACCAGTCCTGCGACGTCGTCATCACCTCGAAGATGTCCTGCTTCAGCGCGTCGAGGTCGAGGGTCTTGAACTCTTCTGCGTAGTTGAAGTCCTCGCCCATCGGATTGGACCGGGGCGAGTGCTGGTGGAGAACCTGCAGGTCCAGCTGATTCGGCCACCAGTCCCGGTTCGTCCTGGGCCGAGTCGGCGTCGGAGTCGGGGACGGGATTACTGGGTTCTCGCTTTCGCTGCCTCTGTCAGACACTTCGGTCCTTCTCCTGTCTCGCTGTTTCCTGATGGCTCACTGCTCTTGATCTTGGTTGCTCGGGCTCCGAGGCGGTGTCGCCCAACGGGTGCCGCAGGCTACGTGTCCGCTTTCAGCCGCCGGACGTGACAGCAGCTTCCGCAAAGCAGTCGGGACATCGGCCCCAGTAGATGACCTCGGCTTCGTCGACCTCGTAGCCCCAGTCGTCGGCGGCCGTCAGGCACGGGGGGTCGCCGACCGCACAGTCGACGTCGACCAGCCGGCTGCAGGTTCGGCAGATGAGGTGGTGGTGGTTGTCACCGACCCGATCCTCGTAGCGGGCCGGCGACCCGGCGGGCTGGATGCGCCGGAGGAGGCCCTTGTCGCCGAGGGCCGCGAGGACGTCGTACACGGCCTGACGTGAGATGGCACCGATGTCGGCCCGTACGAACATGTAGACGTCGTCCGCGGTGCTGTGCGGTCGGTCGGACACCGCCCGCAGAACAGCCAGACGCTGGGCCGTCACGTGCAGACCGTGCCGGCGGAGCAGCGCGTCGTTGTCAACGGGCGTATCGCTGGACACAGCTGGATCCTAACTTCACCCTGATGTCTAGATCCGGCGGGATACCAGTTCCCGACTAGATCGTCATCCTGTCGATGAGCGAAGCGAAGTGACGTTGCACCAGATCGTGGTGCACATGACGGCAGAGACCCATCGCCACGCTGGACATGCCGACATCATTCGCAAGCTCATCGACGGCGCCGTGGGCGTCCGACCAGACAACGACAGCATGGCGCCGGGAGACCAGTCCTGGTGGGACGAGTACCGGAGTCGGGTTGAGCGCGTCGCGCGCCAGGCAGACTCAGGCGCCACGGCGAGGTGAGGGTCCCCCGTGCTGCCACGTTCCCGGCGCTCTGGGGCGCGTGGGGTGACCTGCGATCACGCTCCCGGCGCTGACCAGGCGACGGCAGGGGGATCGACTCGAGCGCAGCGGGGGCCCCCGTCGTTTCCGGTCAGATCGACCCGCGCGGCAAGGCATCCGGTCTTCACCGCCGACTCGATGACGCCTGGCTCAACTCGGTCGAGCATCAACTTTGCCCGTCTGAACATCTCGAACTCATCGCCTGCACCGACATTGCCCCAGCTGAGGTAGACGAATCGGTCGCCGCGCTTGCCCTGCACGGCGGGGCCGCGGAAGTCGAGGACTCCCTCCTTTCGAACGACCGCGATGTCGACCTCCCAGCGCGTCTCGGACTGATCTGCTCGGACCAGCTGAGCTGGGTCGCGCCCGATCTGAACCCCGACGTGAACGTTCTCCATCGTGGAACCGTCGGGACGACAGAACACGCGACCAGGAGGGTTGACCCCGGTGATCATCAGTCGCACACCACGAATGATGCCCGCTCGACACCCACGCGCTCCGACGGCTCGCACGGAGGCTGGGAACTGCCCGGACCCAACCAGCATCTCCAGGACGTTCACGAGGTCGAAGTCGCATCCGCCGGGTCGGCGGCACGACACGACGTTCGCGTCGCCATGCCCGATTGGCCGAGCGTCGCCGCCGACTACGACGGCATGCACGTCAGCGGGGCCGGCATGCTCACGGCCGAGGGCCAGACCTCGGTCTGTTCGTGGAAGAGGTCGATCATCTCGTTGCGGACCTCGGGCACCGCACCGATCCAGCCCTTGATGTGCGCGCCCGCCTGCCGGTGGCTGTTCCTGCTCGTCGGGCGCAGCCGAGGCGGGACGACCTCGAGCCACTCGTCGAGGTAGCCGCCGACAGTCCTCGTTGACCGCTCGACATATCTGCCCGCGTCGACGCTGGCCGCCAGGTCCGCAACGCGGCCTCGGCCGCCTTCCGAGTGCGGAAGCCACCCTTCGACTTTCTGCCGGCGTTTGCCCGTCACGGGGCCCTGGCCGACGTCGAGCACGACTGTCCAGCTCAGCGCCCGGTGCCCGGGGCGGGGATCGAACCCGCACGGCCTTGCGGCCAGAGAGGTTTAAG
>OCZV010000599.1_pt1 | contig 13040 bp, 11 predicted proteins | sample 1539051 | NCBI WGS metagenome assembly OCZV01 (sample SAMEA3113581, study PRJEB22503) | soil metagenome
TATCACATGTTTGACAATAGTATACAGGTCTTACTTTGCGAGGTGGGGGAGTCTTCACTTTGACCTCTAGGCCGTCAACTTTGATCTTTTTCCCCTTCTGCTCTTCTTTTTTCTGTTTAGCCGCCATTTCCACTTATTGCAGGCTAAACACATTAGCTTCTGGCATGTATTTCTGTCTTATTTAAACGGTAGTTCTCTAGAAGATTTTAACTATAAAAAGACATGCTGTCTATAAAGATCGTTTGGCGCTTCATTTGAGAGCAAAGCTTGACTCTGTTGCCTCTCCTAAAAATAAGTCCTCAACGTCCTCAAGGATGGACCCTCTAAATGGACAACACAAAGATTATGATGATTATTGCAAAGTCAGCTTGCAAGCATATAGTGTAATAGTAAAAAAGGATACTGTGTTTATAACCTCTGACATGAGTCAACAAGGAGAAAATTTTTCCTCAGAATCTGAAAGGCGTGCACAAGAGAGACTTCAATCTATTGATACATTAAAGGCACCCATCATACAAATGGGAAGGGATATGGGATATGAAGTTATAGAGAACCATGACCTAGGAGCAGGGCCTGTGCACATAGTATGGTTATTCAAACCCGGCTCTGAATCTTTGCCGGACATGCGGCTTGGCTTCATATGTCTTACAGAGTTCTCCAATTCTTCAATAAATGAAGGCATAGCAAGAGCTATGCTGAACCTTATTGACAAGCTAGTCTTTGTAGTACCAACTGAAACTATGACTAAAGAGGTTAAAAATGCAATAGAGTCAATGCCTGATAGAAGCATATTGCAATTGCGAAAATATGTCACTGTGCTTACGCCTTCAACTCTTGTATCAAAACAGGGAATAAAGGGTGCGCGGGAGCGTGAAAGCGCACAGACTGGAGAGGTGATATAGATTTGGCTGCTCAAAACATAAATCTCGAGCGATTGATTGAAGCAGGAGAAGAGAAAGGTTTTGAAGTGGAGCAGGAAGTTGATTATGGTACAGGTTCACTAGACATTGTGTGGAACATCAACGTCCACCCCTCCCTTCCAACCATCAAGTGTGGTTTTGTAGTTCTAGGTGGAGAAGAGGGTGGCAACCAAGATACTGAAGACAATCAGCTGTCACTAAGAAAGATAGAAGAAGCTGCTTTCCGGGGAATAAGAAGCGGGCTTGATAAGGTATACCTTGTGGCAGAAAATGAGGATATGGCAAAGTCTGTTAGCGGCAAGATAGAGTGGTTGGCATCTCATGGAAGTCTGATTAGGCTTGATGCCATTTCTTTAGGATTATATCCAGAACAGCAAGAGTCAAGTGTTATAACACCAAGTCAGAAGCGAGTACCAGAAGGAGAAAGGATAAGGAAAGAGACAGAACGAGAGAGGGAAGAAAAGTTTGATAAATACAATAGACCTCAATGAGAAAGAAGAGATAAGGAAAGCCAAGAAGAGAGAATGGAAAGAGAATTAAAACTTGATGAGAATAGCAGACCCAAAGGTCAAAAGAAAGTGTTAGAAGATTGATTAGAGTAAAAGGCGGCTTTATCTCCTTTTCTCTTTGGTAGAACCTATAGCATAATTATATTGAAACATATATCACAATAAAGGGAAAATAAAGAGACATAACTTGATGTATTAAGGGATACATATTATGCAAGCATATATGTCTTGAAACTATTGAATAAGAATTTGTTATCCTTTCACAGGCTGCTTGCTTCTTGAAGGCGAATGTCGTCTTTATTGATGATATGCATGCATTAGATCTGCTTCACATGTCAACGTAGCCATAAGAAGAACTACCGGAAGCTTTCCGACAGAAATACAGAGAAGAAGAGGCTGCACTCGCCAAGGACTCATCATTTAAGCAGCAGAAGATGATAATAATAAACAGGGCACAATATTCACTATGGATATCTCCGTCAGATGTTTTCTTGTGCTTGTAATCTATTTTCCTTCTGCGCTCTTCTTCTTCTTCTTCTCCTCAGATACCAGAGTCCAAATGCAATGGCTCCGGCTGCAGCGACTCCGATTCCAATTGTGGTTGGCTCAGTAACTGACATGTCCCTATCTGTAAGCTATTTCTGACTAGCACTAGGCTTTCGGCCACCACTAGATTTTTGTCGACCTTCTCTCTTTTCCTCTACGGCCCCCGTGACTTCTTCTTCTTCTTCTTCTGTGTCTTCACTTCTTTGGCTCGCTACTTCTCTATCTGGGTCAATGGGGTCAAAGCTTGGTGTTGATTGCGGAGTGGTATTAGCTGTTGGCTGGCGCTTTAGCTTGTCAGGTCTTGACATGTTTAGAGGATGCAATTCAAGCAAGATAAGGGTTTGGCAGAAAATTTCCAATCGAAGAGACTTGTAGATTAGGCATAGGGAATACTCTTTTGAACTTTCTTTGATATTTCAAAGGCAGTCATGAATGAGACTTCGGCATTGGTGTCAGCCTTTGTCAATTGTCGGCAAAGCCATTCATCTTTGATATTCTTATCTCCAGCAATATAGCTCATAACGATAAGTAGATCATAAAGCTATCACCGGGCTGCCATTTCTGCTCTGTCGCTGAGCTTATAGCCATTTACATAATGTGTTCGCCCTTCGAACTGGCTCAGGGCCCTTTTCACGATGCCAAGGTCTTTTTCAAAATTATTAGATACTAAATTGAGAAATGGAATCACAACAAAGTGTCCCATCGCCATCAATATCTTCCTATTCCGCATCGAGATATTGAATATTAGCTACCTTTTCTTCTCTTCGCGATCCGCTTCTCTTTAATAGATTGATCAAGGATAAAAGCCATAATAACAAGCACGTTTTAGGATCGTATGAGTAAGGAGTCTGATCTTGCAGCAGTTGCAGAAGACATAGCCAAGCTGAAGAGCCAGTTTGATTTAGCAGACAAGTCTGTTCCTGGTGAGGGCAACCCTGACTCTGAGCTGATGATCATAGGTGAGGCCCCCGGACATCTGGAGAACAAGACTGGAAGGCCTTTTGTAGGAAGAGCCGGCAAGTTATTGGAAAAGCTATTGATGGAAATAGGAATCGATAGAAAAGATGTTTTCATAACAAGCATTGTCAAATTTTACCCAGGTCAAAGGGCGCCAAGCCAAAAGGAAATAGATCTATGCCTACCTTATACGCTAAAGCAGATTGATATCATCAAGCCGAAAGTGGTACTTCTCCTAGGCAGCATAGCAATAAAGGCGCTGCTTGGAAAGAACAAGAGTATAACAAAAGAACACGGTAAATTGGTCAGAAATGAATTGGGAAACCTTTTCCCAACATTCCATCCAGCCGCAGCACTAAGATTTGAAAAATACCTGCCAGTGATACGTAGTGACCTGAAAAAATTAGATTCAATGCTACAACTTATTAGAAGCCTGTGAAGGCGTATGCAGATTAGCAGAAATGGTTTTTATCTATGGGACAAACTCAGGGATCCATATATCTATATTAATTCAATTACCTCAATTCATCTTCTTTAACTTCTCTGATTATAAAAGCTCCTTCACTAGCATTTGGAGATGGTTCTCCTGACTAGAATCTAGCATTTGGGTCTGGAAGTCTAGACTTTATCAGTGATTTTAAATAATTGTGCGGACAAGTCTTTGAAGCAAGTCTTGATCGGTAGGCAAGCCGGCTGACCATCGCATTCAAACAGAAGATTTTCTATATGGCCCTCATGTTCTTTTGCGGGCTTTTTCTTCTTCCATATTTCGTTTGAGCAGCATTGATTGCATATCGTCGACTTTTTCCTCAATTCTGTGTTTTTTAGCAAAATTAGAATCAGATTGAGATTTGTTACCATGAACCTCAGCAGAATGTTTCTCGAACTCTTGTTTGTTATCAAAAACCTTGCTGCATGATTTACATTGCAGCATCTCGTCAATATGAACAATAATTTGATGTTTGGTCAATTCTTCTTCGTTTACCAGAATCATGCCGCAGATATTGCATCTATAGGTTGCAGCATACATTTATCGATTAGTTACAAATTGTATTTCGCAGAATTTAATAATTTCCAATTACATTTTTTTAATTTATCAAATCGCTTGCAATAGATAGTATCATATTCCACCAAACAGAAAGCCGCCTTCGAAAAAGAATGGCTTATGACGTATAAAGTAATGTCTTGTGCAGTCAAGCACATGTTTTGGATTTACTATTCTGCTTATACATTTGACCGATTATTTGCATAGGCGCAAGTACAGAAGGATATGCGATGTCTGCGGAGAAAATTTGATATAAAGAGATGAAGATCCATAGAAAAGATATATCCCAGATATGGCTAAGCCATAAAGATAATACTGTTGGCATTTAGCGATTCTATTATATCGTTATTCGTACCAATTGTTATGGTATTAGCTGTTTAAATTGATTTGCCAAACAGTTCTTCAGGTCATGCGCAGCATATAACCAAGAGTATGATTGCAAAGGCTTCTTTCGCCTATGATATTTTTGCATTGCAGCCTAGCATTCGTCTAATAGAAAATCCATCATAACTCGATAATATGACTGACGCTGCCATCAGTCATATGTCACGAACAGAGGAGACGAATCAAAACTGCTTTTATACCTAAATGATACGCTCCCCATCGAAAATGCAGCAGCAGCGCGGCTCCTCACGATTATGATAGGTGAAGTTACTTTGCAGGATATGAGAAACCAACTAGAACATCACCTACAGGAGACTAAAGAGCATCAAAACAGGCTAAGGCAATTGATTTCATAGTATGGTGATAATCCAACAGAAGCAGAAAACCCTGGAGTCTTTACTTTCGCCCTTTTGCTGATGAGGATGTTGTTGTCCTCATTTTCCTCATGCGCTTTTCAAACTTTGCCAAGTCTCTCTGCACTTGATTGAATTGTTTCATCAGATGCTTGATATCATCTGCCATCCTTTCCATAAGCATCCTCTGTCTGTTCAACTGCTTGACTAAATCAAATAGCGTCACCTGCCTTCCAGATGTAGCGGCGCCAATATCAGCAGTAGGGCGTTGCTTTCCTTTTCTTTTACCTCTTTTTTCTTGCATTGCAGGTTGCGGGGGTTGTTGCTCTTCCTCTGATAAAGAGAGATGGGCATTGCGTCCTTCCTCCTTCAGAGACTGTCTTTCTTCTTCTGCCGCTTCATAGCCAGCTGTAGGAAAATCAGAAGATTGCTGATGCTGCTCCTCGCTCTCAGACATTTATATCTTTAAATCTCGCGCAGAATCGTTAAAATGGTTTGTCATTTCTCTGAATAGCTCATTATCGCAGATTATCGCTCAGCGCTTGGTTTGAAAGGGCACTTTGCTTTTTTCCTATAGCCTTAAAACACCCCCTACAAATAATCGCAAGACCATCTCATAATGCCCAGAACAAGACGCGCTAAAGAGCAAGATTGTCCAACTATACAACATATATCATTAGCAGGCTGGCAGCAATTCCACTACTCATCAACACAAGGTATGTCAAGCCAGTCCATTGGTTACTTATCCCTTTGTATGGCCTACTTTAAGCCTACTTTAAGTAAGCTCAAAGTGGTGGTAAAACTTGCTTCAAGGCCTATAGTCTATAAAGATGTCTTCGTGATTAATGAACAATATATACTTAAATCGACTCAACAAGTACTACTAAGACGCAGCTGCATCATCATGATCTGGCTTCTTTTGCTCTCATTTGCTTATCTTGCTAGGGGTACTTTCCATTTGCAGTATCCTTATCGAGAGCAAAAGAGCAGCAAATTGAAATATCAATACTGCTATTCCAACAGCATCAATAGGCAGTAGCTCTGTGTAGCCACCTAGTACTCTGCCACTTGGTATTCTAGTCCCAATCCACAGGATTATGAGAATTGCAGTTCCAATTATTCCTGCATAATATCAAGGTCGACCCCGGCCGCGTAGAAGGGGCAATGCATAGAATATTGCATAGAATATTTGTGCAATGCCACCTATAGCAAAAAGGATAGCCAAAGTTATTTCTTTTAGTCCAATAGCATATATGCGACTAGAAGATGCAGAATACCTGCAATAGTAGTACTTGCTGCAGCTCCATAATGGACTGCATTGTCAGCTCTCATCGATACCATACCTTCATTTTCCTTTCTAATTTTATCTGTTCTTCTGCTACTACTCTATGTACGATAATATTTAGTGAAAATAATGCATGTCGTGAGCAATAGCGTGACGCAGCAGCTAAAAGCTTAACTCCTTAATAGGGATACAATCGACGTAGTATTATATGGCAAGTTGGATAGCTGGAGCAGCACGTAAACTAAAGCGTGCAAAAGGTGAAAGACACGTATGTTCTATCTGCAATGCAAGCTTTAGTGACAAGAACGAACTTGAAGTCCATACAGGCAGAGAACATCAAGGCAGAGGAACATAAATAAGAAATTTTTATGCCTCATCAATTTTTTATTGCATGAATTACAAGCCAGAGCACATAGAGCAATTTCAAATAGCGATTTTGTTATGGTAAGATTTACCAATATTGTTACTTTTCTATTTGCTTAGGAGTAACTAGCACTTAATGCTAATACCAAGCAGCTTATGAAAAAAATAGTTTTCGATGTACCGTAGTTATTCTACAATATTGGGTAAGTTGTAAATACTTTGTTCTTGCAGCGTCTACATGACTAGCGCTCCGAGACTCCAAAATTCAAAATGGCAAAGCTGCATAGATGCCTGCATGGGATGTGCTGAAGCTTGTGAATTTGTGCGCAAATGAACAGAGAATGTGCTGCTGTTTGTTGGACATCTGCAGCATTGATGTCCATGGACAACCAATTTGCAAAACAGTTTTGCAATCTATGTACTGATATCTGCGATGCATGTGCTCAGGGGTGTGAAATACACGATGTTGACCACTGCAAGAGATGCGCACAAGCATGTCGTAGCTGTGCGGAAGAATGTAGAAGGATGGCTTGATAATCAAGCCACTCCAATTTTTTGATTTTTCCATCTCATCTGTATACTGAATATTTTCAAGCGTTATAGAATAGGTGCCAATTGCAATTATGTACCGTTATCTGGTCATAATTAGCCTATTTGAATTGTGGAAGGAAAATAGAAGCATATTCTCCTCATTTGCCGATCAAAAAGTCATATTAACTTTTTTCTAACGCCACCTCGCCGACTAGATCATCTCTGAAAATCAAGTTTTTACAAAAGGCAAGTTTGAATAGAAGGTCTGATTTCTGCCCATCAATAGCATTTTGTGGCTTGTCTTCTTTCTTGAAGTCAAGAGGTAGACAATAGCGAAGAATGGGCTATCATGTTACCTGACAGGCATTTGGGCATTTGCTGCTCTTATTCTTTTGTAAGGTTCGCCTATAGTAAGCTAAAGTATTGCTCGTCGCCTTCCCCGCAATTTTGAGTTACCTTGAGGATTCGTCCTTGCCAGATGCTCTAATGCAGTATTGTTCACAACCTTGGCATAGCATGCTATAAAAATCTAGAGCTGGTCTCGCCCATCAAGCTTGCATCGCAAGCAACTAATCTGAAACTAATATTTTCTGACTGATTATATTCCCTCTACGAGCCTTCAGAACATGCTCAAGTCTGACGAACCCTTTAAGCAATATTTTGCTTCTATTGCTGGAAAAAACCAGTTTTATGTTTAGCGGTGAAAGCCAGTTCCAAACCTTCCTTGGCAAGCAGGGCTTGTAACACTTGCTACTTACTGTATCAGATGTGAGTATCAGAAGCGAAAATATTACTTGCGCGATTTTGTCTTTCTGCTTGTTCTGTTTCCCTTACGTCCTAGCTTCGCATTTGCTACTGCGTAAGGATTCTTTGCTCCACCTTTACGCTTTATCTTGCTTACAGCCCTGTCAAACTTTCGCTCGCTTACTCCTTTCTTTACTCCTCTGGGCATGTCTTTTCTGACATAAAATGGCATATAAAAGGAGCTGTAAATTATTCTTGTTATATTCCTCTAAACCTTCCAGCGATTAGGACAATGAAACAAAAGTATTGTGGATATTTTTCAGCGCACTCTATGATAGTAGTGTTGTTGTTGTTGTTGTTGTTGTTGTTGGCCTACATATCCTGTTCTATTGGTTGAATATTCCATATGATTAGCGCTATATTGTGAAATAAACCGGTTTACTTAGCCTGCAGATAAGGAAAGGTTTTGATGTATGCAGAACCCCGTATTAGGTTCAATGATTCTGATACAGTTAATGAAAATTTAACAGTCAAAAATCTGAGCTTAAAATGTGGCTCAGGGTTCTTCATTTCCTTCTTCTTGCAGGTACTTGTAACCCTTGTCGGTAATCTTGACTGTCATAACGGTCGGTCTCTTGATCTCTTTCCCCTTTTTGTGTGCTCTTCTCTTTTGATAAATACCAATGGTAACCAATCCTTGATCAGCTAAAAGCTGCAGATAATATTTTGTTTGTGGGTATGACAAACGGCATCCAGTTACAATCTTCGTGAGGGTAGCGCCGGGGTCATCAATCAAATTATTATTATACTCAGTGCCTTTGCCCATGTTTTCACTTATGGCTTTAATGATTAGAGAGAAAAGAAAAGTATCATCATCATCATCACTAAACGCAGTTACCTTCTTAGTGGGAGTTGTGCTTGTTGTTGCCGTCATTTGTACTTAGTGTACCCCATAAGCATTAAGCTTTCACATAGCCTAGGATTCGTTCTTTGAGTGTTTGCCCTTTCCACATGTACATTTGGCTTGGATGAGTAGAGTGCTTTTTGAGGAGAATCATAAGCATCAACCTGAAAATTCTCAGTCTCAGACTCGCGCTTGAGAACCTCGAATATCTGATTCATCGTCGACTAAGTGGATCCAAAAATGTTGTTTCATAGTGCTAGAGGCTTGGTTAAGGGACTACACTATACAAAAGTCATTGAATCGCCCTAAAACTCAGAAGCAATTACGTTCTTCTAACATTAGGCTGCAGATAGATCGTTCTTAACTTTTAATACTAGCTACTTTCCTATGATTACGCTAAAACGAGAGAGTAACAAAAAGAGTAGCGCTGTATGACGATACAAAACAGAGAGTATAATCTAAAAAGTTTCGGGTACGCTAGCAAAGTGGGGTAGAGGAATCTCGCTGCCATCACAGGGAATGGCTGTTCTTCCCAGAAGAGAACAGCGGGGAGATAATGGCAGCTAGGTACCCCTCTTACCCACATCTCTTATAATGTGCTTATACTTTATATGAACATTATTGAATTTATCCACCTTGCAATAATAAGGCCATTCCATCCCAAATTGAGGGACCTGAACTATGAGCCCAGATTCTTATACACTTCAAGTTTTTATCTTATAGTAGTTCAAGCTGGCTTCTTGCCAAATAACTAATAACACATCCTGTGTTTACTTAATTTTTGTTTAATATTTCTCCTATACTATGCCGGCATTGGCAATGCAAAGGTGAGCGTTGCATCTTTTTATTTTTGTTACAGTTCTCAGCGCATGATCTTTCCACTTTACTTCTCTTGAGCAAAGAAGAGATTTAAGGTATAGTACATAAAATTCCTTTAAGATATGGAGCGTGCAACCATTACCTTGACAATCAAAAGTAACAGTCGTAATGACACATCAGCAAAAAAGAGGAAGCAGGCCAAGATTAAAGTGCATAGTCATCTGCGAAAAGGTCTATCTTGCAGCCAAAAAGTTGGACCATCCAGGGACTCATTTAGCGTTATAATTTCGAAAGTACTGCGAATATAGAGAAACTATCAAGAGAAGCAGAAATAGTAGAGAGCACTACTATAATGACGACAATAAAATCCGATTCAACTTCATTCTTTCCTGTACGGCTTTATCCAATACTCTCTTGATTGCGACAATTTTTTGAACCGGTTGATATTTCTCAGTTCTAAATTAAGTACTTCGAAACCCTAGAGGTAGCATTACTTTCAGGAAATTCACTGATTACTCTTTAATAGGTTAGAGGTAAATTACATGCCATCGTGCCAAGGACAAAAGTAAGAGGCGGCAAAGGAAAAAAACCAGCAAGAGAGTGGTATAAAATAAAAGAAGAGATTCCTCAATACTAAGGCGTACAACAGAAAGTAAACGATCAACTCGATCCGAGGGGACCAATAACAAGCAATGCAATCTTGCCAACCACAGATAGAGACACTATCCCAGCTGATGAAACTATTGGAATAAGAAAGAGTCCAGTCAGATGTGAGGCATGTAATACTGACTTTGCTTCGCGGGAAGACTTTGAAAAGCATGCTATAGAAGATCATCCAGATATTCCCGCAAGAAGCGCCGAATAGAGTACAAAAAGTTGAAAGGTTGAGTACTTTCTTACTGCACCTGTAGCTCAATTCTGATTAAGTTTTACCAGTAATCAATGTTTTTTGCATTCATTTACGGAGTCTTTATACAATGAGGACTAGCAGGCTAGGAAATAGGCTGGAGTAGAGCATATCTGCTCTTATTGCCTTCAAGTCAATGATATACGATGATTAAGGTTTATTGTCCAAGATGTAAACAGTTAATTGCTCTAATAGCAACCATGTACAAGAGCAAGATAAGAGAATACTGTGAAAACTGCAATATTCAAGTAACGGAACTTAATGCAAGACTAGAAGTTCTATGAAAATGGTGGTATAGGTCAATTTGGTCTTCAATATAGAGTCCGCTCACCCTCTAGCCCCTCCTAGTATTCTTCTTCTTCTTCCCTTCATCTCTACATAGGAAGTACCGTTTAACGTAAAGAGATACCAGCGTGTATAACATAGAACAAAGTCATCAATTAGTCTTATAAGTGGCTGTGGAGAGAGAGAGATACTAGCAGGAATTAGTGAAAAAAGAAGAGGAGCTGTTTCTTTATGCAAAGAATGGTAAGAATAAGAAAAAAGCAAGGAATAACTAAGAGACAAAAGGTCATCATCAGACGACCGCAATGGCGACAACAACAATCTCTAATAAGCCATCGGGCGAGCCAGGAGCTACATGATCCACTATGGTATCAGACACCTGAGATGGGACTTGAGGGATTAGTTGCGACAATAAGATCCAAGAAAAAATTGCAGGCAGCATTAGTAAATGAACTAATGAAAAAAGCGTGATAAGAAGTCAGCTAAGACAAGAAGAAGCTGAAATGGGGCATCAAGTGAACAGAAATGAAAATAGGAAATAGATGTCAGTAGTAGGGGGCTCGATTGTTCGAGATCGTTTAGATTCTTAAGTATTTCTTATATTTTGAGAATTTCTTCTATAGCAAGAGAAAGACGAACACTATATGACAACAACAGTTCTCAAAGTTTCAAATTTAATATCTACATCAGACAAGAGTTATCAAGATGCTGTTGAAAAGAGACCAGAACGTACAAGCAAGACTATCCGAAATATTAAGGCAATATACGTCGCTAGCTGGAAGACACAGGTGGAGAATGGAAAAGATAGTCGAATATAGGGCACTAATGAAGATGGCTTTTGAAGTGGAAGAATAATACAATAGTGCTAGTGTACGCTTTATTATCATCTTGGCGTCATATGCAGAGATGACATGTAGATTTTATTCAAATTTAATTCCCCTCAAATAAAAGGACATGAACTCGGGAGACTGCTTGTAAAGCAATTTTTGCCTGTATCGCCGCCTATTTCTGTTGCCAATGGTAACATAAAAAGTAATGACCTTATCTTCAGGTACAAGTATATGGCAGAAGTCAGAACTAATGGCGTTGAGTTTTGCTACGACCTTGATTAGAGACCATGACAAGCATATAATGTAGAATGTTATTTTAATTACTCTAAAATAATATCAATAACTACCGCACTATCATATAGAGGGTTGATTTGCAAAGTGGACAATAATACAAAAAAGTATATGATTGAAACAGTGATTTGGATTGGCATCTACTTTGGAATAGCATTTGTCATTTCGAGATTATTGCCATTTCCTTATTCTCTCATAGTCATTGTGCTAGCTGTCATAGGCTTGGGATTTTATAGAAGAAGAAGAAATCTTCGAAAGACAGGCCAAGCTGCTTCTTCAGGTTCTTCATACTTTGGCAACATGTTTGGTTCACAGAGAGGCATAAATTACTATTGCATGAATTGCGGAACAAAACATAATCAAACTTCATGCCCAAAATGCGGATCAAAACTAAAGAAAGCAGGGTTCTGAGCAAAGAGTGAGTATTTGCAGTACGCATCCTCTAAAGCTTATTGAGAAACCCTCATCTATCACGCTGTTATTGATCTCTTCGTCGACAAAACACCCAAATCTTTAAAGTGATGAAAAATATGGAAAAGATTCATGATAACAGAGTAAAAAGGAATACGCGCTTTTCCAGCCTAATTCTAACACTTCCCGTCCTATCGGGCTCTGCTGTTCTTTATAGAGCAGACCAGCCGCCACTGGATCAGAAGTAAGATGTACTGCTTGTAAGTGAAAAAAAATTTCCTAGTCCTTTGTAGGGCCCATAGCAGCCCAAAACTATAGACTACTGTTTGACTTGCTCAGCAACCACACATTGTCATGACATAAAGATTTTATATAATATTATTCGTGTCTTCTTTTAAAAGACAACTTCTGATACATAAAACTTCATATTGTCATAATGTATTAATTTGTACGTGCAAATTAGAAAAATAGTGTACGCAAGTTCGCGATTTGACAAAAGGAGATCGTTGAAACAATGGTAGCCTTTGCCGAAGGCTTAATGCAGGCAGAAGTTGGCAACATAATCACGATTGCTATTTCAGTGATTATCATTGGAATCATAGGCTTTGTCATATACAAACGAAGATTTGGAGGACGTGCCTTGAGACGCGGTCCTGGACGTTACCAAAGAACGACCCGTGAAGGAGAGCCACTTGAAGACTTTAGAGGTGAAGGAGGAGGAGGATTAATATCTAGATCTTCAATTAGAATCGTAGTACCTGCCATTATAGGTTTCATTTTGCTTATAGTAGTGGTTGCTGCTAGTGTCAAAATCGTCGAAGCTGGTCACAGAGGAGTTCTACTAAACTTTGGAGCTGTAGATGAGTCTGCATCTCTGAACGAAGGCATTCACTTTGTAGTGCCATTTAGAGACAATGTAATCCCAATAGAAGTTAGAACACAAAGAATAACTGAAA
>OCZV010000600.1_pt1 | contig 13017 bp, 15 predicted proteins | sample 1539051 | NCBI WGS metagenome assembly OCZV01 (sample SAMEA3113581, study PRJEB22503) | soil metagenome
TTCTGGCTCAACGTTCGGGGGTTGGATCGGGTGCCCCTCGGAACTGCTCAATCAATGCCCCGTGGTCATGAATGCCGACCGAACGGTGACGGCGACCTTCGCCGCCCTGCCACCACCGCCCGACCCTACTGAACCGCCGAGCCCATAGGACGGGCGAGGGACCTATTCAGCCAACCTGAGCGTCATGACCGTATGCTGAAGCGCTAATGAAGACGGCGTTGATCACCGGTGTGAACGGGCAGGACGGCTCGTACCTCGCCGAGTTCCTGCTGGCGAAGGGCTACGAGGTTCACGGCCTCATCCGCCGGTCATCGTCGTTCAACACGCAGCGGGTCGAGCACATCTATCACGACCCCCACGAGTCGGGTGTCCGGTTTCGGATGCACTACGGCGATCTGTCGGATTCGGGCTCCCTGATCAACCTCATCCGCGAACTGGAGCCGGACGAGATCTACCACCTCGGCGCGCAGAGCCACGTGAAGGTGAGCTTCGACGTTCCCGAGTACACCGCCGACTCGACCGGCATGGGAACGATCCGCATGCTCGAGGCGATCCGGGCCTCGGGCGTGAACACGCGGTTCTACCAGGCATCGTCTTCGGAGATGTACGGTGCGGCACCGGCCCCACAGAACGAAGAGACGCCGTTCCACCCACGGAGCCCGTACGGCGTCTCGAAGGTGTTCGCCTTCTGGTCCGCGGTGAACTACCGCGAGGCCTACGGGACCTTCGCTTCGAACGGCATCCTGTTCAACCACGAGTCGATCCGTCGCGGCGAGACGTTCGTGACGCGGAAGATCTCTCGAGCCGTTGCGCGGATCAAGGCGGGGATGCAGGACAAGCTGTACCTGGGGAACCTCGACGCGTCGCGCGACTGGGGCTACGCCCCCGAGTACGTCGAGGCGATGTGGATGATCCTCCAGCAGGACGAGCCCGAGGACTTCGTGATCGCGACGGGCGAAGCTCACACCGTCCGGGAGTTCGTGGAGCTGGCCTTCGATCGCGTCGGGCTCGACTGGCAGCGCCACGTCGAGATCGACCCAGGGTACTTCCGGCCGGCGGAGGTCGAGTCGTTGTGCGGCGATCCGGCGAAGGCCAGAGAGAAGCTCGGCTGGAAGGCGAAGACGAGCTTCGAGGAGCTCGTCGCGCTCATGGTCGACGGCGACGTGGCGCTCCTCGAAGACGAGCTGGCCGGCCGCACCGTGCGGGTCGACAGGGACCGCTGACGCGACCGTAGCCCACCCGGCCGATGATCGCCCGTGTGTGGTTTGCGGCGCGAGTGGGAAAGACGGGTTCATCGACCAGTACGAAGACTTCGCGGCCGCAGCGGGAAGTGTGCTGCGGCAGATCCGGACGGGACGATCGCTTTCCCTCCGCCAGGTGACCGTCCGCTCGGGCGGCCGGTTCAAGCCTTCCTCGATCGCGTCGTACGAACGCGGTGAGCGCCAGATCTCTCTGGAACGGCTGTTCGCGCTCGCCGACGTGTACGGCGTGGCTGCTGAGCGGATCGTCGCCGCGATCGCTCACCGACTCGAAGCGCATCGGGGCCAGGGCCGAGCGGCGAACGGCGGCGGCCGTGACGTGGTCGTGTTCGATCAGTTCGGACGCGACGCCGTTCCCCGTCGGTAACGAGCTCCGCGTTTCTCGCCGGGCCGAGAAATCCTTGGTTGTCGTTTCCCTTGGCGGCAATCCACCTCTAGACTCGCGATGCGCTCCGGCCCCGCGGTAGCGAACGTCGACGAGGGAACTGATTGGGCGAGTTCGCCGAGGAGATCGGCAGAGCGCTTCGTCGAGCCCGCGCGGCCCGTGGGCTGACGCTGCGACAGGTCGCCAGCGTAACCGGCGGCGAGTTCAAGGCGACCTCCGTTGCGGGCTACGAGCGGGGAGAGCGCACGATCTCGGTTGAGCGATTCTGCCAACTCTGCGTCGTGTATCGCGCGTCGCCGTCTGCGGTGCTCGCCGACATCGTCGGTGCCGTGACCGGCACGACCGAGCTGGTGATCGATCTCAACCGACTGGAGGCGCTCGGTGAGCCGGAACGGGAACGCATCGAGGGTTTCGTGAGGCATGTCCTCGACCGGCGCCGCGAGCCGCGGGCGGAGACGATGGTGATTCGGGAGAGCGACCTCGAGGTCCTCGCGTCGGAGGCCGGCACGACCCGAGAAGACCTGGCCGAGCGGCTGCAGCCGCCGGTACGACGCGAGGACTGACAGCCGGGCGAGGCGGTCAGACGCCCTTCATGAAAGCGACGGTTTCGCCGAGACCGTCCTCGAGGTGCGTCCACGGGCGCCAGCCGAGCACCTCGTCCGCGAGCTCGACGTCGAGGACGTTCCGCCGAAGGTCGCCCGGCCGCGCCGGTCCGAACGCCGGTTCACCCGTGAAGCGGGTGATCTCCCCCAGCATCCGGTAGAGGCCGTTGACGGAGGTCTCCACGGCCGTCCCGATGTTCACCAAGCGACCGGCTCCCCGGTCGCTCGCGAGCGCGAACGCGTGGACGACGTCGTCCACGAACACGTAGTCGCGCGTCTGGTTCCCGTCGCCGAAGATCGTCGGCGAGCGACCGGCGAGCATCGACGACGCGAAGATGGAGATGACGCCGGCCTCGCCGGTGGGATCCTGGCGCGGTCCGTAGACGTTCGCCAGCGCCAGGGCCGTCCACTCGATCCCGTGGTAGCGCTCGTAGAAGGCGAGGTAGTCGACGACGACCTTCTTGCTGATCCCGTACGGCGAGACGGGCCGACCAGAGGCCAGTGCTGTCTCCTTGACGGGCACCCTGCGGGGATCGCCGTACAGCGTTCCGCCCGACGCGGCGTAGACGACCTTCCGGACGCCGGTTCGGCGCGCGCACTCGAGGACGTTGAGCGAACCCATGACGTTCACGGACGCGTCGAACATCGGCTGCTGCATCGACGTTGCGACTGCCGGCTGCGCACCGACGTGCATCACCACTTCGGGTTGGTGACGTTCGAACAACGAAATCAGGCCGTCCGCCCGGAGGTCCATGTTGAAGAGGGTGAACTCGTGGCCGTATCCACGGGCTTCCGACAGGTTGGCGATCCGACCCGTCGACAGGTCGTCGACGGCGACGACGCGATGGCCTTCCGCGAGCAGGCGGTCGCAGAGGTGGGATCCGATGAAGCCGGCACCTCCCGTGACGAAGATCGTCGTCAAGCGGTGAGCTCCAGCGCCGAGTCCGCGCCGACGTCGAGCCCGGTTCGCTCTCCTCTCTCGAGGCGCGATGCCCCGGCGGCTGCGATCATCGCGCCGTTGTCCGTGCAGAGCGGGAGCGACGGGAACAGCACGCGGATCCCGTTCTCCTCGCCCGCGCGCTCCATCCGCTCGCGAAGGCGGCTGTTCGCGACGACGCCGCCGCCGAGGAGCACCGTCTTCGAGTCCGTTTCGGTGGCCGCCCGCATCGTCTTGGCCACCTGCACGTCGACGATCGCTTCCTGGAACGAGGCCGCGAGGTCGGCGAGGCCGACCTCGCGCCCCGCCTGCCGCTCCCCCTTCACGTACCGAAGCACCGCCGTCTTCAGCCCGGAAAGCGAGAAGTCGTAGTCGCCGGAGTCGGCCATCGCCCGGGGGAACCGGATAGAAGCCGGGTCGCCGTTCCGCGCGAGCTTGTCGAGGGCCGGGCCGCCGGGGAACCCCAGGCCGATGAAACGCGCGATCTTGTCGAACGCCTCGCCGGCCGCGTCGTCGACGGTCTGGCCGAGTACCCGGTAGCGGTGCTCCTGCGGCATGTGCACCAACATCGTGTGACCGCCCGACACGATCAGGCACACGTACGGCGGCTCAGGCGGTCCGTGCTCCAAGAAGTTCGCGTAGACGTGGCCCTCGAGGTGGTTGACGCCGATGAGCGGGATCCCCTGGGCGAACGCGATCGCTTTCGCCCCGGCGATGCCGACGAGAAGTGCCCCGACGAGGCCCGGCCCGACGGTCACCGCCACGCCGTCGAGCTCGTCGAACCGAGAGCCGGCCTGCTCCAGCGCCTCCTCCACGATCGGGTTGAGCGCCTCGACGTGTGCGCGGCTGGCGACCTCGGGCACGACGCCGCCGAACTTCTCGTGCAGATCGATCTGGCTCGCCAACAGGTTCGACAGGATGCGGCCGTCCTCGACCACCGCGACGCCCGTCTCGTCGCACGACGTTTCGATGCCGAGGACCCTCACACGGCCTCGTCGGGCTTCACGGCATCGGGCACGTCCTGCATCAGCTCGCGGAGCTTTGCCCGGAACTCGGGCTCGCGGATCCCGTCGAGCCACATGATGAGCGCGTCCTCGTTGATCTCCTGGTAGTAGTTCTTGCGAACGCCCACCGGACGGAAGCCGAACCGTCCATACAGCCGCTGCGCGCCCCAGTTGGTGACGCGCACCTCGAGTGAGACGGCCTCGGCGCCCATGTCGACGGACGCGACGATCAGGTCGTGCAGCAATCGGGTCCCGATCCGGTGGCGTTGCTGGGTCGGGTCCACCGCGATGTTGGTGATGTGCGCTTCCTCGCCGTAGCAGATCAGCCCGCCGTAGCCGACCACCTCGCGGTCGAGCCGGGCTACGAGGTAGCAGCGGTTCCGGGACTCGGCTATCTCGGACAGGAACAGGTTGGGGCTCCAGGGCCTGGGATAGACCTGCCGCTCGATCGCCATCACGCCGCGCAGGTGGCGGCGGCGCATCCGGGTCACCTCAAGCCGAGGCGCCTCGGGCTCGCTGATCCCAAGCGATCTCCGCATCCGTCTTCCTCAGGTAGAGCGGCACAACATCGGCCGGCCGGTCCGTATCTTCCCGGATGAACCGGGGAGCCGCGAGGTCGACCAACGCCGACGCCGCGGGAGTGGCCTGCGCCGCAGACGCGAACGCGGCACGGCCACCGGACTCGACCAACTCCCGTCGATACAGGATGGCACCGTTCCCCACGAGCAACACCTCGTCGCGCAGCGCCTCCAGCTCGGCCGCGAGGGCGTCCGGCCGGTCGACCCGGTAGTCGCCGATGCGCATCACGCCTCCGGGAACGCTCCGGTAGAAGGCGAAGAAGACCTCGCCGCGGCGGGCGTCCAACACCGCCCCGATCACGCGCCGAGTCGTCTGTACGCCGAAGGCAAGGACGTCGAGCGACGAGAACCCCACGATCGGCAGGTAGAGCGCCTGCGCGAGCGACTTGCCGACCTGCACTCCCACGCGGAGTCCGGTGTACAGGCCCGGTCCGAGCCCGACGGCGATCCCGCCGATGTTGGAGAGTGCCAGCCCCGCCCACTCGAGAAGCTGCTCGGTCGCCGGCACGACGAGGTCCTGCTTGCGAGGAGACGTGAAACCGGCCTCGGCGATGACGCTTTGCTCCGTCCCGAGGGCTACCGACGTGTGGCTCGTCGACGTGTCGATCCCCAGGACGATCACGCCGCCCTCCGCTTGCCCGCCCCCGCCCGGCCACTCACGCGGCCTCCCGCCAGCTATCGACGGCCTGCTCGAGCCGCTCCCATCGCGTCTGCCACGTCGTTCCCTCCGAGCGGAGGGCGATCTTTCGGACTTCGTCCTCGCCGGGGACCGAGAGCTCGACCACCAGCCGATCGCCCGGAAGCAGCGCGTCGACCGCGTCGCCCCACTCGACGATGAGCACGCCATCCTCGGCCGTCTCGTCGAGGCCGAGGTCGAGCGCATCCTGAACGCGGTCGAGTCGGTAGACGTCGGCATGGACGAGCGGCAGCGTCGGAGTGCGGTACTCCCGAACGAGCGTGAACGTGGGCGACGTCACCGCTCCGTCGTACCCGAGCGCCCCCGCGATGCCCTGTACCAAGGTCGTCTTCCCCGCTCCGAGATCGCCGGTGAGCGCGATGACGTCCCGCGCGCGAAGCAGCGGCGCGAACGCAGCGCCGATCGCGCGGGTGTCCTCGGCGGTCGGGGAAGCGAGCTCGAGATGCATCAGAACAGGCCGAGCTGCTCCTCGCTGGGCTGCGGCCGCTCGTCGAGCGCCCGGCGCATCTCCTGGAAATCGGAGCGGACGTCCGCCATCTGACGAGAGGTCTGCCCGCCACCGCGGAGGATCGCTGCGGGATGGAACGTGGGGATGACCACCCGGCCGTTCCAGGGGAACCGCTGCCCCCGGACACGGCTGATCGAGACCTGCCTCCCAAGAACGTGCCGAGTGGCCCAGTTCCCGAGCGTCACCATTACTCCGGGATCGATGGTGCCTATCTGCTCGGCAAGCCATGGTGAGCAGGCTTCGACCTCATCCGGGAGAGGGTCTCGGTTACCTGGCGGCCGGCAATTATGCACCACGCCTCCAGCCGTAACGAAGTTGTTCGTTTCCTCCACATCGATGCAGAAGAACGTCGTGTCTGTTCTGAAGGAATCGGTGACGTCTTCCTTGTCGATGGCGTCATACATGACGCGTCGTTTCTCAGCAGAGAGCTGGCTTCGATCGAACGGGATCCTCTGCGCCACTTCGGGATCAAGCTTGTATCGCATTGAAGGCGGCACGTATGGGGCGATGAGTTCGCACAGTTCCTTTGTCGACGTTGTGTCGAAGAAGATTCGCCCGCGCGCGGACTTGGCGGACAACCCGAGTCCAGCCAAACCCAGGACCAATACGGAGCGGTCATCGTCGGAGAACCCGTTCGCGGCGATTTCCGCGAGTGGGCGTTTCCCGATACGGATCCGCGTGTAACCATCATCCATGAACCAGAAGGCCAGCATCCGCGGATTCAGCGCGTGTGCCATCCAGAAAGGCACGCCCTTTGTCGGCGCATAGAACTCCTGCCGCAGGAACGTAAGAGCCCGATGGGCGCGCGTGCGGACATGGATCATGTTCCAGTCGCCAGTTCCCTTGAATTCGCTGATGTGCGGGCGAAGCTCCCGCAGCAGGTCGGCCTTGAACCTCGCGTAATCCTGCTGTTTAGGGCCATGCACCATTTGGAGGATCGCGCTGTGAGCGTTCAAGTGCCCGTCGCCAAGGACTGTCCCGACGATGACGTCTTCCTCAAGAGCGGTTAGCCCTTGACCAGTCGCTATGAGGTCATCGGTCGAGAGATCCTCCACAGGCACGTAACCGCGATCGGTCAAAACGGGATGGTCTCCGGTCAGTTGCACAGACACGCGCCCTCTCGCGGCGCCCTTTGCGGTCCTATACGTCAGTCGAAAGACTCGTCTCCCAGCTAGTGGAGTCGCGTGCCAACCGGTAACCCTTCGTCGAACAAGGTACCCGTCGTCATCAACCGACATGACGTCGCCGTTGTACTTGCGCCTCACCAGGCGGCCGATCCGTTCCCAAGATCCATCGCCGAGCTGAACCAAGGCGTTATAGCGAAGGCACTTGATTACGTTCGCGATGTACACGTCCTCGCGCCGGATGCCGCTCTCGGCAAGCAACGTGTTGAGCAGCTGACCGGCCGCGCCGACGAACGGCTCGCCCTGCTTGTCCTCGTGGAACCCGGGTGCCTCGCCGATGAACATGAGGTCGGCGTTCGGGTTGCCGACGCCGTACACGACTTGGGTTCGGCCCTGCGCGAGCCGGCATCTGGTGCAGGTCGAGGCCTCGCGCGCTGCGTCCTCGAGCGTCCGTGTCCTGGTCTCCACGTCGGCCTCCCCCTTCGTTCAGTCGAGCGTTCCGACCGCGGGGAAGCCTCCGAGCGGCTCGGCCTTCCGAACCGCCCGCCTGATCGACTCGGCGACCGCTCGCACGGCCATTCGTTCGAGCGTCGACTGCGAAGCCTCGATCGCCCCGGTCGCGAGCGCAAAGACGATGTCGCCGTCGAACATGGTATGCGACGGCCGAACCGCCATCGAGATTCCCTCGGATCCGGCCTGCGCGAGGAGCTGCGCGCGCTCCTTGGAGCACGTGGCGTTGGTCGCCACGACCGCGAGGGTCGTGTTCGTGCCGGGCCATGTGGCCGGCTCGGCCTCGGGGTTGCGGTTCGCGGCGATGGGCGTCCCGTCGTCCTCGGTGATGTCGCCGAGGGCGTTCACGACGGCGAGCGCGGCGACGATGACCTCTCCGTCCTCGACGGCGGCCGTTCCGACGCCGCCCTTCCACCCGGCCGACGGGTCGGGATGCTTCGCCACGGTCGCCCCCGTTCCCGCACCGACGCTCCCCTCCTCGACGTCGCCGCCGGTCGCTGCGCCACAGGCGGCGTAGCCGGACGCGGCGTCGGGTCGAGCGTTGGGGTCCCCGACCGCCAGGTCGAACACGATCGCGGCCGGGACGATCGGAACGCGGGCGAGCCCGGTGTCGAACCCGACGCCGCGCTCCTCGAGCCATCTCATGACGCCGTCCGCGGCGGCGAGACCGAACGCGCTGCCGCCCGAGAGCACCACCGCGTGGACCTCCGGGGTGATGGTGCCGGGGCGGATCGCGTCCGTCTCGCGCGTGCCCGGCGCTCCACCCTTCACGTCACACGAGCCGGAGGTGCCGGGAGGGCAGAGCACGACGGTGGAGCCGGTGATGCCGGTTCGATCGGTGTGATGCCCGACGCGGATGCCGTCGACGCGCGTGATCATGTGCCGGGACGCGACATCGGATGCCTCACCCATTGCTCGGACGGTTCACCGACATGGACGCGAGGCACGCGCTCCCCGATCGCGGCGACGATCTCGTAGCCGATCGTTCCGACATGCGCGCCGAGCTCCTCCGCCGTGATGCGCTCGTCGCCCTGCGCACCGAGGAGCACGACCTCATCCCCCGCGGCGATGTGGTCGTCCCCGCAATCGACGACGATCTGGTCCATCGTCACGGTGCCGGCGACGCGGTGGCGTTTGCCGGCGATGAGCACGTCGGCCTTCGACGAGAGCCCCCGCCGGTACCCGTCGGCGTACCCGACCGGTACGGTCGCTACGTTCGATGGCCGTTCGAACGCGTACCGCCATCCGTACGAGACGCGCTCGCCGGCGTCGAGGCGCTTCACCATCGACACCGCCGAACGCCACCTGAGCGCCGGCCGCAGGCCGAACGCCGGTCCGATCCCGCCTCCCGGGTCGAGGCCATAGATCGCGGCGCCGGGTCGAACGACGTCGAGATGCGCCTCGGGGAACCGGATCGTCGCCGCGCTGTTCGCGGCGTGCAGCGTTCGAGCGTGGAGGCCGGCGGCAGCGAGCGCGTCGCGGGTCTCCAGGAACGCCCGCAGCTGGTCGCGCGTGCCTTCCTCGTCCTCCTCCGCCGCGGCGAAGTGGGTCCACAGCCCCTCGAGCTCGAGCCCTGAATCGACGACCCGCCGCGCCACCTCGCTCACCGCCGACGACGGCCATACGCCGACCCGGTGCATCCCCGTGTCGACCTTCAGGTGAACGCCGACGCGTCGCGCGAGCGCATCCGCCGCCTCCGACACCGAGGCGACGCACTCCGGCGAGTACACCGTCGGCGTGAGCCCCGCGGCGAGGGCGTCCTTTTCCGAGCCGCGGGGCGGCTCGGTCAGGACGAGGATCGGCGCATCGATCCCCCGATCCCGCAGCGCGATCCCCTCCTCCACGAGGGCGACGCCGAGGCCCGTGGCGCCTGCCGAGAGCACCGCCCGCGCGACCTCCGCCGCGCCGTGGCCGTACCCGTCGGCCTTGACGACGGCGAGCAGCTCGGCGCGTTCGGGTTTGAGAAGGCGCACGTTGTGGCGCACAGCGTCGAGGTCGACCTCGACGACGGTCGGTCGGAACCGCGTCACGCGGACTTCGCGCTCGATCGACGCATCATTCGCTCGCGACCTCGGCGAAGGCCTGCGCGACTCGATCGAGCACGTCGCCGGCGGTCGTTCCGACGCCGAGCTCTTCGCCGGCCTGTACACCCGCCACTCCGTGGACGTACGCCGCCGCCGACGCCGCATCGGCCGGCGCAACGCCGCGTGCCAGCAGTCCGGCGATCATCCCGGTGAGAACGTCGCCCGTTCCACCGGTGGCGAGGAACGACCCCCCGGTCGGGTTGATCCGGACGGAGCCGTCGGGCGACGCGATCAGCGTTCGACTGCCCTTGAGGAGAACGACGGCCCCCGTCTCCGCGGCGAGCTTGCGAACGTGACCGATGCGATCCGATCCGACGTCGCCGGCATCCACGCCCGCGATGCGCGCGAACTCACCTGCATGCGGCGTCAGGATGAGATCGGCCTGCCGGTGTGCGAGCTCTGCGGCGCGGCCGGCGAACGCATTCAGCCCGTCGGCATCGAGGACGATGGGGATGTCGACCGAACGCACGAACTCACGGATCCACGCCGACGTGCGCTCGTCCGTGGTCATGCCCGGGCCGAGCGCGACCGCGTCGGCCTGACCGAGCACCTCGATCAGTCGTTCCGAACCGTTCGCGACCGTCCCGGCGTCGGTCTCGGGCAGCGAGGCGAAGACCGCCTCGCGCACCATCGTCTGGACGACGGAGAGGATCGAGTCGGGCACCGCGGCCGCGACGAGACCCGCGCCGGCTCGATACGCCGCGCGAGCCATCAGGCCGACGGCGCCGGTCATGGCGCGCGACCCGCCGATCACGACCGCATAGCCCGCTGAGCGCTTGTGCGTTTCGGCCTGGCGCGCGGGGAGCCACGTGGCGACGTCTGTGTCCTCGACGAGCCAGACATCGCCGTGTACGAGGTCGTCCGGGAACCCGATGTCGGCAACCTCCACGACGCCGGCGCGCTCCGCTCCCGGCAACAGCACGCAGCCGGGCTTGGCCGCGCCGAACGTGACGGTGATGTCCGCGTCGACGGCGGGGCCATCGACCGCGCCGGTCTCGCCGTTCACACCGGATGGGATGTCGACCGCGACTGTCGGCACGTCGGCGTTCGCCAGCGCCTCGATCGCGCTCCCGGAGACACCCTCCGGAGCGCCGCGGAAGCCGGTCCCGAAGATCGCGTCGATCGCGACGTCGACCCGGGCGAGCTCTCGCGCCAGCGCTTCGCTCGACCACGGACGAACCCTCACGTTCGAACGGTCGAGCCGCGTGAGGTTCGTTGCCGCGGGCTCGCCGAACGCGTCACCTCTGTCGAGTAGTAACACGGTCACCCGCGATCCCCACGCGTCGAGGTAGCGCGCCGCCACGAGACCGTCGCCGCCGTTGTTCCCCTTGCCGCACACGACGACGGCGCGCTTCCCGTAGCGACCACTGGCGAGTCGAACCGCCGCTTCGGCGACAGCCCGCCCTGCGTTCTCCATCAAGGTCTCGACGGTGATGCCGCGTTTCTGTGAGGCCCGATCGAGCTCGGCCGCCTCTGAAGGCGTCAGGATCGGCTTCACACGACCATCTCCGTCAGTCGCTCACCGCGATGGCGAACGCAACGGCGTTCGCTCGCTCGTGCGTGAACGTGATCAACACGCGGGCGACACCGAGCTCATCGGCGCGCCGTTTCGCATTGCCCTGCAGGCGAAGCGCTGGCGCGCCCGCGGGTCCGCGCGCAACGCTGATGTCCTGCCACCCGCGTCCGCGATACCCGCCGAGCGCCTTGACCGTGGCCTCTCGCGCGGCGAATCGGCCGGCGTAGGACTCGGCCGGCCGAGCCTTCGAGTCGCAGTACGCGATCTCTTCCGGCGTGAACACACGCTCCCGCATCGTGGGATGTCGCGCGAGCGCGCGCTCCATCCGTTCGATCTCGCAGATGTCGACGCCGAGCCCGAGGATCTCCACGAACATAAGGGTAGCCTCGTGAACGCTAGCCCGGGTTGGGCGGCCGCACGGGTAGTGCCGATGATCCGGTGCTCGATTCCACCCGGCGGCGTGATCAACGAGGCGCTGGATCAGGACCGATTACTGGGCGGGACGAGACGTCGACCGGATCTACATTCACCAGACGTCCTCCATCCGCACCCAGTCACGAAATTCCTCTTTGCCACCTCGGATCGCCCAATCGCTGTCGATAGTCAGTTTCGAGCTGATGCCACCTCGCGGCTGTGTGATGAGGACGAGCCTCAGACGGGCCGGGTGATAGACCTCCAACATGTGTTCGAACACCACATCGAGGAAGCGCTCGTAGGAGATGACGACATTGCGGAACTGGTAGAGATACTGCTTCAACGACTTCAGTTCGATGACCGTGTCCGTCGGGTAGAACGTGATGTAGAGAGTGGCGAAATCGGGTTGTTGACCCGCACCCAAGAACGTGATTTCAGGTGCCTTGTGTTTGAGTTCCATCGCCCCGCCCCTGTGTGGCAGGGTCTTGAGGATCTCACTCGTTACCGCTTCATAGGTGAGCGCCATGATCGCTCAAGGCTCCCTCGTTCCCGACATTCTCCGGAATCCACAACATCGGTGCCGAACCACCCATCGCCGAAACGTACCACGGCGGCTCGACGCTCTGACCACGACAGAGGCCGAGGACATGAAGAGCGCTCCGTCGATGCCCCGCATCCCCTCGAGAACCCCCCGGCAAGCACCCACCGTGACAAGTTGCACTGCCCTCGATACAGCACCTACGATCGTCAGGCCAAGCTTCATGGCCTCCAGGGGGGAGAGGGATTGAGCGCATGGCGGATTGGGGCCGGCTCAGATGACTTAGCTGACGCGCGTGAGGCAGGCAACACGCTGAAGCGCTTCATCGACAAGATCACGGTGTGGATACCCGGGGACGTTGTCGTCATCTACGTCGCCGGCGTGACGGCCCTACTTACCCAGAGCAATAAACCGAATGTGGTGTGGCTCGTGGTCATGGCCGTCGTAACCCTCGTGTACGTGCCCTTCGCTGCTTGGGTCGCGCGGAAGGAAATCACCGGGGCCGTATGGGCCAGGGCGCTCCTCGCGGTCGTGGCTTTCCTCATCTGGAGCCTCACCGTGCCGGGAAGCGGTTGGCACGAGCTGGAAGCCGTGGCCAAGAACCCCGGGTGGGTCGCGCTCATAGCCACCCTGGCTGGACTGATCTACGGCCTTCTTGCCGAGCGGGTCGCTCCGACGAGCTAAGCCGAACCTGGCTACTCGACGGTCACGCTCTTGGCGAGGTTCCTCGGTTGGTCGACGTCGCAGCCCCGGACCTTGGCGACGTGGTACGCGAGCAGCTGGAGCGCGCCCTCGAGCGCTGCGGGGAAGCCGGTATGCGATCTCCTCCGAAGTGAACACTCGTTCCCGCATCGTGGGGTG
>OCZV010000602.1_pt1 | contig 12995 bp, 16 predicted proteins | sample 1539051 | NCBI WGS metagenome assembly OCZV01 (sample SAMEA3113581, study PRJEB22503) | soil metagenome
GCGTTTGCGTTCCTACCTTCACCGGCAGGAGTTGCGCGCGCAGGCCCTTTCCAATGACGAAAACAAAGAACGCCGCGGTGACCAGTGTCGCTGGAATGATGTAGCTCAGCGATAATCGAAAGAGCGGGTCGGCGCGATCGAAGAGCATGAGCGAGCCGATCAAGAAGGCAATCACTCCGCCGACCGTTAACACGCCGTGCGTGGTCGCGTAGACATCAACGATGAACAGCAGGAGCGCGAGCGCGATTAGTAGAAGACCGGTCACGTTGACTGGCAGGATCGCCGCCAGATAAAGCGCAAGGATCAATGCGATTGCGCCCACCACGCCGGGAAGGATCGCGCCAGGCGTGGTCAACTCTCCGATGATTCCGTAGATCGCGATGAGCATAAGGATGAACATCACTTCCGGCCGCCAGAGCTTTTGAAAAACACGTTCGGAGGGCGACATCCTGACCTCCGCCACCTCGGCGCCCACGGTCTTGAGCGTCTTTCCGTCCACTACGCGTCCGTTCAATTTTTGTAAGAGGTCTGGGAGATTGGGGGCAATCAGGTCGATGACTTTTAATTCCAACGCTTTCTCCGCGCTAATCGACGCGCTCTCCTTTACGGCGGACTTGGCCCACTCGACATTGCGTTGGCGCTTGCCTGCGATCGCCTCCATGTAACTCACAGAAAAGTTCTCGAGCTTCTGCTTCATCGTATCGTCGGTCTTTTCTTCTCCGCCGCTCGGGAAGCCGCCTATCGATACTGGGTGCGCCGCGCCAATAGTAGTAGCCGGCGCCATCGCTGCGACGCTTGCGGCAATGGTAATGAAGCACCCTGCGCTGGTCGCGGTCGCGCCGGTCGGTGCGACATAGACCACTACCGGCACAGTGGAGCCCAAAAAGCTTTGCACGGTCGTTTACGTAGAATCGAGCAAGCCGCCCGGCGTGTTGAGCTGAATGATCAGGCATTGTGTGTTTTGCTTCCGCGCTTCATCGATACTTCGTGAAATGTAACTCGCTGTCGCCGGGCCAATCGCTCCATCAATTTTGATAAAGGAAACCTTCTCCGTCGCAAAGACGTTCGGCGCCGCCGCGCAGACCAGCCAGAGACCCAATCCTGTCAGCGCGATCCTGGCCCGGATCTCGACGCGCTGTGGGGCGATGTGCAATCTCAGACTCCTTTCATCGGCTGCAGCTTAATCGCCAGGTCTTCCACCTGTAGCTGCACGATTTTTTCGTAATCGCGATAGCTCATTTTGATCGCGTCGGTGTGCGTGCCCGCTTCGAAAACAATGTAGTCTTGCTCCGCCAGGCTCTTGTCCACGCAGGTTGGCAGACCATAGAGATTGCCAAACGGCGGCATTGCTCCAATCGCGCAATCCGGAAACAAGGGCTTGAAATCTTCTTCCCTGGCAAGCGAGGCAGTTTTGCCGATTACCTTCTCGACCTTTTCCAGATCGACTTGATGGTCCGCTGGCAGCACCATCATCCAATGCTGTTCTCCCGATTTCACCATCACGACCTTGGCATGATGCCGACCTTTCACGTGCTCAGCCTGGGCGATCCTTTGCGCAGTCACCGCCTCCGGATGAGGGAGAATCTCGTAACGGACTTTGTTTTGGTTCAAACAATCGATGAGTTGTTTTGGTATTTCCATAATCGCCTCCCAAAGGAAAGTATCACTTCCCCGCGCCATCTCCACTTCCTGAATCGTAGGGACGCCGCGCTGCCCCGAAAGCTTTCGGGGGACAATCGCAGCGCGATGTCCCTACCATTCGACCTGCTCCCCCGAAAGCTTCAGAATGCTCGGGGGAGTCAAACACTTGATTTGCCACCTAAAATAAAGCGTACACCGCCGCAGAGGCTCCGACGCGCGAACAATTTATGTATGGCTAAATGCGAAGTTTGCGAAAATGACTATGACAAGGCGTTTGAGGTGATCGTTGCCGGAAAGCACCACACATTTGATAGCTTCGAGTGCGCGATCCACGCACTGGCGCCGGTTTGCCCGCACTGTAACTGCCGGGTAGTCGGGCACGGTGTGGAGGCCGACGGACAAATCTTCTGTTGCGTTCATTGCGCGCGTACGGCGGGAAAGACGCAGTTGAAAGACCGCGTCTAAGCGCCGGAAGCGTCCAGGTTGAAGCGACCTGCACCGCCCATGGGCGGTTCATGCAAGCGCGCCTGCCTATTTCCGATGCCAGGCGAGCAGCACGTTTTTCTTGCGATCACTGCAGGTGTCGCTGACCAACGTAAAGGTCAGATTGTTTTCGTTGGGCCGACTGAACTTATAAACGCCAGGACCTTTGCAGTCTTTCGGATTTTTGCCGCCGGTGCCTTGAATGGTAACGGTATCCCCGGCGACTGTGTAGGTGCCCCAGATGTCGCGTTTGCCGTCGTGGTTTCTATCGACATCGAACGTGCCGTCAGCCTTGATCGTCCAGATGGTGCCGAGCGAGTTGTTCCATGTACCGGCCAACGCGGCTGGACCGGAGCGCGGAGCAGTAGCGCAGGCGCTTACTAAGACGAGTGAAATTCCTGCGAGGATAGTTCTGAAAGAAGGTTGGATTTTCATGCCGTTCATCCTGTCTCGTGTGACCGAACGAGATCAAGCTCAAAGTCACATCGTCGCGCGCGGTTCCCCACACCTGATTGCCGGATCACACCGAAGAGATGGTTGCAACGAGCTTCGCGATTGAAGTAAAAACACGCGTTGGAACAGAATCCGCGGCCTCTTCCTTCGGGCCCACGATCCAACTGGTGGATACGGAATTGAAAATGGTTTGTACCGACAGGCTGCCTGACAATTTTAGTTCTCTTCGTCGCCTTCGTAGGTTCAATTGTCATCATCGTCTTCAGCGCGATCAAGTCGACCGGTCCTTACAAAGACGCATTCGCCAGAGCTAAAATACATCCGCTGGTTATCGAGGCCCTCGGTTCGCCGATCAAGGAGGGACTTTTCGTCTCTGGCAGTACGAACGTTAACGGCGCGGCCGGGGAAGCAAATCTAGCCATTCCGATCTCCGGACCGAAAGGCAAAGGTACAATTTACGTGAAGGCAGCGAAGTCGCTCGGGCGCTGGAGCTATTCGGATCTGGTTGTGGAAATCCAGGGGACGCGGAACAGGATTGATTTACTCAAAGGTCCGGCGCCCCCGAATGAATTCTGAGCACGAATTGCGGGCAGCGACAAAAAAACTTCCAGTCAGCGCGATTCTTTTCGGGATCCTCGCGGGGATCATTGGCGTCGGAGCCGGGCTGTTTCTCGGTTTCGCCCTTGGCTCGGCGTTGGCTGCCGCGCTTCATGTCTCTCCGATGGAGGGCGGGGCCGGTTATTTTGCCATCTCGATCGCTCTGATCGTAACGGTCATTGTTGCGCCAAGCTCAATTCTATTGGCGCTTTACTGGCGCGGGATAAGGGGGCTTTGGCTTTTCGTCGGGTTGATAACGGTTTGTCTCTCGCTCGTTGTGATCGCTGCGTCGGGCTTCGGACTTTGGTATGCGGCTCAACCGCATTATCTCAACATCAATGGTCCAACGCCCCTGCTCGAATTCGAAGTCAAACCACCGGAAGGCCAGTCCGCCGAAAGTCTGGCCAATGTCGAGCCGGAGCTCGATACCGACCGCAATTCGATGCCCGGCTACTGGCATACAGATTCAACTGAAACCGCAGGCGTGCGCTCTGGGTACGTCGAAGTCTATTACCGCACATCACGGCGTCTGTTCGTCTTGAAATTTCCCGGCCACGAAGATCGGATCTTCCAGCTTCATTTGCCGGCCAACCCAATGAAGGCGAAATACCGCGCCTGGTCCGGCTGGCAAAAACCGGACTTTGTGGCGAAGGCCGGCGAACAACCTTCTCGCCCTTCCAGCGGAAACGACTATCAAATTCGCTACAGAATGGACTATCAGGATCGATAAATCGCAGCGCCGGGTTTTGCGTCTGACCGGCTGCGGGTAAGTTGTGCTCATGTCGATCTCTGAGGAACAGGCGATGAACGCGCTGAAGTCGGTGAAATATCCCGGTTTTACTCGCGACATCGTTTCATTTGGCCTGGTCAAGTCGGTCAATATCGACAATGGCGAGGTCAAAGTGCAGCTCGCCCTGGCGACGAACGATCCGAATGTTCCAGCGACGATTAAGAACGAGGCGGAACAGGCACTACGAGCCATCGACGGTGTTCGCAGCGCAAAAGTTTTGATCGACATCCACGCGCCACCCGGCGGCGCAGGGGCCGGCGTGGGCGCAGCACGGATTCCAGGAATAAGGCATGTCATTGCGGTGGCGAGCGGCAAGGGCGGGGTCGGGAAATCCACTGTCGCAGCGAATCTTGCGGTAGCCCTTGAGCAGACCGGTGCGCGCGTCGGTCTTTGTGATTGCGATATATACGGCCCGAGCATTTCGCTCATGTTCGGCACGCGCGAGCGGCCGATGGCAACGGAAGAAAACAAGATTGTTCCGATTGAGCAATACGGACTGCGTCTCATGTCGATGGGATTTCTACTCGATGATACTTCTCCGGCGATTTTGCGCGGACCGATGGTCACGCGCTACACACAACAGTTTCTGCGGCAGGTCGAATGGGGCGAGCTGGATTATCTGGTTCTCGATCTTCCGCCCGGCACCGGCGACATCCAGCTTACCATTGTGCAGACGGTCGCGCTTTCCGGAGCGATCATCGTAACCACACCTCAGGAAGTCGCGCTGATCGATGCTCGCAAAGCCGCCACCATGTTTGACAAAGTCAACGTGCCAGTGCTCGGGCTGGTCGAGAACATGAGTTACTTCGTTTCGCCCTCCGACGCCAAACGTTACGATATCTTCGGAAGCGGCGGCGGCGAACGCGAGGCCAGGCGGTTACGCGTCCCGCTGCTTGGCCAAATCCCAATCGACGTCGCGACGCGCGAAGCAGGCGATCGCGGCATGCCGATCGTGGGCGAGGACCGGCAATCGCCAGTTACCGCCGAATTCCAAAAGATTGCTGAAAATCTTCGTAAGACCTTGCCGTAGCGAGATGTCCGCAACCCTGCAACGTAAACGCGAGTTAAATAAATACGGCGGTTGCCCCGTCCAAGTCGAATGATTCGATTTTGTTGACTCGTTCCAAGTTTTATGAAAGAGAAACGTGAGATGCAGTCTTCAGAAGAGGACCAGCCTCAATTCGTCAAGAATTCTGTTCTCTACAAGGAGTTCCTTGCCGAGCGCGCCGAAATTTTGAAGCACAAGTGGATTGAGAGTGAAAAAGCTGGCAAAGACATCGGCTTCGAAAAAGCTTTGCTTGATTGGATCGTGAAACACCGCTCCAATTGGCGAGAGCGGCGAAGGAGGGAGGCGCGCACCGAAAAGTCCGTCTCCTAATTTTGTTCCTTTAAAGCGATCCAGCGAGGTCGCAAAGGAAGCGCATGAACAAGGAAAAACAGAATTCATCCGGCGCCGTCCCGATCATGGACGGGGAAGCGATTCACCGGGCGCTCCGGCGGATCGCGCACGAAATCATCGAGCGCAACCCGCAACTTCAGAAGATCGTAATCGCGGGAATTCCATCGCGCGGCGTGGAGATTGCGCGGCGCATCGCCGCATTCATCCACGAGATCGAAAAGGTTGAAATCGAGACCGGCGTGATTGATGTAGCCATGCATCGCGACGACGTGGGAACGCGCCCGGAACTCCCCGTGGTGCATGCGTCAAAACTTCCGCTCCCGCTGGAAGGATGCACGGTCATCATTGTCGATGACGTCCTCTACACCGGCCGCACCGTTCGCGCGGCCCTGGACGCAATTAATTCATTCGGACGACCTGCCCGGATTCAACTCGCCGCCTTGGTTGATCGCGGCCATCGGGAGCTGCCGATTCGCCCTGATTACGTCGGAAAGAATTTGCCAACGGGGACACGCGAACAAATCCAAGTGCGCCTACAAGAAACCGATAATGAACCGGATGCAGTCTGGCTGGAAAGAGAATGAATGTGAACGCGCAATTTCCGGGTAGCGCACGCGTCTCGCGTGCTGGCGGGTGCGTCCTCGCGCCCGCGAACTTCCCTCTGAAATTCACATCAGGCGAGCTGGTCATGCACAACGAAAGATTGTTTCGGCGCGACGCCGAAACCAACACGCGAGACGCGTGCGCTACCCGGCGTCCTACGCTCCATCCACAGGAGGTGGTCGAAAATCGATGACCACGCGCTGGACACGCAAAGATTTGCTCGGCCTGCGGGAACTTTCCGCTGACGAAATCAATTTCATTCTGGAAACCGCGGATGCTTTTAAGCAGGTCGGAACGCGTGAGATCAAGAAGGTCCCGGCGCTGCGCGGAAAGACGCTGGTAAACTTTTTTGTCGAACCGAGCACTCGGACGCGCACCTCCTTTGAGCTGGCCGCATTTCGTTTGAGCGCGGACGTGATCAATATCTCCGCCACCATTTCCAGCCTGACCAAGGGGGAAACGCTCAAGGATACTGCGCGCAATCTTGAGGCACTGCACGCCGATATTCTTGTGCTGCGTCACAGCTCGGCGGGCGCTCCGCAGTTTTTGGCAAATCGCCTCAGAGCGAGCGTGATCAATGCCGGCGACGGTGCGCACGAACATCCGACCCAGGCGCTTCTCGATCTTTACACGATTCGCGAGAAGAGGAAAAAAATTGCCGGACTGCACGTTGCGATCATCGGCGACATCTTATTTAGTCGGGTCGCGCGCTCGAATATCTTCGGTTTGCTTAAACTCGGCGCGCGCGTGACGCTGGTCGGACCCAGCACGCTCGTGCCGCGCGAGTTCGAAAAGCTTGGGGTCGAAGTCTCCTACAAGATCGAGGACGTGCTTCCGAGCGCAGATGTGGTGAATCTTCTGCGAATCCAGCACGAGCGCCAGCGCCGCGAATATTTTCCTGGAATCGGCGAGTACATTCGCCTGTTCGGCCTGACCAAAGAGCGGGCGAAGCTTTTGAAGCCGGATTGCCTGATCATGCATCCGGGCCCGATCAACCGCGGCGTCGAGATCGACAGTGACGTCGCTGATGGATTGCAAAGCGTGATTCTCGACCAGGTGACCAATGGCCTCGCCGTGCGCATGGCCGTTCTCTATCTCTGCGGAGGAATTTCGACATGATCAGTCTGGCGCACGCGGTTCTTTTTCCGGGGAGCGCAGGCTGCCAGCCTGCAGCGTTCGGCAGCTTGCCGAACGCACCGGGGCGCAATTCATACCACGCGATTAAAAAATGTTCACGGCAAGCTGCCGCGAACTACAGGCTGGCAGCCTGTGCTCCCCAGAAATGACTGTCACCATCATTCGCAACGGTCGCGTGATCGATCCCGCAAATAAGCGGGATGAAGTGAGCGATCTCTACATCGCCGACGGACGAATTGCAGAGAAGTCAGAGGTCAGAGATCAGAAGTCAGAAATCGAAGAAATAGACGCCAGCGGACTGATCGTCACGCCTGGCTTGATCGACATTCACGTGCATCTGCGCGAGCCCGGATTCGGTCACAAGGAAACAATCGAGTCCGGCGCGCGCGCCGCGGCGGCTGGCGGATTTACAACGGTTGTTTGCATGCCGAACACTTCGCCGGCAGCGGATAACCCCAGCACGATCGCGTGGATCAAAGATCGTGCGGCGGCTTTGGCGCGCGTGCATGTTTTGCCGGCCGGCGCGATCTCAAAAAATCTCGCGGGCGAAGAACTCTCGCCGATCGGTTCACTCGCGCAGGCCGGCATTGTTGCGATCACGGACGACGGTCATTGCGTTCAAAATCACGAGGTGATGCGGCGCGCGGTCGAGTATGCCCGCATGGTCGGTCTGCCGGTGCTCGATCACTGCCAGGATTACAATTTGGTCGGCACCGGCATGGTGCATGAGGGTTATTGGAGCAACCTGCTGGGCCTGCCGGGCTGGCCGGCCGCAGGCGAGGAAGCCATCGTGATGCGCAACATTTTGCTCGCGGAACTTTGTGATCATCACATCCATTGCCAGCACGTCACGACTGCTGGAAGTGTCCGGTTGCTTCGCGAAGCGCGATCGCGGGGCGTGAAAATCAGCGGAGAAGTGTGCGCGCATCACATTGCGTTGACCGACGAAGAGATTCAAAATTTCGATACTAATTATAAAATGAATCCGCCTCTGCGATCGCAGCCAGATGTCGATGCACTCATCGAGGGTATCGCCAATGGAACGCTGTCGATCTTATGTTCGGACCATGCGCCGCATGCTGATTTTGAAAAGGAAGTCGAGTTCGATGCCGCGCCGTTCGGCATCATCGGATTGGAAACAGAACTCGGCTTATTTTTAGATTTGCTCGTGCACAAACATGGCAAGATCGACATGCTCCGTTTGATCGAGATGTACACCGTGGAGCCAGCGCGTTTGTTAGGAATTGATGCCGGAACGCTGTCAATCGGCGCCCCGGCTGATGTAACGCTGATCGATCCGGATTTGGAATGGACGGTCAAGATCGATCAGTTCCAGTCGGCATCGCGTAATTCGCCGTTCGATGGCTGGAAACTGAAGGGCAGAGCCGCGCGAACGATCGTCGAGGGGAAAACAGTTTGGCGGCTGTAGGGCGTTTCTGTGAAACGCCACGACTGGATAGAGGCGTCTGACACAGACGCCCTACAATCTCATCCGGTGTAGCCGCCGTGGATATAGTTCTCCAAGTGTGCGATCGCGGCGCTTTGGCAGGAGAGGGTCCATTTCACCAAATCGCCGATGGAAATCACTCCGATAACCTTGTCGCCGTCGAGCACGGGCAAGTGACGGATGCGTTTGTCGGTCATGAGGCGCAAACATTTTTCGATCGGCTCACGCGGATGCGTGATGGTCAAATCGGTGGACATGATCTCGGCGACTTTCGTTTCGCGCGAGCGTTTGCCGCGCAAGATCACTTTACGGGTGTAATCGCGTTCCGAAATGATCCCTTTCAATTGGTCCTGTTCCATGACCAGCAGCGCGCCAACGTTCTTCTTATCCATCATTTCGATTGCTTGAAAAACCGTGGCGTCCGGCGAGATGGAAAATATTTCCCCACTTTTGCGATTCAGGATCGCGCGGATGGTGCCACTGACGTCCATATGCCCGGAAGATTTAGCTGCCGAAACTGGCAGTTTCCTAGAATAGGCCGATACCGCCCTGCAATGCAAAACAATTTGAGGGGGTTTGATCAATTGTCAGATGGGAGCGCGGGAGAATTGGAAATCAGCCTACCAGCCTGACTCGGCCGGCGGGCAGCTTGTCTGCCGTGTTCGCTAGGCTGGCAGCCTGGCGGCCGGGTCAGCCAGGCTGGCTGACATCCAACTCCGCCTCCCTTGAGGCAAACTAACAATCAACAAACACTACCGTTTGGAGGCGATTTATTCCTTTTCTGTCCTTGCTTTTCGGGCTTCGAGGGGAAAATAAAGCAGAGATGCAATTGGCCTGGCCATTTAAAGCTCGCGCCGGCAACGGTCGCCATGAAGAAGAGGACCGCTCGCCCACGGGCGATGCGTGGCCCGACTTCTTGTGTGTGGGAGCTCAGAAGGGCGGGACTTCGTGGCTTTATCGACAATGCGAGCCACATGCCGATTTCTGGATGCCTCCCCTGAAGGAACTGCATTATTTTAATAAATTAACCAAGGCTAAACGCGTAAACCCACCGCGCTGCAGAGACGATCGCGACGCTTGCTTTCTGGAGAGCGTAAATCGCCTGAGCGCCCTGCCCTATATCGACATCGAAAATTATGCGCGCTTGTTCGCGTACAAAGGGTCGCGTCTTTCTGGCGACATCACGCCAGCCTATTCGATGCTGAATGATGAGATGATTGAGCGAGTCGTCAGTTATTTCCCGAACTTGAAAGTGATCTTTCTTGCTCGTGATCCGGTTGAGAGAGCCTGGTCGCAATTGTCCATGGGGGTGCGTCTCGGAAGGATTGATCGATTTGACGCGACAGACGCCGACGCAGTGATTCAGAAGGTGTTGCTCCCGCATGTCCTCTCACTCTCTTATCCCAGCAAGATCGTCGCGCGCTGGAGACGCCATGTTCATCCAGATCTGTTTCGCCTTTATTTTTTCGATGATCTGGAGAGGAGTCCCACTGAGCTGCGACGCTCCATTTTTCAGTTCCTGGGCGCCGATCCGGATAAGCCAAGCGGTCGAGTCAGCGCCGATGACAACCGTGACGCAGGCAGGCAAAAGCTTCGATTGACGGACAAAGTGCGCTCCAGTCTGGCTCAGTTTTTCAAGGATGAACTGCGGGCTTGTGCAAAGGAACTGGGCGGTCCGGCCAGAGAATGGCCGGCGCGATATGGCTTTTCGCTGCTCTGGTTCTGCATCGGACTGATCGACGATGATCTGCTTCTCTGGTGCGACTGGCTCGTCTAGGCTGCGAACGATATTCGGCTCTCGTCCTTGCTTTTTGGAGCCAGGAAAGAAAATAATCTAATGGTGCGTTCGGCCTGGCCACTTAAAGCTCGCGTCGGCGACGACGGCGAGACGGAGGAGAATGGATCTTCTACGGGCACGTCTCAACCCGATTTCCTATGTGTAGGCGCCCAGAAAGGTGGAACGTCGTGGCTTTATCGCCAACTCGCGCTGCATCCCGATTTCTGGATGCCTCCCATAAAGGAAATACATTACTTCGATAAATTGAGCAGGAATAAACGATTATCTGCTCCGCGTTGCAGAGACGAGCGCGATGTTTGCTTCATGGAAAGCCTGAAAAGCTTGAGCAACCGGCCTTCTATCGACTTGGAGAGTTACGGGCGGTTGTTCATGCACAAAGGGTCGCTCCTTTCCGGTGATATTTCGCCAGGCTATTCGATACTGAGCGACGAGATCATTCAGCGAGCCGTCAGTTATTTCCCAAACTTAAAGGTGATTTTTCTGGCGCGTGACCCGGTTGAGAGGGCCTGGTCGCAGTTGTCCATGGGAGTACGCCTCGGAAGAATTAGTCGGTTTGACGTAACGGATATCGACGAAGTGATTCGGAATTTGCGGAGTCCAGGGGTCTCCTCGCGCTCTTATCCCAGCAAGATCGTCGGGCGATGGAGACGCCACGTTCATCCAGATCTGTTTCGTCTTTATTTTTTCGATGATCTGGAGAGGAGTCCCGCTGAACTCCGGCGCTCCATCATCCATTTCCTGGGCGCCGACCCGAACAAGCCAAGCGAGGGCCTTAGGGCTGATCACAACAGCAGCGCAGGCAAAGAAAAGCTTCGACTGACCGACACAGTGCGCTCCCATGTGGCGCAGTTTTTCAAGGATGAACTGCGGGCTTGTGCGGGGGAACTGGGCGGTCCCGCCAGGGAATGGCCAGCCCGCTATGGCTTCTCACTGCTTTGGTTCTTCATCGAACTGGCCGACGATATTGATCTGCTTGTTTGGTGCGACTGGCTGGTCTGAGCGGTAGCCAGCGGGTAATTCATCACTCCCTAGCATTCGCCTTCGCCCGCGCGCGATTTGCCTGAAGTTCGGCCAAATGTTTTTCCGACCAGCGACAAAGCGCGTGGAGCGGCTCGATCAAAGTCCGCCCCAGCCTTGTGAGAGAATACTCCACTTTGGGCGGCACGACCGGGTGCACCTTTCGTTGCACAAGGCCGTCGCGCTCAAGACTGCGCAAAGTTTGCGTTAGCATTTTTTGCGAAATCCCGCCGATCTCGCGCTGAAGCTCGGCGTAACGCTTCGTATCGTTGGCCAGCACCTGGATGATGAGCGCAGTCCATTTGTCCGCGATGCGGTCGAGCACAAGCCGGGACGGGCACTGCGCATCCATGACGGAACCGCCAGAGGAAGATGTTCCCATGGCCTCTTTTTAAAGCGTTCCACTTCCACGCGCAAGAAGAGAGTGGCAGCCCAATTAAACTGTATAGAAGTAAATCGCTGTAGTTGACGCCGAGTGACCACGTGTCGATCTTTTAGCGGGTTATGAAGAAAAATTTTGTTGTCTTTGAGGAAGATGAGCCGGCTGCCGTGCGCTTGTTGAATGAGTCGCCGCAGCCGGGAAATGGCTCTGGGTTTGCAGGCAGAAACGATATTCCGAGCGACTATTCATTGCTCGACGAGTATTCGCGCACGGTGGTGGGCGCGGTCGAACGGGTCGCGCCCGCGGTCGCGAACATCGAGATCCAACAGCCAAGCAAAAGCCACCAGCGCCACATCGGTGGAAGCGGATCCGGATTTGTGATTACGCCTGATGGCTTCATTTTGACCAACAGCCATGTCGTCCACGGCGCTGCCCGAATTGTGGTTAATCTCTCGGACGGCCGCGACTATCCGGCACAGCTTATTGGTGATGATCCCGAAACGGATCTCGCGGTGATTCGGATCGATGCGCCCCATCTTGTTCATGTGCGCCTCGCCGATTCGGAAAGTTTGCGCGTCGGACAAATCGCAATTGCAATTGGCAATCCGCTGGGATTCCAGGCGAGCGTGACGTCGGGGGTAATCAGCGCGCTTGGTCGCTCAATGTATTCGCAATCGGGCCGTTTGATCGACAATATCATTCAGACCGACGCGGCGCTGAATCCGGGCAACTCCGGCGGACCGCTTGTCAATTCAGCCGGGGAGGTCATCGGCGTAAACACGGCGATGATTCGACCGGCCCAGGGCATCTGCTTTGCGATCGCGAGCAACACCGCCAGGCTTGTCGCCGGATGGCTGATTCGCGACGGAAGAATTCGGCGCAGTTATATCGGGGTCGGCGGTCAGAATGTGCCGCTCCATCGCCGCATCATCCGATTTTATAATTTGCCACTGGAAACCGGGGTGCTGGTTGTGTCGGTGGAAAAGCATAGCCCCGCGCAGGGGGCCGGTCTGCGCGAGGGCGACATCATTGTTGGTTTCGATGAGCGGCCGATCGGCACGATTCACGATCTGCACAAAATGTTGGTCAGCGAACAAATCGGCGTTCCCGCGAAACTGCTGGTCATTCGGCACACCGAAAAATTCGAATTATCGGTCTTGCCAGCCGAATCACCCGTCCGCGACCGATAACGGTAGTGGGGAAATCTAAAAGTTTCTCGCAGCCGGCGCGGCTGTCTCTACAGTCAAC
>OCZV010000603.1_pt1 | contig 12986 bp, 17 predicted proteins | sample 1539051 | NCBI WGS metagenome assembly OCZV01 (sample SAMEA3113581, study PRJEB22503) | soil metagenome
ATAGAGAAAGGTCCAGGAGGAGATCCCATTAAGTTACCTGTATCTGCAATGGTACCGGCTGATACTGAGGCAAAGGATCTAGAACTTTGTGCATCTGTTCAGGGTGGAAAGGAAGTATGTCAACCATTGGATAAAAAAGATGCGAAAATAGATCTCAGCTCGCAAGGACAGACTAACCAATCGGCTTCTAATATGTCAAGCACACCAACTGCGTATTCACCTGCTAGTGAATTCGTCAGACACATCTTAGATTCAATAAGTTCACCATTACAAGACGCTAACGCGCAATTGATAACTATAGATGATACCACGCTGAATATTCCAATAACTGTAATTGTCCCCATAACCCTACAAATTCAAAATGCTCAAGTTTGCGCTACAGTGGCATCTAGTGGGGACCAGACATGTAACCAGATAGTGATGAATCCTACGCAGACAGCCTTTACCCCGGTGGACATTGACCTCACAACCGGTGCAACTCCAACAGTAACTACAGCAGCTTCTGAACCAATGCAGGCCACAACTACTGACAGCACAACAGAGGGCACTAGCGCCCCATCATCGCCTTCGACTTCTGAATCTGGTGGATCAACAAGTAATGATACTGGATCAGATACCCAACAGCAAGATGGGAGTACTGAGTCAAATGACGGAGATTCAACGGAAGGTGGAGATAGTACTTCTGGGACCAACTAGAGATACCACAGCCTCATTTTTTTATTCTTACAAGTAGCATGAGCGGATTGCACATTCTTTTTTTATCATAAAAATTCCGGCCTGATGGATGTACCTAATATACTTTAAAGTCTGAGGTACTTTAAATGAAAAGATTCCGGATGATTGCACGTTTGTTCATGTTATCTATTGTATTGGTTTGTGTTTCGTATCCGGTGATGAGTGCAGATGCAAAAAAAGTAATAATCCAAAATATTACACTAAATGTTACCGTAATCATTCCCATCACGGTAGTAGCTCAAAATGCCCAGATCTGTATAAGCCTTGCCTCCAGCGGAGATCAGACCTGCCAACAAATAATACTTGATCCAACACAAACGACATTCACACCCGTTGATGTAGATTTAACAGAAGAACAGCCTCTTATAACTAGTGGATCTACGAACCAAACCAGCACGACAGCAACGAACCAGACTGGCACGACAACTCCAACGTCTTCGAATGAAACGTCATCATTCGCTGGTAATAGCAATAAGACGTTCGAACCTGGAAAAAGTAACATAACGAATCCAACGAACGATCCTGGACAGAATAAAAGTGCAAATCCAACTGCCTCGGATAACCAGAATGCGAAGGAAGACAAAGATACTAATCAGGAGGAACAAAAAGAACCTACACAGGATGGCGATACCGAAGATGGTAATTCAGAAGAACCGTAGTACTGTTTCCCTTTTTTTGAGAATATTCAGATTATGAGCCAATTTGTAGTTTTAATGATTACTTCATTAAACCCACCAATTGCATCGTTATGAAATTTTATTACTAGTGATAACGCGGCAGATAACATGCTGGGTGGTAATACTTGCGGCTATTGCTTTTACCATATTTACGACTATTTTCATACTCTGCTCCGATTTCAATTTCTATTTTGCATTTATAACACACAACAATCTTTTTCTCGGTCATTAATTCAAAATACTCAACCTCCGTCTCAGATTTGTGATAATTTGAACTAAGATAATCAAGAGCTGATTTTAGTATTCGAGAGCGGGCGGGTGGCGATAACTTATGGCGCATCGATGTTAAAAATAATATAGCGTATTTAATTTTTTATAATGTCACATCTTTCCGATAAGTTCACCAATTGATGGTTCTAAATATCTAGGATATCTTTCCAACATTGTTAAAAATTTTCTATAACTTTCTTACCAAGTTCTTATATAATTAAGCGCGTCAGTTCTATCGCTTTAAACACAAGGCGACTGATGGTGGGCTTGGTTGGATCTTGTTCATCACAATCGGTTTACTATCAGTTGTCCTATTTTTGTTTTAAATTGGAAAGGAAAATTTTTTATGTCTCTTTTATCGAAGACATTCCGCACTATTCAGATGGGAGGAAAAGTTGGCCTTCCCTCGGGCTTTCTCTCGATCCTCCCATCACTTTGAGAAAATTCCTATTTATTATATGACATAATGATTATGTCTATAGGAAAATATCAAATACAACTGAATATAGATAGAAAGTATGGCAGTTATGTGTAAATTTGTAGGGGAAGGATTCACTAAAGAAATGTATGAAGAACTCAGAAAACAAATTGACTTTGAACATGATCATCCAAAGGGCGAAATATTTCATGCTGTTGCTTTTGATAATTCAGGAAAGTTTCATGTCGTGGATATCTGGGAATCTGAAGAAGGTTTTAACGACTTTGTTACTAATAAACTAAAACCAGTCTTGGAGAAGATTAATGCACCTATGCCAAAGGGGGAAATAATTCCAATTTATAATATGAATGCTTTCCAAGGTATTGATTCGTTTAGAGTCAAGTAAGCATACTCTCCTTCCGTTTTCTCTGACTCTGCTTAAATTAAGAAAATATACGTACCTGAAATTATGGGTCGAACCGTTCCTTCCTATAGACTTGCATCAGAAAGAGAAAAAAGAATGCGCTCTAAGTCACTAAGTTTGATTAACTGTAATGCACCTATTCGCATACCAGTTGATGCTAACAATAAGAATGCAGTCTTTGAACGCTGATCAGAGAATTCTAGTATTTTTTGAATTTCTTTATCTGTATATCCCCTATCTCTACCATTAATGCCGTTATCCCTACTATCAGTCCTGATAAATTTCTTCATTTTGGTCCAGTTTAGGACAATATCATTCATTTCGCAAGCGTGCTTAATAGCAGAAAATATTACGACTTTATACTGTCTTGTCTTGATACCTTTCTTTGTAGCAAATAATTGATTATTAGGCTAGATATTTCATCCTGAGGTAACTTTAGAAATGAGTCAAAATTCATCTGACAATATTCCAAAAATTTTGTTAAACAATATTCATATTGCTCTAGTCTCATCCGAATTGATAGAGTTTACAAAGTTAGAGTATGCCCCTTGTGATTCGGACTTTTGTCCGATCGTGAACACTTGCATGTCCTAAATGAAAGGAAAGCATAGTAAAGAACTAATTTATTTAATTATACATATTGATAACTCAATTATGATTTCTGAAATACTGGAAAACAGAGGATTTAATACTCTAGCTTATGACGATGCCTATGCAAAAATATGTTTAATTGCATCAATCATATCGGAATTTCAAAATCAAAATCATGGAGTAAATCGCAAAAAAATAGTTTACCTGGATCTCGATGCAGCCTTTACTGCTTATGTTAAGGCGGGATTGATTCCTTCTATGGAAATACGTGAGGTGGACAATAACATATATCAGTCTGAATCAAAAGCACTGAAAGTATATCTTCCATCTGAGGATATGCTTGACGTATTTATAGTTGATATAATAAAATCAATAAACGAATGTTCCTTAATTATTTTTGATTCTGTAAATTCATTTTACAATCTTTTTTATGATAGGATAATAAACAGCTCAAATAATATACTAAAAATTGGAAATCTTAACCAATTACTATACTTCATTCTGATGCTGATTTTGAAACATACCTCAGAATGTGATATCCCATTCCTAGTAACCAGCATGGTTCGTTACAAGAGAAAGGAAGTAGTAACAACCAACAGACTTCTTAGTAAGAAAAGCTTATTGAATTTTTATGTTAAGATTAAGAATCTTAATGATCTTTCAGTTACAATACTCGCTGATTCAAAAGAGAATCAAAAAAGTTTCATTATGAAGGATAAGGTTCTAAGGTGGACTTGACGTGTCTATCCACCTATCTTAATCTTAACTATACTAAAGCCTACAATCAATGCAATGGTAAGGACAGTAAATCCTCCAGTCAAAAATCCCCACTGACTCTTTGATGATGCCGCTTTTCCTGAGTTATAAAGCAAATATGCTCCGAACATCCCCATAAATAGTATCATAACTGTAACAATAGTTTCGCCTATGGTTTGAATTGATCTCGATGGAATAATAAAATCTCTTGACCGTGCCCCTTCTATAATTGAATTAACCAATCCTGAAGCAAATGCGAAAAATGCAACTAGATATAGTACCGTCGCAAGAGTGAGATATTTTGAAGTGCCAGTAAGCATCCAGTTACTAGTATAATGAATTATAATTAAGTTTATCGAAAAGTTTCCTAACTGATTTTCGTTATCTCATTTTTTATATTTCTATTATTCTTGCTGAAAATAGATCATATTTTCCGAAAAAGTTATTTTTACTTATCCTCTTCTATATGTGCTATTATTGGACTGTCTGCTATACTGGGGTCGGCCTCTATTAACTCCTCTGCTATATCCGTATCTTCTCCTACTTTGATTATTTGAGTTAAAGGATCTTTGTCTATTGACTCTATTTCTACTAACATACAACGTGGGGACTTCAATTCCTATTTCATCATTCAATCTCTTGACTGATAGCTCTGTTCGCTTGAGAATCCTTTCAAAATCTTCATATCTACTACTTGAGACTAATGAAATTGCTTTACCACTTGCACCTGCTCGCGCTGTTCTGCCAATTCTGTGGAAATAAACCAAGGGGTCTTCAGGAATATCATAATTAATAATATTTCCAACGGCCGGGACGTCTATTCCTCTTGCTGCAATATCTGTAGCTACTAGTATATCATCACTTCCGTTTTTGAACCTGTTCATAGAGTAATCTCTCTGTCTTTGAGATAGATCTCCATGAATTGTAATAACTCGAAAACCTTCTCTATTCAAATCATCAGCTATTCTCTGGGTTCTTTGTTTTGTGGCAACAAAAACAATAGTTTGTTGGCCCTTTTCCCTGTTTCTAATAAAATTACAAAGATGCTTGAACTTTTCTCGTTCTTCAATAATTAGATAAGATTGATCGATAGTTTCTAAACTAATCTCGTCTTCATTTAGTCTAACTTGCTCTGGTTCTTTCATGTATTCTCTAGATAGTCTTAGAATTTCAATTGGCATCGTTGCAGAAAACAAACATGTCTGCCTTCTTTCATTTACATAGAAGAGAATGAATTTTATGTCATCAATAAATCCCATATCAAGCATTCTATCAGCCTCATCTAACACCACAAAATTTACATCATCTAATTGAATCGTACCTTGTTTTAAGTGATCAATTAGTCTGCCCGGTGTCGCAACAATAATTTGGATACCTCTCCTTAGTTGTTCTTTTTGTATGTAAATACCCTGTCCACCGTAAATGGCAAGGCTCCTTATTCCCATATATTTTGAAAATTTCCTAATTTCATTGTTAACTTGCATCGCCAGTTCTCTAGTTGGGACAATAATTAATCCTTGGATTGGCCCTCTTGACTTTATTTTATTTATTAAAGGGAGAGAAAATGCAGCCGTTTTTCCTGTTCCTGTATGTGCCTGTCCTATCACATCTTTTCCTTTTAAAATAAGTGGAATACATTGTTCTTGTATAGGAAAGGGATTTTCCATACCTATTTCTTTAACCGCCTTTACTATAGACGTATTTAGACCTAATTCTTCAAATGAAACCATTTTTTAATTCACTTTTTTGTTTTGTATTTGACAAAAGTTACGGAAGATTTGGAAAGATTTTTTATTTTACTTAACTTATCTGCCGTCCCTTAAGTTAACTTAATGAGCTTTAATCGGAGATATAAGTGTGATGATACAATAGTTTGGTCAAATTGTATTGAAACTTATCGCTATCTTAAATGACCAGTTTGTCAGCGAATAAGTGATTAGACAAGTATTAGACTTGATAATTTAAATTCAACACAAGTGATAATAAAAAATATGATGGAGGATCAGGGTCAAAATCAAGATTTGCGGGAGAAGAAACTGCGGGGTTCTGGTGGATTCGTATTAGCCCATATTACAGACGAGGAGCAAAAAAAGGGGAATTTAGGAGGACCAGAGTTATTCCTAGCGGGGATAGGAAGACTTCCTTCTGACAGGCTTGTCAAATATCATTGTAACAAATGCGATAAAGATTATGAGGGATCACCAAATATCAGTTTTGAAAATCCTAATGAAGATCTTGGTGAAGGCGTTACGCTCTTTGAAAAGGGCGAATACAAGTGTAATACCTGCAAAAGCATAATTGCACAGTATAGAAAATTTGATGCTCCCGAAGACTCCAAACCTAGAGAAGGACCCAAACCAGCTGAAATATCGAATCCAGCTGAAATGTCAAATATCAAAAATAATGATAAAATTTCCAAAACGACTATCAATCCACCGTCATCAACTTCGATTGCACAAAATGACTTTATCTCTATTCAATCCCTTGTTGGAATGCCTGCATATGATTGCGATGCTATGCTAATTGGTAATGTTCAAGAGATCGGTCTCAAAAGGACTTCTAAAGGAAAAATGGAAATAAATCTTAAGATTCCTAAAAAGAGTAATAATCAAAGTATCGAAGTTACTTGGAAAAGTATATCTAAAATTGGAGATATAATTTTACTTGAAAATTCAGAGTCTTCTCAACCCACTCAACAAGGTAAGTGTTCCCATTGTGATTTCCAGAACGAAAATGATGCTGTGTTTTGTTCTGAATGTGGTAATAAAATTAATAACGAATAGGTCTTGTATTACGAGTAAAGACAGATTCTAAATTCTACTTGTTATGCAAGGCCGATCCTTACATCAACTGCAATTGCTCCTTTACCTTCCTCAAGTACCAATAATGGATTCATGTCGAACTCTGTTATCTCAGGAAAATCTGTAACCAGTTGAGATAATCGTTGGAGGCATTCAACTAGTACCTTTATGTCAGATGGAGGTTGCCCTCTAATCCCTTTCAATATTTTGTATGTCTTGATTGATTCTACCATCTTCATTGCTTCTTGTTCATTAATAGGAGCTATTCTGAATATCACATCTTTGAGAGCTTCTACATAGATTCCCCCAAGGCCAAACATGATTAGAGGACCAAAAAGCTTATCGTGTTTTGCTCCAAGAATTGTTTCTCTGGCAGATTCTATCATCTGTTGAACAAGCACTCCTTTAATATTTGCGTCTTTTTTGTAATCCTTTGCGTTGTTAATTATTTCACTGAAAGAAGATGAAACTTGTTGCTTATTCTTAAGACCTACTTTTACTCCCCCAGCATCTGACTTGTGGATTATGTCTTGTGATACAAGTTTCATAACCACGGGATAGCCGATTTCTTCAGCTCTCTTTACGCATTCTTCCTCATTTGTGCAAAGGTAACTCTTAGGCCTAGGAAATCCATAAGCGTTAAGAACATCGTATCCCTCTTCTTCCAATAGATTTTTTCTACCTTCTTTTCTTACATTATCAAATATTTGTTTGACCTTTTCCTTATCAACATTGAATTTTTTAATTTCAATTTCTTTTTCTGCAATCCAAAAAGAAAAGTCATACATTGCTTTCAGTGTCCTTATTGCTGGTTCAGCATAGGGAAAGTGTGGAATTCCGCCATCGGAAAGAATTTGTTTATTTTCTGTTCCTTCTGCAAGACCCATAAGTGCTGCAAGTGAGGTTCTTCCGGAATTGGCAGTGGTCTTGACTATTGTTCTTGCAAGATCATTATAATCTAAAGTAGCTGATGGAGTGCACATAGTAACAATTGAACCTACATTAGGATTTGAAACAACTTCATTGAGGACCTTTTCAAATCGATTAAAGTCAGCGTCTCCCACAATGTCTACTGGGTTTCTCGCAGATCCGTGAGCAGGTATAACTTTCGCTATTTCTCCTTTAGAAGTACTAATATCAGCTAGCTTCATGCCATACTTTGAACACGCATCTGTGGATATTATAGCAGGTCCACCTGCATTTGATACAATTACCGTACCCTTGTCATTATTAGGAATCGGTTGCTTTGAAAAGGCAGTAGCAAGATCAAAGAGTTCCTGCATTGAATCGACTCTGATTACGCCACTTTGTAAAAACAATGCATCATAAACCTCATCAGCTCCCATCAACGCACCTGTATGAGACATAGCTGCCTTTGCACCTTCTGGGGTTCTACCAGATTTTATGACAACTATTGGCTTCTTGTATTGTTTGGTCGTTTTCCTTCCTATTTCCATGAATCTTCGACCATCATGAATGTCTTCAAGGTACATTATGATTACAGAAGTCTCCGGGTCGTGACATAATAATTCTAAAACATCATTTTCATCAATATCTATCTTGTTTCCCATACTGATTACTTTTGAGAATCCAATACCCTGTGCCATAGCATCTTCAACTGTGGCAGCACAGATAGCTCCACTTTGTGAAACGAGAGCAATGTTTCCGTGTTTTGGTGTAATTTTCAGAAATGTGGAATTCATCATGTTTTGTTTTGACAAGCTCATTATACCCAAGCAATTTGGGCCAATAACTCTAGTACCATATTTCTTACATATGTGGGCAACCTCTCTCTCAAGAGTTGCTCCCTGTTCATCAACTTCTTTGAATCCTGCTGAAACAATTATGGAAGCCCGAATTTTTTTCATACCTACTTCTTCCATCACTTTTGGAACAATCTTGTTGGGGGTGGCAACAACAGCTAGATCTATATCCTCTGGTATGTCAAGCACACTTTTGTACGCCTTGATCCCAGATACATATTCATTAGTAGGACTGACAGGGTAAATTTTGCCTTTATAACCATTTTTAATATTTGTAAAAATTGCCCTCCCGATTCCTGGTTTCTCGGAAGCACCTATAATTGCAATAGACCTTGGTGATAGAAATACACTCCTGTTAGATGACTCACTAGTCTCACTATACGAATTCATACAAAAATAATTTTGCCTACATAGTTATAAATGCAGTGATATTGTGCAATCATAATATATTTCCGCCACAATATACTGATTGCTTAGTATTTTCTTGAAACAATGGATAAAGTGAAAATCGGAAAACTAATGTATTTCTCCCATTCTTATCAATCCTTTCTATTTACTAGTAATAATATAATATTAATACTCTATCATAGTATTAATACTCTATCATAGTAACACTATAGATTTAAATGTTTATTTATCCTACTTGAATCTTAGGAATTAGATATAATTTCTTATCAATAATTCTGTATGACCTACCCGCTTTGAAGCAATTGTATTGATAGATCGGTTTACACTGATTACCTGAGTAAGATGAGAGTAATTTGAATAAAGTCTTCTAATTTCTTCCGTATTGGAATTACTGAGTAAAACTTTACATCCTTTTCCTGTTAATTCATTGAATATAGTTGCAAGTTCCTTTTGATCATCAAGAGAAAAACCATTGTTGGTATAACTGGTAAAATTTGCAGTATTGCTGATTGGATAGAACGGTGGATCGAGGTATACAAAGTCATCCTTCTCAACTTTTTCAACTAGTATTTTCTTGTAGTCACTGACTCCCAAATATGATCCTGACCGTTTCAATACGATACTCGTATTGCGCAAGTTATCGGCATCGCATATGATTGGCTTTTTGTATCTTCCAATTGAAACGTTGAATAAGCCATTTCTGTTTACTCTGTACAGACCGTTATAGCATGTTTTATTTAGTGCAATAAATCTAGCAGTTTTATCTATTTTGTTCATTACTCTTGTTGAGTCACGTAGATGATAATAGTATTTTTTTGGAGATTTGTTGTATTCATTTTGGTGATAAATTAGCGCTGGAATAAGTTCTTCTACATGATTCTTTATGACCTTATACGCGTTAATTAATTCGGTATTGATATCCGAAAGGAATGCGTTCCTATCAGAAGCAGCTATTTGGAAGAATACGGCTCCTCCCCCGAGGAACGGTTCAAAGTATCTGGCAAAATTTGTTGGGATGAGTCGGATTATCTGAGGTATTAATTGTCCTTTGCCCCCTGCCCATTTTACAAAGGGATGGCATCCAGGTGTTTGATAGAGTAGTTCACAATCTTTTACCCGTTCCATTCTCATAATGACATTCGATCTCAATCTTTAACTGTAAAGTAATTTGCATATAAGCATTATAAAATTTCAAACAATAGACTCGCGTCGATTCATTTATTTTTTGGATCCTTGGTCGTTTTATTTGTCTCTGCCTTAGATCCTGCTTTTGTCATTTTAATGTCGCATCTTATGCAAATTTTTCCTATTCTTTTACTTGTCATCGTATCAGTGGGAGTTAATTGATGACACATAGCGCAAGCTGTGAGAGATTTATACAGATTCAATTCAATATTATTTCTAATACAACTTATGGTATTTATTTGTAAAAATAGTTCACTATGATTTCCAGATAATACTCGTATTCGATTTAGAGATTATATTGAGCGGAAAATATTATGCTTACAGGTACTTCAGTAGACGGAAAATTTACGTAATATTTCTAATATTTCCATTCGTCTGATATGTTATTCCACCAAGACCTATATTGCTTGGCGTCCCTACCAAGTTCGTCTTTTATTCTAAATTCAATTGAATAAAACATATTCTCCATTGCATCAGCTCCTCTATCAGCATGTAGTTCTTTACCGATCATAGATACCCTTTGTTTTTGGATTCTAAATCCGCATGCATTGGGGTTCTCTATACAGTAGGTAAGAATATCATAAAACTCTTCCTCCAGATATGCATCCATCTTACTATTCGCCCTATTCAAATTATCAAATGATCTTGATATAAATTCTACGGATTGAAAAAATTAAGTTAACAATGTCAATTATTCTCATCTTTTCAAGCCAAGGACAATTCAAATAAGTTCGATTAAAGATTTATGATGGTATAGAGTCAATATATTAGATATGATCTGATGAACGATTGATAGAATCTCAATTTCTATATCTGACAACCATTGGTTGGAGAACAGGTAAGCAGCACAGGATAGAAATATGGTATGTAACCCATAATGCGAATTATTACATAATGTCAGAACGTGGAATCAATGCTCATTGGGTCAGGAACATCAATCATAACCCGAGAATTTCATTTAGTATTAACAACTCCAATTACGAAGGTGAGGGAAGAATTATCGATTCTACGAAGGAAAGTCGATTAGCGGCGCAGGTTTCAGAAATTATGAACACAAAATATCATTGGGATCAAGGACTGATTGTGGAACTCAGACCATTAGGTCTTTTTTAAGACAACACCTTCATCATGAGTTACTTTTCTTACGATAAATTAGATAATTATGTTACCTGATCTAATATCCATTCCTTAAATTTTCTAACTGCAGATTCTTCAGATTGTTTTATGAATATAGGATCCTTAAGTCTCCATTTATCTTGTGGGATAGAGTCAAAAAATTCTTGCATAAATAGAGTAAACCTAAAACGCAGGTTTCTTGGATTTTCATTTAGATTATAGCGCTTTAGAATTTTTGCTATTTTTCCAAATGAGGTATCATAGTCTCTTTTAAATGGTGTAATATTTAGAGTCTCATTTAGAATTGAGGTTACAGAATCCATATCTTTGTTGATTGTTATCAATGTCTACATATTACTATGATTGATAGTACTTTATGGTTTGTCTTCAAGCTATTAAAAACTATTCTTGCACATCATAAAATGGTAATGTAGATGGAATGAAGTATATTCTAATGAGTCTAAAAGAAACGTTACTATGTAAGAACGCCCAAAAATGTCTTTGTAAATCTTTTTTTTGCAATTTCGAAGGCCTTTTCACCTTTGGGCGATAACCTGTAAGTTATAGTTTTACCTTCTTTCTCTTCACTAAGGAAGCCTAAATCCTTTAGACTCCTAAGAGCTGGATAAATTGTTCCTGGACTTGGTTTGTCGCCTCTTCTTTTTGCGAGTTCGCTGGCTATCTCCTGACCATGCATTGGTTTTTTTGAAAGTAAGAATAGTATCAAAAATCCCAATAGTCCTCTCATATCACAACATTCACCATCCACTCCTCGCATATGTATTATATTGGATGTCCGATATATATAAATACATCCTTTTACTATATATCGTATGACCGATAATGAAACACATGGAGGTGATTTAATGGGATTCGGATGCTGTGGAGTAGGTGTTGATCAAGTTAGAAACTTTCTGACGAGAGAAGAAAGGATTGCCCTATTGAAAGAATACAGTGATGGACTTGAGAAGGAAGTGCAAGGAATAAAGGAGAGGATTAAAGAGTTGGAACAAAAGTAATCCTTTCTTCCCCCTCATTTTCATTTATTTCCACTAGTTCAAGATTTGTTTCTTATTTCATTTCACGTCTACTTCAGACAATGCTTTGAAATTGAATTCCCATTGCAAAGTTAAAAGCGTTATAATTTTTCTATCCTGTCCTCGGCATGATTGAACAGCAAAGTTGATTGATTCTTGAACCAATATCTTTGCACATTTTTCTTTAGAAAATCCAAATATTCCTGCGCTAATAGCTGGAATGGATATGCTTTTGAAATTGTTTTCTTGAGCAAGTTTTAGAATATTGATTATTGCCAGTGTTAGTTTTTCGTTCTCTTTTCCTTCACCATTTCTTGGTCCCACTACATGAATTACCGCCTTGCAAGGCAATTTTCGTGCATTTGTCATTACAGCGTTACCAGTTGGTACGTACCCTATCTTGTCACTTTCTTCTTGGATTATTTGTCCGCCCTTTGCCACGATAGCTGCTGCTACTCCACCATAATAGAGGTTTGAATTTGCAGTGTTCACTATTGCGTCTACTACTCTTTCTGTGATATCTCCACGAACCAACCTGGGTCCTATTGAAATCTCATCACTAGCAATATTTCATTACCTTCAAACAAACAGTTTCGATAAGAGGGCTTTAATACATTAAGGTAATTGTGTATGCATGGATGCATTTGATTGTATAAAGACCAAACTTGACATAAGGGAGTTCAGTCCAGAAGAAGTTCCAGCTGAAATTAAACAAAAAGTATTTGAGGCTGCGAGATTAACGGGCACCGGTCTTAACACCCAACATTGGCGCTTTATACTTATTGAAGATGAACATAACTTGAAG
>OCZV010000604.1_pt1 | contig 12982 bp, 19 predicted proteins | sample 1539051 | NCBI WGS metagenome assembly OCZV01 (sample SAMEA3113581, study PRJEB22503) | soil metagenome
AGGGTTGACGCCAGCGCCACGGCGCGTCGCCGAGCACCGCTCGCGGCCCGTGGCGGTGATGCTCCTTGAGGTTCTTGGCTTGTTCGGCTCATGCCGAAAGGGACCCCCTGACGTAGATCAGGACGCCGATGATGTGGACGAGCTCACCCGACGAGCCGCCTGACGGGGACTGCGACACGCTGACCGCGCTGGTCCAGGAACCTCGGCATCTCACGTGCCGGTTGGCGCTGCGGTTCGTCGGCCATCTCAACGACGCCAAGGACGCCACTCAGGAGAGTCTCATCCGGATCGTCACCCGGCTGGGCACCTTCGAACGCCGCTCGAAGTTCACGACCTGGGCCTACACGGGGGGTTTGCGCGGCCTGCTCGGGACTGTCAACGCCTGGTCGAATCCTCAGTCAAGGGACCCAGGGCGTTCGCCGCGTTCCTCGACTCGGGAATGGGTGACATCGACAGCACCATCGACGAAGCCGAGTATGGCCTCGTCCGTGATGGGATCCGCGCCAGCTGCCCCTACGGGGTGCTGATGTGCCTCCCCCGGCCGCAGCGGGCCGCACATCTCTTCGCCAACGTGATCGGCCTCAGCGACGTCGGGGGAGCCGTGATCCTCGAGTGCGGCCGTGCGGCGTTCCGCCAGCGGCTCTCGCGGACCCGGCGCCCCCGCGTTACGTGATCGACAACCGGTGCGGCGTGATCGATCCGGCCAACTCATGTCGCTGCTGGCGCCACATCAGCAGCAGCGAACAGGCCGGCATCCTCGACCGCCGTCACCTGCCGCTCCGACGCCATGCCCGGTGTGCGGTGCGGGTATGGATCAAACCGGCGGCCAAGCGGGCGCTCGACACCGTCGTCGCTATCGACGATCTCTACGGCTTTGATCGTTGCGCCGGACCCGCACGGGCGTGGGACGGAGCTGCAGCCACGGTTCCGCGGAGTCCTGCATTCGTCCTGATGGCCTCAGCGCTCAAGGAGGAGCCTGCCTCCGGGTCGCGCTGGCGCTTGCAGCGAGCTCGGCCGAGCGGGGCAGGCGAGACGTCGCCGGTCGTCAGCACGCCGGTCACTATTGCCCGCCGCCACGGCTTCGAGCATGTGTCGATCCGTCGCATCCACCCGGGCGCGCAGATGCTTGACATCCAGGTCAACGGTCGGCCCTCGGCAGCGCCATGGTGCACGTCGTCGACGCCACCGGCTGAAGGGATTACATCGGCAAGCACCAAGGCCGGCTTTGTAGGGACGTCATCCTCGGCAGGCACGCCACCGACGTCGCCGGCAACGACATCGTCCCTCGTGTGCCCTTCATCGACCCGCAGGTCTGTGCCGTGGGCCGCGCCGAGCAGCAAGCGCGCGACAAGGGATTCCACGGGCGCTCGGTGGGGTACCCGACCGGCGACGTGCCCGGTGCCTGCACACACTCGGCCAGGGCGCGTCGGATACGAGCCAGCTCGTCGTCGATCAGGGGACGCGCATCCTCGTGGGCGCCACCTTCACCGGGCCCGGAATGCAGGAGCTGCCGCACTCGGCAACCATCGTGATCGCCCGAGAGGTCACTCTCGAACACACCCTCGAACCGCTGTGGCACGCAGTGCCCGCTTTTCCGACCGTCAGCGAGGTGTGGCTGCACCTCCTCGAGGCATATGGGCTGTGACCCGATGGTGACAGCCGCGCCACGGCCCACCGCACCCGAGGTCGCTCGCGGCCGGGCGCCGGCCCTCAGCATGGCCCCCGGGTCCTGGCTCGGGCGGTTCGTGCGCTCGCTCGCGGGACGAACGTGGGCGGCGCTGTTCGGGATGTTCCTGACGTGGTTCGCGGTGTGGACCGCAGTGGCCTACGTGGTGCTCGACACGGTCATCAGCGCCCAGGCTCAGGCGGACCTTGAGACCATCGCGGGTCCGTTCATGGGTGCCCTGGGGGTGCTGTTCGCATTCCTCACCGCCTTCGTGATCACGACCGAGTGGGGTCAGCACAGCGAGGCCGAGCACATCGTCGGCATGGAAGCCGACGCGTGCGTCCGCCTCGCGTGGATCAGCCAGTCACCGGGCTGCGACGGCGCCACGATCCGCCGCGACCTCGCCGCCTACCTGGGCTCGGTCCTGAACGAGGAGTGGCCGGCGCTCGCCGATGGTGTCGGCTGCGAGGCGACCCACGACCGCATGAGCGAACTGCAGTACCGCGTCCGCGGCATCGCAGCCAAGCCCGACGTGCCGGCATCCGTGTCCAACGACCTCACCACCGCCGCCGACGCCGTCGCCGTGACCCACGCCGAACGACTCAACGCCGCCGCCCCTGACCTCCCCGCACCGCTGTTCCTGCTGGCATTCCTTAGCGGCGTCGTGCTCACACTCAACGCCGTCGTGCTCGCGCTGCACCTCGACCATGCCCACGGCCTGGCCATCGCCGGAATCGTGGCGCTCATCCCGTTGGACCTCGCGCTGTTGCTGGCGATCGCCATGCCGTTCAAAGGCGACCTGCGCGTCGAAGGCCACGCGCTTGTCCGTGTCCTCGACAAGCTCACCAGAGGGCGATATGGGCCGCTCTGACACGGGTACGGGGCGGTGGTCGAGATCGACGGCACTTGGCCGCGGCGGAGCTTCAAGAGTGATCGCCAGCCCGCGGACGCCGGGAGATTCGCACCGCGGCCCGCCGCATCCTTCCGCCATTTGAGGCGCGAGACGGGTTGTAGGGCGTTCCAGGTGGCGCCCTGTAGGCGCCGAAGCACCTGGTAGCAGGGTTGTCGCGGCGTTCGGGACGCAGAGGTCGCCGGTTCAATCCGGCCCACGCGGCGACATCAGAGGGCATCCATCACCGGCGCTGGAGATCGTTCCGCCGCTTCTGCCACACGCGGCCTCGGGTGCCCAGCATTCTCCTCTCGGACCGGGGCGCAACGCGATTCAAGGCTGACGCTTGGCGCCTCATGGCGGATGCCACGGCGGACGCCGGTTTCGCGTCCGATTGAAGCTGTGGCACGGGGCTGGCGCGGCTGACCTGCGCATGCCCGTCTAGCTGGCCAAACACGCTCCCCTCACTGACCTGTGGGAGAACAAGGTCGTCGAGGCAGACGATCACGAGAGGTATGACCTGAAGTTGTGGATCGGTCACTCGCACGAGGGCGCGACGTACCTTCCTCATTGATCCGAACGAGAGATCGCCGGCGTTGCCGCGATCGGCCGTCCTGGCGATGCTGGCGAGCCTCAAGCGCGCCGTCGGCGAGCTGGACAACGTCGAGGTCGGAGCATTCGGGCGCGGGCTCGACGACCGCAGAACGTCGATCGGTCGCGCTCTCACAGGCAGCGACGTCGTCGCGGAAGAGGTCTGACGGGCGCCGCCGAGCTTGGCGGCAGGTGGTCGTCGATACCGGCCGGCCGGCGGCGTGTTCTGTGACACCTCGGCGGCGACCTGGTCGCGCGTGTCGCCGATGAGAGCGGCCGGCCCACGCCCTTTGCGGCGAGGACGAGTGCCGGCCCGACGACCATGGACACGGAGAAGCCGTCGACGACTGCCTCACATGCGGCGTCGAACACCACGACGCCTTCCCGTCCCGGCTGCTGTGCACCGACGTGCGGGCGCGTTCGGCCAGAGCGCGTCCCATTGTCAGCGGGATCCGGCGGATGTCTCAGTGATGGTCGCCGAGAAGTGTGGCGACGAGCTCGCGACGACTGGCGACGCCGAGCTTGTCGAACACGGCCCGGAGATGCTCCTGGGACCGTATGGGACGAGATCTGGAGCTCGTTCACGATCTGCCGGGTTGATCGACCTTGCAGCACGAGCGATGCCACACGAGTCCGGGCTGGTGTGAGGCCGAGGACGTCGAGGTAGATCGACGCCACGTCAGCGGGCCGCGCCGCTTCCAGGACCACCGCCGTGAGCCCGCTCGTCTTGCCACCGAGGGGCGATGCGTGGAGTGTGAGCCAGTGCCCGTCGAGCGCCCGCAGCCGTACCGTCGGACGTGGCGCGTCGTCGTCGGTGTCGTGGCGCGCCATCGCCGCGGCTGCTGCGAACACGGCCGCCGGCAGGGCGCCGTGTCCGAGGTCCATCCATGCCGGTTCGACGAGCTCGGCCATCCATCGTTCGGCCTCGGCGTTCATCGACGTCACCGCCATGTCGTCGTCGAGGACGATCACTCCCGGGCCGCGGGTGCCGGTCGACGGTGGCGTCATGCCGCCGAGCAGCAGCGCCCGCCGCAGCCCTTCGGCGATGTGCGGCGCCAAACGCCGAACGAGCCGGACCTCGTCATCATCGAAACGACGTTGCTCTCGTGCACGGCGCCTCGAACGTTTGGCGGCGTGGCGGCCCGGTGGCGGCGACGACGGTGGCCACGGTGTTGGCCCGAAGCTCGGCCGTGTCGTCCGACGATCTCGACCACGACGTTGCTGACGCGCGTGTCCGATTCGTTGGTGCACCGGCTCGCCGTCGAGCTGTCGAGGTTCGATCACCGGGTTCGAGGTCACCATTCGTCGGCTCGGCGGGTCGGCTCTCATGAGCCGACGCGCTGGAGCCACTCGACGATCACGCGCAGCGCCAGACCGAGGTTGCCGACCTGGACGTGGTTTTGTTCGTGTTCGGCTTCCGTGAACACGCGCGCTGATCGACCGTGCGTGGGTCAGGGTGGCGATCTGGTCGCCGAGCTGTGACAGGGGACGTAGTGGTCCGCACGACCGGCCATCAGCAGCCCGTCCTGCTCGACAGCGCGGAGACGGTGTCCGTCCGTAGTGCGCGCATCGCCTCGAGGAGCTCGGCGGGGCTCGCGACGGCGAGTACGCGCATCCGCTCGCGGATCCCCCAGTCGGCGAGCATGTCCTGGCGTCGAGCCGCCGCGATGACCGCGTTGACGAGCCGGGAGGGGATCTGGGTCGCGTGCGTGACGAACGCACCGCGCAGCCTGCCGAGCGGGCGCGCGTAGCATTTCGGTGAAGTCGCTCAGGATGTCCTGGGCGATCACACGGCGGACACGCGGCTCATGCGCGGCGGCGTGCATGACTAGGCCGCCGCCAAACGAGAATCCCATGAGCGCGACGTCGTCGAGCGCGAAGTAATCGAGCACCGCGCCGACCGGGCGCTGCCATTCCGCGGTCATCGGCACGCCCGCCTCGAGCGCGGCGCCCTGCCCCGGCCCGTCGAACGCGACCACGTCGAGGCCGTGATCCCGCAGGGCGAGACCGAAGGGGAACCATTCCTCGATGTAGCTGTCGAAGCCCCCGAAGACGATGACCCGGCCCGTCAGCGCGTCGGGGGTGAAGCGGTAGGTGGAGAGCGCGCCCTGCTCGTAGGGGATCAGCTGGTGGGCCTGGTCGCCGACGTGATGCTCCCGGCGGACGAGCTCGATGAAGCGCTGCCGCAGCGGGCGCTTCCGCGGGTCATCGGCCGGGATGAAGAACTCCGCCATGCGGAAGAGGTACGCCGCCGGCAGGGGGCGCGCCTGGCCAGCGCCTGGTCGCCGAGTGCGAGCAGCTCGCGGGTCCAATCGTCGTAGGAACCGATGCGGGGCGCGGCGGCTTGCAGCTGCGCGAGCATCCGGTCTTCGCCGACCCAATTCCAGAACCGGTTGAGCTGGAAGTTGAGCGCGACGGGGGGTGAAGGTGTGGTAGCCGACGGGAAACCGCGACCCTCGGGACTCGGTCCCGGATCGACCCCGGCCGGAGGACGTCATCGCCGATCCATGTCCTTCCGCTCGGCTTCGACCTTCAGGTGCTGGAGCACGGTCTCGAGCGAGTGCCCGAGCGTTCTCTGCAGCTGACCCGGAACAGGCGGGCGATCATCCCGTCCCACGACTCCTCCTCTCGGACGAGGGTGTTGCCCGCACGCGGCTCGAGGTGCCATGAGTCGATGGCTTTGATGCCGAGCGTCTTGCCCGTCCAGGAGATGGAGCGTGGCGCCTCGAGCTGCCGGATGGTCGACGTGCTGGTGCCTGGACCTGCCTTCCAACCGAACGTCGAGCCCACCGCGGGCGGTCCGTCGGTCGACATCGACCGAACATCAGGGTTCCAGCTGGGCCACTGATCGAAATCGCTGATCACGTCCCAGACCACATCGCGCGCAGCGGCGACTCGATCTCCTTTGCCGCGAGGACCGGGGCGGCGACTCGACGGAACGTTGAGGGGATGGGCGCGACCCGCGGCATCGAAGGTCAGGCATCTCGGCTCCTACGTATCGGGCGATCGATGCGCCGCTCAGATCGTCGCGCTCGTGCCGTGGTCCTCCCGGCGTTCTGGGAAGCGTCGTTGGAGATCTGGGCCAGGGTCCATTCATGATCCGAGCCGCGATCGTGGCTGAGAGTCTTCGAGCCGGCGCCGTGATCGAGGCGGTCCCGCTTACCTTGCGGAGGCTCGAGCGGGTCGACGCTGGCGTCGGAGAGCAGCCGCCGCGGTGGATGCTCGTGTGGTTCGAGGCGCCGACGCCGATGCGGGTCGGCTTGCAGGTCAGCTGTCGGACGCGCTCACGGTTCGCCGCCCCCGCACTAGGCCGCTAACCCTGTTCGTCGGCCGACAGATATGAGCAGCCCGAAGAGCCGCATCGGATGACGCGGGGTGGGGTCTCGTCGTCGAGGACCTTGAGTAGCTCGGTACGTCCGTCGGTCTCGAGCGCGTGCCGCGTGTCTTCGGGCAGACGGAGAGGATCGCTCGACCAAGCCGTCTCGCTGATCTCGATCACGACCTGCGCGACCTGCTCACCCGAGGTGATCTCCCAGAGCCAACCCCACCCGTCGACACCCGTACGCACGTGCCTGCCCAGGTTCGCCCTGATCTCCCAACCCATTACCACAAGACTACAGGAACGCACGCAACGAAGAACTCGGCGCCGTTCTTGTCACACGACGCCGGAGCACTCAGCCGCTCGTGCGGGAAAGACCGGCTGCCCCATATCGTTCAGTCGCGGGGGGACAAGTACAAGGCTTCGAACCCGCGTTAGGTGATGGAAGATCACCCGCATAACGCCTGATCATACGGGTGATCCGATCCGGGTCTTGACGGCGGCCTGAACCGCCCGACCGCCCGACCGACGCGTGTTCGCTCCGACCGTAGGGATCGGGACGGAGTGGCCCCGGCTCGGCTCCCGAATCACGCCGCGTCCCGCGCCGCCGGCAACGACACCACCGCGATCACGTTGTGCAAGCAAGTTGCCAGACGAAGATGCTGTCCGTGGCCATGAGAAAGTCCCCACTGGTGGCCAGTTCGAGGTACCCGGTGGTGGCCAGGTAGAGGTCCCCGCTCCTCGTTGACAGGTCCACCTTGAGTGCCCCCTGGGCGGTGACGGTGTCGGTGCCAACCAGCACCGACCACCACCCAGGGAGCGTTCTCATTGAAGTCAGCGAGGTAGAGGATGGATGTGATCGCCGCCTACCGCGAGGTGGGCACGTGTCGGGGCGCGGCCGCGATGTGCGGCACGACCCACAAGACGGTGAAGCGGATCGTTGACGCCGCCGAGGCGGGTGAGATCGTGCCGCGGAGGCGTCGGCGTCGCCGTCGGCAAACTACGACGCCGTGCGCGGCCTGGTGAAGGCCAAGGTCGCCAAGACCCAGGGTCGGATCACTGCCAAGCGGTTGCTGCCCGAAGCGCGCGCCGCGGGCTACGCGGGTTCGGCGCGCAACTTCCGGCGGCTGGTCGCCGACGCGAAGCGGGCGTGGCGGGCCGAGCACCATCGGGGCCGCCGCCCGGCGGTGTGGTCGCCGGGCGAGACCCTGGTGATCGACTGGGGCAGCGAGGCCGGCCTGCACGTGTTCTGCGCGGTGGCGGCGTGGAGCCGCTGGCGGTTCGTGCGCTTCGCCACCGACGAACGCGCGGAGACGACGCTGCTGCTGGCCGAGTGTCTCGAGGAGCTGGGCGCGGTCCCCAAGGTCGTGCTCGCCGACCGGATGGCGTGCTTGAAGGGCGGCGTGGTCGCCAACGTGGTGGTGCCGACCTCGGACTACGTGCGCTTCGCTGCCCACTACGGGTTCAAGCCGGACTTCTGCGAGGCAGCCGACCCGGAGTCGAAGGGGATCGTCGAGCATCTCGTCGGCTACGCCAAGTCTGACCTCGTCGTCCCGCAGGAGCTGCACGTCGGCGATGTCGCCGGCGCCAACGCAGCCGCCGCGTCGTGGTGCGAGGAGGTCAACAGCGTGGTCCACTCTGAGATCTGCGCGGTGCCGGCTGAGCGGGTCATGGCCGAGCGCGAGGTGATGGCACCGCTGCCGTCGCTGCGCCCGGATCGGCCGGCCGACGCTGCGCAAGGTCGACCGGCTGTCGTGTGTCCAGTTGGGCTCGGCCCGCTACTCGGTGCCGACCCGGCTCATCGGCCGTCAGGTCGAAGTCGCCGTCATCGACGGCCAAGTGCTCGTGGCCGATGACGGCGAGCTCGTCGCGGTGCATGCGGTCGTGGCGCCCGGCGAGGCATCGATCCTCGACGACCACTACGGGAGCACCCGACCGGCAACCCCGCGGCGAGCGGTCCGCCCGAAGACGACAGCGGAGAAGGCGTTCTGCGCGCTCGGCCCGGCCGCGGAGTCCTGGTTGAAGGGCGCGGCTGCGGCGGGGGTGACCAAGCTCGGCGCCGAGCTCGAGGTCCTCGCCAGCCTCGAAGCCGCCCACGGCCGCGACGCGCTCGTCGCCGCCCTCGAACCCGCGGTGGCGTTCGGACGGTGGCGGGCAGCGGACGTGCGGTCGATCCTGGCTGTCGGCGCCGCGGTCCCGATCCCGAGCGCGGCTGGTGACGCGCTCGTGATCCCGTTGCCGCACGTGCCGACCCGACCGCTGGCCGCCTACGCGCTCGAGGAACTCGGGTGAGCGCCACGCTCCGGCGTTGGCGCCGGACCTGGCCGCGGGGCTGCGGCGGCTCAAGCTCGCGGCCATGCGCCAGCTCGCCCCCGAACTGCTCGTCACCGCCAAGACGCAGCGGTGGACGCCCGAGGAGTTGCTCCGCACGCTCGTCGACGCCGAGATCGCGGCCAGCGACGCGTCCAACGCCCGCGCCCGGCTCAAGGCCGCCGCCTTCCCGGTCACCAAGACCCTCGAGGCCTTCGACGTCGCCGCGTCGTCGATCCCACGCCCGACGTTCGACTACCTGGCATCCCTGGAGTGGCTCCGCGCCCCCGAGAACGTCTGCTTGATCGGCCCGGCCGGCACTGGCAAGAGCCACATCCTCGTAGCTCTCGGCCACGCCGCGGTCGACGCCGGCCTCCGGGTCCGCTACCTCACCGCCGCCGAGCTCATCGAGACGCTCTACCGCGGCCTGGCCGACAACAGTATCGGCCGCGTCATCGAGAACCTGCTGCGCGCCGAGTTCGTCATCGTCGACGAGTTCGGCTTCGCACCGCTCGACGACACCGGCGCCCAGCTCCTGTTCCGGTTCGTCGCAGCCGCCTACGAACGCCGCGCGCTCGGCATCGCCAGCCACTGGCCGTTCAACGCGTGGGGCCGGTTCCTGCCCGAGCACACCACCGCCGGCAGCCTCCTCGACCGGCTCCTACACCACAGCATCGTCGTCGTCACCGACGGCGAGTCCGACCGCATGCGCGAAGCCCGAGCCCGAGGAGGTGTCACCCGACCCAAGAAGCGATGAACACCCGAGGAGCGGGGACTTCCAGTTGGCCACCAGCGGGAACCGCAACTTGGCCGTTGACAAAGATGCCGGCATCATCCACGCCGACGACATCGCGTGATGTGCCCGATGGGTCGATCAATACATCCTGAGGCGCGGGCAAGAGGACGGTTTGCCACAGAATGCGCTTGGGGGGAGTTCATGCGTTCCGCCTGTTGCTGCCCGGCGTCCGATTGTCTGCCTCCGTCCCTATCCACGAGGGCCCCATGAGCTACGCCATGCAACTTCTGGATACCTACCCCGTTACCTTCAACGTCAACGGAGCGGTGCTGGCTGCTACCACTGACACGGTGAACGACTGCGCCTAGGCCTACACGTCCTGCGCCGGCGACTCACTGGCGGAGCAGGAGATCTCCGACCTCGTCGAGGTCATCCGGCTCGACTTGGAGGTGTGCACCGCCACGGTGCGTCTAATCAGCCGCTCGGCTGGGCTGTTGGTGATGCAGCAGATCATGGCCGAGGAGATGATGGCCAAGGTCGGCCCGAAGGGCCGCCACGACCCAGACCGGGTGGCGACTCGCAACGGCAGCGCGCCCGGGTCGGTCGCGTTGGGGGGCCGCGTGGTGCCGGTGCGTCGGCCCCGTGCGACGCTGACCGGCAGCGGTGAGCTGCGGCTGGGCTCGTACGCGGTGTTCTCGTCGACCGATCTGCTGACCCAGCTGGCGTTGGAGCGGATGCTGGCTGGGGTCGCCACGGTGATGTGGCCGAGCCGATCGGTGCTGAGCTCGAGGCGACCGCCCGGAGTGAGAGCCGCTCGGCGATCTCCCTCCGGTTCAAGGCCGCTACTGAGACGGCGCTGGCCGAGCTGTTGGCCCGCGACCTCGCCACCCTGGATGTGGCGGTGCTGACGATCGACGGGATCGTCTTCGCCGAGTTGTGCTGCGTGGTGGCTCTGATCATCGCCGCGGATGGGACCAAGGTGCCGGTCGGGCTGTGGGACGGCGACACCGAGAACGGCACCGTGGTCACCGACCTGCTGGCCGATCTCGTCGCCCGCGGCCTGCGCTATGAGGACGGCCTGCTGGTGGTCATCGACGGCGCCAAGGCGCTCGCCACCGGCGTCAAGCGCGTGTTCGGGAACAGGGCGTTGGTCCAGCGTTGTGTTCTGCACAAGCGCCACAACTGTGCTTCGACCGCCACCGCGCAGCTCGCCGAGGTGCCGCGGACCGCCACCTACACCCGCGACTACGACTCCAAGCCTGGCTTCATGACGGTGGTCTCCGACGGCGACGTGCTCACGGGTGCGTACGCGCTCGGTCTCGAGGCCGGCGAATGACTGCAGCAGGCGACGGTGGCGATCCGAGCGCGCGTTCCGCTTGAGGTCATGAACGACGTCATCCAGCCCTTCCCACTTTCTCGGAGGTCTTCCTGCACGCGCTCACCGAGCTGGGCGCGAATGTGCCGACGCCGGCTTAGGACCTAGGCTGCCTCGTGGCGAACCTCGGCGCCTCGGTCGGCTGGGGGCTCGCGATCGCGGCGAGCCTGCTGATCGGCGCCAGCATCGCCGCAGCGACCAAGCTCCCCGAGCGGCTGGCCGCGCTGATCACCGCGTTCGGTGGTGGCGTCCTGCTGGCAGCGATCGCGCTCGAGCTCGTGCCCGAGGCCGACGCGCGAGCCGGCCTGCTGCCTACGGCGCTGGGGTTGCTCGCGGGCACGCTGATCTTCGTGGGCGCGGACGCCTACCTCAGCCGCGACGAGGAGATGATGAAGATGCGACGCTCTGGGCATGCCGCAGCGGCGGGACTCGAGATGTCGATGCCGACGGCTCACAACGGCGCCGCGCGCGGCGAGTCGATCGCTGTCGGGATCTTCGTCGACGGCGTGCCGGAGTCGATCGCGCTCGGCCTGACGATCGCCGAGGGCGCCGTCGGACTTGCGCTCCTGGTCGGCATTCTCGTCGGCAACGTCGTGGAGGCTTACGGCGCCGCGCAGCCGATCGTGGCGAGCGGCCGCTCGCGACGCTTCGCGCTCGCCCTGCTCGCGGCGATCGGGCTCGCGCTCGCCTTTTCGACCGTCCTCGGCGGCACCGTCCTCGCCGACGCGAGCGACACCCTGACCGGCACCGCCGAGGCGATTGCGGCGGGCGCCGTGCTCGCGGTGGTCTCGATCTCGGTGATCCCGTACGCGTTCGACGAGGTCAGGGGCGACGTCGCGATCGCCATGGTGCTGGGCTTCATCGGGGGCTACCTGCTCTCGTAGCCCGTAACGGATCCCGTCCTGGCCGGACTGAACGGGGTGAGCCAGGCCAGCCCCATCCGCAGCATCAGCTCTCGAGCCGAGCGCGCCTCATTCGTCACCCACGACGCGGCGTTCGGAGCGGTGCGCGAGGCCGCGCCCCGCCTGGCTCGCGTCGTCGAGACCGACGCCCACGAGGGCCCCGTCTACGTTCCGGGCGAGGACGCCCTCTACTTCACCAGCCTCCCGAGGCCGGGCCAGGTGCCAGCGCCCGGCTTCCCCAGGGTTCGGGTGGCGCGGATCGCCCTCGACGGCGACCGCTTCCCGCTCGAGCCCGACCGCATCTCGACCGTCCGCGAGAACGCCAACGTGGCGAACGGCATGGCCCTCGACCTCGAGGGACGCCTGGTGGCCTGCGAGCAGGGCACGCGATCGCAGCATGCCGCCGTCACCCGCACAGCGACGGCGAACGGGGCGGTCGGGACGCTGGTCGACGAGTGGGGTGGCCTGCGGCTGAACTCCCCGAACGAGGTCGTCGCCAAGAGCGACGGCACTTCTGGTTCACGGATCCGAGCTATGGCCATCTCCAGGGCTTTCGGCCTGAGCCGCAGATCGGCGACCACGTCTACCGGTTCGATCCGAGGACCGCGGACCTCTCGGTCGTCGCGGATTCGTTCGACAAGCCGAACGGGCTCGCGTTCTCCCCCGACGAGCAGATCCTGTACATCGACGACAGCGGAGCCAACCAGGAGCCCGGGACCTTTCACCCCGGGCGTCCCCACCACGTCAAGGCCTTCGACGTGGTGGACGGCCGCCGGCTGGCGGGCGAGCGCCTGTTCTGCGTCACGACGCCCGGCTTCCCGACGGGATCAAGGTCGACGCCTCCGGGCGCGTGTACGTGTCGGCCTTCAGCGGCGTGCAGGTCTTCTCGGCCGACGGGGACCTGATCGGGGAGATCGCGCTTCCCGGAGCCGTCAACTTCACCTTCGGCGGCCGCGATCGCAACGTCCTCTTCATCACGGCGGATGACGCTGTCTGGGCCGCCGTACTCAACGTGACCGGACCATCGAGAGTGAGAGGAGTCTGATCAATGACCATCGTGAGGACGCGAAGGACGATCGACAACGCCGGCGCGGACGCGGTCATCGCCGCCGCCGAGCGCCGCGGCGCTGGGTGAGGGCGGGCTGGCGACGTTGGTGCCGGCCCGGCCCGGGCCGCGGCGGGCGCACAAGCTCA
>OCZV010000605.1_pt1 | contig 12978 bp, 12 predicted proteins | sample 1539051 | NCBI WGS metagenome assembly OCZV01 (sample SAMEA3113581, study PRJEB22503) | soil metagenome
CATCCCGGTGGCCTGCATGAAGGCGTAGCACACGGTCGGTCCCACGAACCGGAAGCCGCGGCGCTTCAGTTCCTTGCTCATGGCCTTCGACTCCTCGGTCTCCGCAGGGATCTCCGACAGCGTCTTGAACCGGTTCCGCTTCGGATGCCCGCCCACGAACGACCACAGGTACGCGTCGAGGCTGCCGTGCTCGTCGCGCACCTCCAGGACGGCCCGGGCGTTGGCCACCGCCGACTCCACCTTCAGCCGGTTCCGGACGATGCCGGGATCCGCGAGCAGCCGCTCCACGTCCCGCTTCCGGAACCGGGCCACGCGACCGGCATCGAAGCCGGCGAACACCTTCCGGTACCCTTCGCGCTTCCGGAGGATCGTCGACCACGACAGGCCGGCCTGAGCGCCCTCCAGCACCAGCATCTCGAACAGGTGCCGGTCGTCGTGGGAGGGGACTCCCCACTCCTCGTCGTGGTACGCGATGTAGGCGGGATCCCCCTCCGGCACCCACCCGCAGCGCGTCGCGGTCTCCATGAGTGGGTATTCTGTCGTCGATCCGGACCCGAAGGGGGCAGAGCGATGCCACGCACCCGGGTGATGGCCCTGGCGGCCGCGGTGATCGGGATTCTGCTGACTGCGGCGCCGGCGGCCGCGCAGGAGCGTGCCGAGACGAACGACCTCATCGTCCTCACGGGCGAGGCGGGGGTCCTCGAAGGGGAATCCTTCGACACCGTGGTGATCTTCGACGGCCCCGCCACGATCGACGGGACCGTCACGCATTCGGTGGTCGCGTTCAATGGGCCCGTGACGATCTCCGGCAGCGTGGCCGAGGAGGTCGTGGCCTTCAACGGGACGATCACCGTCCGCTCGGGGGCCACGGTCGGCGGCGACCTGGTGACCAGGTCGGAGCCCGTGATCGAGGAGGGCGCGACGGTGGAGGGGGTCACCCGCGGCGATCCCGGCCGACTATTCCGCGACCCGTTCCCGTTCATCGGGCGCCTCGAGGCGGGGCTGGCCGTCTCGGTGTCGGTCCTCCTGCTGGGGCTGATCCTCCTAGCGGTGGCCCCGCGGGCCGCAGATGCCGTGGGCGCCGCCTGGCGGACCGGCACCGGCCCATCGATCGGGTGGGGCCTCCTGCTCCTGGTCGGCCTGCCGATCGTGGCGATCCTGGCGTTCATCACGATCCTGGGCATCCCGTTCGGCGTCGGGCTGGCCCTGGCTCTGTTCCTGATCTACGCCCTGGGCTACACGGCCGGCGCGTGGGTCCTGGGCCGAGCGCTGCTGAAGCCGCCGGCCTCGCGGTTCCTGGCGTTCCTGGCGGGTCTGGTGGTCCTCCGGGTGGTCGCCCTGGTGCCGATCGTCGCCGGGATCGTGGGGACGATCGCCACCGTCATCGGGCTTGGCGCGATCACCGTGGCGACGTGGCGGGCCCGCCAGCCGGGTGTCACCGCGCCGGTCCCAGCGCAGGCCTGAGGGTCAGAGCCGGACGCGGAGCTCGCGGAGGCCGCGGATGATGTAGTTCGGCTTCCACTCGGGCTCCGCGGCAAGCTCCATGTGCGGGGCCCGGCGGAGCAGGGTTCCGAACGAGGTCTCCAGCTCGACCCGCCCGAGCGGCGCGCCCAGACAGAAGTGGATCCCGGCGCCGAACGTCATGTGCGGGTTCGGCTCCCGGCCGAGGTCGAGCTCGTCGGGCCGGTCGAATGCGGCGGGGTCGCGGTTGGCCGAGCCGAACAGGAGCGCCAGCTCCTGGCCGGGCGTCACCGGCACGCCGTGGATCTCCACGTCCTCGAGCACCCACCGCTCGAACATCTGGAGCGGCGTGTCGTACCGCATCAGCTCCTCGATGGCTCGAGGAACCAGCGAGTGGTCGGCCCGGAGCCGCTCGAGCTGATCGGGGTTGCGGTACAGGGCCCACCAGCCGTTGCCGGTCATGTTCACCGTGGCCTCGTGGCCGGCGTTCAGCAGGAGGACGCAGGTGCCGATCATCTCGTCCTCGGTGAGGCGATCACCCTGGTCGATCACCTGGACCAGGCCACCGATCAGGTCCTCGGTCGGGTGCTGGCGGCGCTCACGGATCAGCTCGCGGAGGTAGTCGGAGAACTCCACGGCCGCCGCCGAAGCCGCTCGGCCGTCCTCCTCGGTGGGATTCAACTCGTACATCCGGCAGATCTCGGCAGACCACGGACGGAGGTGGTGGCGATCGGCCTCGGGGATGCCCAGCAGCTCGGCGATCACCGTCACCGGGAGCGACTCGGCCACCGTGGAGATCAGATCGACCTCGCCGGCGCCGAGGACCTCCTCAATCAGCCCGTCCATCAGCCGCTGGACGGTCGGCCGGAGCTCCTGGACCCGGCGGGGGGTGAACGCCTTGGCCACCAGCCGGCGGACGCGGGTGTGGTCTGGCGGCTCCATGTCGAGGATGCCGTTCCGGATCAGGTGCCAGAACGCCGCCGTGAACAGCGGATCCTCCGGGCGACCCATCTCCCGGTGCGTGGCCAGATGGAGATAGGTGCGTCCGAACCGCCGGTCGCGCAGCAGCCCGTTGACGTCCTCGTAGTGCGGGATGATCCACTGCTCGGTCTCGGGGTTGTGGATGATCCGGCCGGCAGCGCGCAGCTCGGCGTACGCGGGATACGGGTCGGCGATGAACACGAGATCACGAGGACGGAACCCGAGCGCCGCGGGATCGACGCCGGTGCCGGAGGCGGTTCGCATGCCGAAAGCGTAGCGCGCTCCTGGCGTCGGCACGCCGGCGGGACGTACCCTCGGGGCATGCGGGTGGGGATCGGCCTGCCGAACGCGGTGCCGGGGACCGACGGCACGCTTCTGGTCGAGTGGGCCCGCCGGGCCGAACAGGGCCCGTTCACCAGCCTCGGTGTGGTCGACCGCCTTCGTTACGATGCTCACGAGCCGCTGACGACCCTGGCCGCTGCGGCGGCGGTGACCGAGCGGATCGGGCTGGTGACGATGGTGGTGATCGGGCCGCTCCGGAACCCGGCCCTGCTGGCCAAGGAGGCCGCCACCGTCCAGGCGATGTCGGGCGGCCGGCTGGTCCTCGGGCTCGGTGTCGGCGCCAGGCCCGACGACTACGAGGCGGCCGGGATCCCCACCGCCGGCCGGGGTGAGCGGCTGGCCGCGATGATCCGCGAGCTCCGGGACCGGTGGGACCAGCCCGACGGCCCCAAGGTCGACCCTCCCCCGATCCTGGCCGGCGGCGCCAGCGATCCCGCAGTCGCCCGCGTGGCTCTGCACGCCGACGGCTACGTACACGGCGGCGGGCCGCCCCGCAGCTTCGCCCGGGTCGTCGAGCGCGTCCGCGTGGCCTGGCGCGACGCCGGCCGGCCCGGTGAGCCGATGCTGTGGGGCCAAGGGTACCTCGCCCTCGGTGACGACGCCCGGGAGCGGGGCCTCGCCTACATGCGCGACTACTACGCGTTCACCGGGCCGTTCGCCGAGAAGATCGCAGCCGGGTTGCTCACGACGCCGCAGGACGTGGCGGCGTTCCTCCGCGGCTACGCCGACCTCGGCTGCCAGGAGATGGTCCTCCTCCCGGCGGTGGCCGAGCTCGAGCAGATCGGCCGGCTCCAGGACGTCCTGGGGAGCCTGCCGTGAGGGTGGGCATCCTGGGGGCGGGGCCGGCCGGGCTCTACCTCGGCCTGCTCCTGAAGCGGGCCGACCCATCGCATGACGTCACGATCGTCGAGCGCAACCCGGCCGACGCCACGTACGGCTGGGGCGTGGTGTTCTCGGACCGGACGCTCGGCTCCTTCCGCGACGCCGACCACCGCTCGTTCGTCCGGATCGACGACGACCTGGTGTTGTGGGACGCCATCGACGTCCGCCTCGAGGGCGAGGTGGTGCGGTGCGGCGGCCAGGCGTTCAGCGGGATCTCCCGCAAGCGGCTCCTGCAGATCCTCCAGGACCGGTGCCGGGAGCTCGGCGTCGCCCTCGAGTTCGAAGAGGAGGTCGAGGACCCATGGTCGCGGTTCGAGGGCGCCGACCTCCTCGTCGCAGCGGACGGCGCCAACAGCCTCACCCGTCGGCTCCACGAGGGGATCTTCCGGCCTCGCATCAACGAAGGCCGCTCCCGGTACGTGTGGTTCGGCACCACGCTCCCCCTCGACGCGTTCACGTTCGTCTTCCGCCGGAACGAGCACGGCCTGTTCCAGGTCCACGCCTACCCCTTCGACGGCTCCACCAGCACGTTCATCGTGGAGACCACGGAGGCTACGTGGCGCCGCGCCGGCCTGGACGAGGCCACCGAGGACGACAGCATCGCGTACTGTCAGGACCTCTTCGCCGAGGAGCTCGGCGGCCACCGGCTCCTCTCGAACCGGTCGCTGTGGCTGTCGTTCCCGACGATCCGGTGCCGAACGTGGCGGCACGGCAGCGTGGTCCTCCTCGGCGACGCCGCGCACACCGCTCACTTCTCGATCGGGTCGGGGACGAAGCTGGCCATGGAGGACGCCATCGCGCTTGCCGACGCGGTGGCCCGCCGCGAGGACCTCGATAGCGCGCTGGCCGAGTTCGAGGCCGAGCGGCGGCCGGTGGTGGAGCGGTTCCAGCAGGCAGCCCGGCAGAGCCGGACGTACTTCGAGGAAACCGAACGGTCCACACGCCTCGAGCCGACCCAGTTCGCCTTCCACCTGCTGACGCGGAGCGGACGGATGGGGTACGAGGACCTGCGGCTGCGCGACCCCGCGTTCGTGACCGGGGTCGACACCTGGTTCGCCGGCAGGCGGAAGACGGGCGTGGTCGTCAGCCCGCCCCCCGCCCTGGTTCCCTTGTCGCTGCGGGGAGTCGAGACGCCGAACCGGGTGGTGGTGGCCATGCGGGACGACGACGACGGCACCGATGGCACCCCAGGCGATGGGGTGGTCCGGGGGCTCGGGGTGGCCTGCGGCACCGGGGCCGGGCTCGTTCTCACCCCAGGGCTGGCCATCTCAGCCGACGGCCGCGTCACCCTCGGTTCGCCGGGGCTGTATCGAGACGACCATGCGACCCAGTGGGAGGGGCTCCTCACCGAGGCCAGAGCGGATGGCGAGGTTCGCGTCGCGGCCCGTCTGACCCACGCCGGCCGGCGGGCCTCGTGCCGGCCGCGCAACCACGGCGTGGACCGGCCACTCGGGGTTGCGGGGGGCTGGCCGCTGGGGTCGGCGTCGGCGATCCCCTATGGCCCCGGCATGCCGGTCCCGCGGGAACTGGACGAAGCAGGGATGACCGCCGTGGTCGACGCCTTCGTTTCCGCCGCCCGGCGCGCCGCGGCGGCGGGCTTCGATCTCGTGCTGCTCCACATGGCCCAGGGGTCGATGGTGGCGTCGTACCTCTCGCCGCTGTCGAACCACCGCGACGACTCATACGGGGGCTCGCTGGAGGCCCGGCTTCGCTTCCCGCTCCGGGTCCTGCGCGCCGTGCGTGATGCCTGGCCCAACGAACGGCCGGTGGCGGTCTCGATCAACGCGGTCGACGAGGCGCCTGGCGGCGCCGGACTCGACCAGGCGGTCGAGGTCGCGGCGGCCCTCCGCGAGGCCGGCTGCGACCTGATCGAGGTCCGGGCCGGTCAGGCCGTCCTCGGGGCGATGCCGTCCTACGGCCTCTACGAGCTCGTCTCGTATTCCGACCGGATCCGCAACGAGGCCCAGGTTCCGACGCTGGCGTTCGGTCCCATCGGCACGATCGACCGGGTCAGCACGATCGTGGCGGCCGGCCGGGCCGACCTCTGCCACCTCGTCTGAGGTTCAGGCGGCCAGCAGGTCCTCGATCTCTGCCTCGAGGCCATCCTCGCCAAGGGCCCCGAAGTATGTCTCGACCTGCCCGTCGTCGTTCACGAAGACCCACGCCGGCTGGTACGTGAAGCCGAACGAGGTGAACAGCGACTCGTCATCATCGACCGCCGTGGGCATCCGGATCTCGTACCGGTCCACAAACGTATGCATCGCCTCCCGGGTGCCCTGCCAGGCCACGCCCAAGAACCGGACCTGTCCTTCGTAGCGGCGCTCCAACTGAGCGACAGCGGGGGCTTCCCCGTTGCAGGTTCCTCACCACGGTGCCCAGAACCACATCACGAGGTCCTGGCCGGCGAAGTCCGCTCCTCGGACCGTTCCGCCGCCCAGCCTGGGCTCGGTGAACCGCAGCGCACGAGGGACGCCCGGGCCAGGCATGGGCGACGCCGAGGCCGACTCGGCCGGAGCGCCTGGCGGAGATGACGAAGCGGGCGACGCCCGCTCACCGGCCGGTCGGGCGCACGCGGTCAACGCCACGAGGCCGATCGCCACCAGGCGGACCGCCGACGTCGCCACGCCCTCGACCCTACCGGACCGCCGAGATAGCGCGACCCGCCGAGGCGATACGATTCGGGCATGGCGGCCACCAGCGACGACGCTCGGCCCGCCCTCCAGATCGATCTGGGCCGGTTCAGGGCAGCCCTGGCCAGGTTCGCCTCCGGTGTCACCGTGGTCGGCTACACCGGGGAGGACGGCGCGCCTCGGGGCGTCACCGTGAACGCCTTCTCCTCCGTGTCCCTCGAGCCCTCGCTCGTGCTGGTGGCCATCGCCCGCCGGGCCCGAAGCCACGAGCTGCTGCAGGGGAAGCCGTTCTCGGTCAACGTCCTCAAGGTCGAGCAGGAGCCGCTGGCCCGGCACTTCGCCGGCGAGGACCAGGACGTGGAGATCCGATGGGTGAAGGGAGTGGTGGCCCCCCGGCTGGCCGAGCCCCTAGCGTGGCTGGAGTGCGAACCGTGGGCCGAGTACGAGGGAGGCGACCACACCCTGTTCGTCGGCCGGGTGGTCGACTTCCTGTTCGGCGACGCCGACGCTCTCGGCTTCTACCAGAGCCGGTTCGTGCCGGTGGCCAGGCCGGTCCCCTCCCAGCCGCCGGTGCCGTACGACCCCTTCGAGCTCCCGTACGATGCGCCCTGACGTGACGACGCTACGCGGGTCGATCGTCCCCATGATCACGCCGTTCACCGAGGACGGCGACATCGACGACGGCGCCCTTCGGGATCTGATCGACCGAGCCATCGACGCCGGCAGCCACGGGATCTCGGTCACCGGGACCACCGGCGAGCCGAGCGCCCTCACCCTCGAGGAGCGCGAGCACGTGATGGAAGTCGGGGCGAAGGCTGTGGACGGCCGGGTGCCGTTCGTCCCCGGCACCGGCACGAACAACCTCGACGAGACGATCCGGCTGACCCGAACGGCCGAGACGCTCAGAGCAGACGCCGCACTGGTGATCGTGCCGTATTACTCGAAGCCGTCCCAGGAGGGGCTCTACCGGTACTTCGCGGCTGTGGCCGACGCCACCGAGCTGCCCATCGTCATCTACAACATCCCTGGGCGGACCGCGGTGAACATGGCGCCCCAAACGATGGCCCGACTTCGCCGCGACCGGCCCCAGATCGTCGGCGTCAAGGAGTCGAACACCGACTTCGAGCACGCCTCGAAGGTCCTGTACGAGTGCGGCCGAGACTTCCTGGTGTTCTCCGGGATCGAGCTTCTGTGTTACCCGATGCTGGCCATCGGCGGTGCGGGCCACGTGAGCGCCACCGCGAACCTGCTTCCGGCCGAGGTGGCCCGGCTGTTCGACCTGGTCGCAGAGGGGAAGTGGGAGGACGCCCTCGACCTGCACTACGAGCTGCTGCCGTTGAACGAGGCCCTCTTCCTGGAGACCAACCCCGGCCCGCTGAAGTGGGTCCTGGGCCGTCTGGGGATCGCTCCGCCCCACCTCCGCCCGCCGCTCGCGGAGCCCGCGCCCGACACGCGGCGCCGACTGGAGGAGGTCCTCGCTCGGTACGGGCTGGGGGACGGGTCGTGAGGACCGCTCGCTTCCTGGCCGACGGCCGGGAGCATCGGGGCTCGCCGGCAGAGGACGGCGGGGTGCTCCTCGACGAGGACGGCCGGCGCTACCTCGAGGCCGACGTCACGTTCCTGCCCCCGATCCGGCCCCGCACCGTGCTGGCGCTGGCCCTCAACTACGCGGAGCACGCCGAGGAGTTCGAGATGAAGACGCCGGAGGCCCCGGCGCTGTTCCTGAAGCCGCCGAACACCTGGATCGGCCACCGACAGCCGGTGGTGTATCCGAAAGGGGCCGAGTACGTGCACTACGAGTGCGAGCTGGCGGTGGTGATCAGCCGCCGGGCCCGACGCGTGCCGGCCACGGACGCCATGGCGGTGGTGAAGGGCTACACGATCGCCAACGACCTCGTGGTCCGGGACTTCGTCGGGGACTTCTATCGGCCCCCGGTGAAGGCCAAGGGGTTCGACACGTTCTGCCCACTCGGGCCGTGGCTGGTGACGGCGGACGAGGTCCCCGACCCCCACGACCTCGAGCTCCGGGCGTACGTGAACGGCGAGCTGCGGCAGAAGGGCCACACCGGGGCCATGCTCCGACGGATCCCCGAGCTGATCGAGCACATCAGCGGGTTCATGACCCTCGACGAAGACGACGTGATCCTCACCGGCACCCCGAAGGGCGTCTCGCCGATCCACCCGGGGGACGAGATGCGGATGGAGATCGACGGGCTCGGCGCGCTGGAGAACCCCGTGGTGGAGGACCGCCCGTGAGCCGGATCGAGCCACCGGCCTCGGTCAAGCCGCCGCTCCACTACATCGGCGGTGAGTTCCGGGCCGGGCGCGAGGGCCGCACGTTCCCGACGTTGAACCCCACCACCAATGAGCCGATCAGCGACGTGGCCGAGGGGACCGAGCCCGACGTCGACGCCGCGGTGGCCGCGGCAAGGAAGGCCTTCGAGGACGGATGGGGTTCGATGCCGGCCCGGGAGCGAGCCGCGTGGATGGAGCGGATCGCCGATGCCATCGAGGAGCACGGCGACGAGCTCGTCGCGCTGGAGGTCCTCGACGTCGGCCTGCCGGTGACCCAGGCCAGCGCCCAGACCGTGCGGGCCGCCGACAACTTCCGGTTCTTCGCCCGGGAGATCACCCAGGAGCACTCCGAGGCGTACCGGGTCGGCGACGAGTTCCTGAACTACGTGATCCGCAAGCCCGTGGGCGTGGCCGGGCTGATCACCCCGTGGAACACCCCGTTCATGCTGGAGACGTGGAAGGTGGCCCCCGCGCTGGCCACCGGGAACACCGCGGTGCTGAAGCCGGCGGAGTGGGCGCCGCTGACCGCGCACAAGCTCGCCGAGGTCATGGCCGAGATCGACCTGCCGCCGGGCGTCCTCAACGTGGTCAGCGGGATCGGCGAGGTCGCCGGCGCCGCCCTGGTCCGCCACCCCGGCGTCCGGCTGATCTCCTTCACCGGCGAGACCTCGACCGGACAGGAGATCATGCGGAACGGCGCCGGCTCGGTGAAGCGGTACTCGTTCGAGCTCGGAGGGAAGTCGCCGGTGGTGGTGTTCGAGGACGCCGACCTCGACCGGGCCCTGGACGGCGCCATCTTCGGCGTGTTCACGCTGAACGGGGAGCGGTGCACGGCAGGCTCGCGGATCCTGGTCCAGGAGCCGGTGTACGAGCGGTTCGTCGACGCCCTGGGCGAGCGGGGCAGTCGTATCCGTGTCGGCGACCCCTTCGACCAGGCCACCGAGCTCGGCCCCCTGATCCGGCCCGAGCACTGGGACCGGGTCAAGGGCTACGTCGACGCCGGTGTCGAAGAGGGCGCCCGCCTGGTTGTCGGCGGGCACCGACCCGAGCACCTCCCGGACGGGAACTACCTCGAGGCCACGGTGTTCGCCGACGTCCGCCCCGACGCGAGGATCTTCCAGGAGGAGATCTTCGGCCCGGTGGTCGTGGTCACGCCGTTCCGCGACGAGGAGGAGGCCGTCCGACTCGGGAACGACGTCCGGTACGGCCTCACCGGGTACGTGTGGACCGGCGACGTCCGGCGGGGCCATCGGGTGGCCCAGGCCCTTGAGGCCGGCATGGTGTGGATCAACTCACAGAACGTGCGGGACCTCCGGATCCCATTCGGCGGGGTGAAAGACTCGGGCGTCGGGCGGGAGGGCGGCCGGTACAGCCTCGACTTCTACAGCGACACAGAAACGATCCACGTGGCGCTGGGCGAGCATCACATCCCGCGACTGGGCGCGGACTGACGACGAGGAGGGAACGGTGGGCGCGAGAAGGGGAGCCGACTACCTCGAGGCGCTGAACACATCGGAACGAGACATCCGGATCCACGGCGAGCGGGTCACGACCGGGCTGGCCGACCATGCGGCCTTCCGGAACGTGGCTCGGGCCTACGCGGCCCTGTACGACCTCCAGCACGACCCCGAGCTGAAGGATGTGCTGACGTACAAGTCGCCCACGAGCGGCGACCCCGTGGGGACCTCGTTCCTCCAGCCGGAGACGCTCGACGACCTCGACAAGCGCGGCCGCATGATGAAGACGTGGGCCGACCGGTCGTTCGGCAACCTCGGCCGGACCGGTGACTACCTGAACAGCGCGGTCATGGCCATGGCCACGGCCGCCGACTGGTTCGGCCAGGTCGATCCCCGGTTCGCCGACAATGTCCGCTCCTACTACGAGCACGTCCGGGAACACGACCTCCTCCTCACCCACACGTTGATCAACCCGCAGGCGAACCGGGCGGCCGGCCCCGGGAGTCAAGCCGATCCGTTCCAGGCGGCGGCCATCGCCGAGGAGCGCGACGACGGCGTGGTGATCCGGGGCGCCCGGATGCTGGCCACGATCGGCCCGATCGCCGACGAGATCATCGTGTTCCCCTCGACGGTGCTCCAGGCCCGGCCCGAGGACGAGCCGTACGCCTACGCGTTCGCCATCCCGTGCGACACGCCGGGCCTCCGGTTCCTGTGCCGGGAATCCCTCGACCAGGGCCGGAGCCACTTCGACCACCCGCTTGGATCGCGGTTCGACGAGATGGACGCCGTGGCGATCTTCGACGACGTGCTGGTGCCGTTCGAGCGGTGCTTCATGCTCCGCCACCCCGAGCTGTTGACCCGGGGCCGGATGTACACGGAGACCGGAGCGCTCACCCACATGACCCACCAGGTGGTGACCCGCGATCTGGCCAAGGCCGAGTTCATCCTCGGACTTCTCTCGGTGATCTCGGAGTCGATCGGGATCGAGGGGTTCGAGCACGTCCAGAACAAGCTGACCGAGGTGATCATGGCCCGGGAGCTGATGGCCTCGTCGCTGCGGGCGGCCGAGGCCGACGCCGCGCCGAACGACTGGGGGATCATGTCGCCGGCGTGGTGGCCGCTGAACGTGGCTCGGAACTGGTTCCCTCGCACGTACCCCCGGCTCCGAGAGATCGTCTGGCAGCTCGCCGCCAGCGGGCTGTTCGGGCTCCCCACCGAGGCCGACACCATCGGCGACAGCCGCGAGGACGTGGAGCGGTACCTCCAGTCGGCCACCCAGGACGGGGTCGATCGAGTGAAGCTGTTCCGGCTGGCCTGGGACGCCTCGGTCTCGGCCTTCGGGGGTCGGCAGGAGGTGTACGAGTTCTTCTTCTTCGGCGACCCGGTGCGGATGGCCCAGGCGGTTGTGGGCTCGTACGACCGGGCGCCGTACACGGAACGGGTCCGGGCGTTCCTCGACGAGGACGGCCCCGTCGCGACCCGCTGACCACAAGGAGGCGAACGCACATGGGCGAGGTCATCCAGGCGGCGAAGATCACCCACGTCCCCTCGATCTACCTGTCGGAGCAGCCCGGGCCGACCCAGGGGATCCGCCAGCACGCCATCGACGGGCTCAAGGAGCTGGGCCGGCGGGCGGCGGAACGAGGCGCCGACACGTTCGTGGTCCTGGACGTGCACTGGGCGGTGACGATCGGGTTCCACCTGAACGCGAACGAGCGCCACGCCGGCGAGTACACCAGCCACGAGCTCCCCCACTTCATCAACGGGCTCACCTACGAGTACCCCGGCGACCCCGAGCTGGCCAAGCTGATCGGCGAGCACGGCGAGGCCGACGGCCTGCACATGCGGGTCCACCAGTACCCCGGGCTATCCCTCGAGTACGGCACGCTGATCCCGATGCGCCACATGAATCCGGAGGGCGCGATGCGGGTGCTGCCCGTGGCCTGCAACGAGAACGCCACGATGGAGGAGCAGGCCGCGTTCGGGAAGGCCATCCGCCGGGCCGTCGACGCCAGCGACCGGAAGGTGTCGGTGTTGGCCAGCGGGTCGTTGTCCCACGAGTTCGCACCCAACAAGGTGGCCGACCAGAAGCGGAACGAGATCACGGACGAGTTCAACCGCCAGGTCGATCTCCGTGTGGTGGAGCTGTGGGAGCAGGGCCGGGTCGAAGAGTTCCTGGCGATGTTCCCGAGCTACGCCGAGCGGTGCTACGGCGAGCAGCGGATGGCCGACACCGCGATGCTCTTCGGCGTCCTGGGGTGGGACGAGTACCGGGGGAAGGCCGAGTCGATCACGCCGTACTTCCCCAGCACGGGGACCGGGCAGATCAACATCGAGTTCCCGGTCGGCTAGGGCTCGTCCTCGGGCCGATCGGCATCTTCGTCGGGCGGCGGCTCAGGCTTGGCTCCCTCGGAGTCTCCGGGCCCCGGCTCTTCCGGTGAGGCCCGGTCGGCGTCGATCGTGGGGTCCTCGCCTGGACGCTTGCGCTCCTCCATCGGCTTGACGTTTCCCCCGACCGACGGCCGCGAAACGGCTACGGCGAGGGCTCGAGTACCTCGAAGTGCGAAACCGTAGGCTCGCGCTCCAGCAGGTACTCGTCGTCCTCCGGGTAGTACACGGGCCGTTCCGGGTCGTCGCCGGCGAACGCGCGAACCGCTTCCCACGACTCCCACAGCGTGAGCAGCAGAAACTCCGCCACGTCGCCCTCGATCCGCCGAAGCGCGTAGACCCCCAGGTTCCCTGGCGTCTCGGCGTACTCCTTCAGGCCGGTGGCCTTGAGGTAGGCGTGGTAGGCGTCGGCCTTGGCCGCAGGGGTTCGCCCTCGCCAGATCCTGGCGATCACCCTCCCCTCAGGCCTCCGGGCGCTGGGCAATCTCGATCGTGTTGCCCTCGCTGTCCTTGATGAAGACGGTCTTGTAGCCCCCGGACTC
>OCZV010000607.1_pt1 | contig 12937 bp, 12 predicted proteins | sample 1539051 | NCBI WGS metagenome assembly OCZV01 (sample SAMEA3113581, study PRJEB22503) | soil metagenome
CCGCCCAGAGCGTGTCGCCGGCGAAGACGGGGTTCGGGAGCTTGATGTCCGTCCACGAGAGGTTCGCGGCCGCGTTCTCGCTCGTGTCGGGGACGGTCATGCCCGTGACGACGGCCAGCGTGAAGGTCGAGTTCACGAGAGGCCGTCCAAAGCGCGTCCGCTCGGCGAAGGGCACGTTGAAGTGCACCTGGTTCGTGTTCAGCGTCAGGCAGGTGAACCAGATGTTCTCCGTCTCGGTGAGCGTCCGTCCGAAGCGGCTCCGAAAGACGTCGCCCACGTCAAAATCCTCGTAGTACCTTCCGCGCCACGTCTTGGGCGCGGCTGCTGGCTCAGCTGCCATCGGGAGCGCTCCTTTCCGCTTGCGCCAGTACCTGCCGCGCTCGCTCGACTACGGGGAGGTCGACCATCTCACCGTCGAGAGCGACGACGCCGCGCCCCTCGGCGGCACCCCGCTCGTACACGTCGATGACGCGCCGGGCACGCTCGACCTCGTCCTCGCGCGGAGAGAAGATCCGGTTCACGACCTGTACCTGGGCCGGGTGGATGCAGAGCTTGCCCCGGAAGCCGAGCGAGCGCGCGAGGCGGCACTCGTGCTCGAGCCCTTCCGTGTCCCGCGTGTCCAGGTGCACGAGGTCGAAAGGCGCGCGGATGCCCGCCGCAGCCGAGTCGAGCACGAGCTGCGAGCGCGCGAGGAGGACCTCCTGCCCGTCGGGTCGGGGCTCGAGACCGAGCTCGAGACCGAGGTCGACGGCGCCGAGCGCGAGCGCCGCGACGCCCGGCGCCGAGGCCGTCTCGTACGCGTGCTTGAGACCCCGGGCGCTCTCGACGACGGCGACGACCGGCGGGCCGTCCTGGGGGAGCTCCGCGACCGCGGCAGGCGTGGCCTTCGGCAGGACGAGCACGTCCAACGGAAGCCCCGCGACGGCGCGCAGGTCGTCGTCCCGGAAGACCGTGCCGGCCCCGTTCACGCGGACGGCGACGAGGCTCTCGGTCCGCCGCTCCGCAAGATGCTCGGCCACGAGCCTCCGAGCCGTCTCCTTCTCCCCGGCCGGGACGGCGTCCTCGAGGTCGGCGACGACGACGTCCGCCCCCGCCGCGAGAGCCTTCTCGAGCTTGTGCCCGTCGTTTCCGGGAGCGAAGAGGAGGGAGCGTGCGGAGGCGAGCGACGACATGGCAAGTTGACATTCTTGCCGAAGTCAGACATAAACATGAACTCGTCTTTTCGCGGAAGGGAGGGGGAGGATCTCGTGAAGGCGGTGGTTTTCCACGAGTTCGGAAGCTCCGACGTGCTGCGGCTCGAGGAGCTCGACGATCCACGGCCGGGGCACGGCGAGGTTTCCCTCGACGTGGCGGCCTGCGCCCTGAACCACCTCGACGTGGACGTCCGCGAAGGAGTCTCGCGCTTCCCCGTCGAGCCGCCGCACGTGCTGGGGCTCGAGGTCGTCGGGCGGATCGCCGAGGTCGGGGAGGGAGTCGAGGGCTGGGAGGTCGGCGACCGGGTCATGCCCCACCTGATGGACACCTGCGGGCGCTGCCGCTTCTGCACGACGGGCCGGGAGTCGCTCTGCCTGTCCGCGGGCTTCATCAGCTTCGTCCACTCGGGCGGGTACGCGGAGCGCCTCGTCTGTTCCGCCTCGCAGCTCCTCCGAGTCCCCGAGGAGCTCGGGGACGTCGAGGCGGCGGCGCTCCAGATCCCCTTCGCCACCGCCTGGCACATGCTCTTCACGCGCGGCGGTCTGCATCCGGGCGAGACCGTGCTCGTGAACGCCGTCGGGAGCGGGATCGGCTCCGCCGCCGTGCAGCTGGCGCACATGGCCGGTGCCTCCGTGATCGGCACGGCGTCCAGCGACGAGAAGCTCGCCCGCGCGGCCGAGCTCGGCATGGACGCAGGCATCAACCACGCGAAGCAGGACGTGGTGGAGGAGGTCATGCGCCTCACCGAGGATCGCGGCGTCGACCTCGTCTACGAGCACTGCGGCGGCGACCTCTTCCAGAAGGGCCTCGACTCGCTCTCCAAGGACGGCCGACTCGTGATCTGCGGAGGTCACGCGGGCGAGGTCGTCCCCTTCGACATCATCCCGTTCTTCCGCGCGCAGAAGTCCGTGATCGGCTCGTTCGTCTACACGCGCAACGAGGTGGAGACCTGTCTCGAGCTCGCCCGTCGCGGGAAGATCGTCCCGCTCGTCTACCAGACGCTGGGGCTCGAGCAGGCCAAGGAGGCCATGGACCTGATGGAGAGCCGTGACTTCTTCGGCAAGATCGTCCTCACACCGGGGGTTGGAGCATGAAGCGTCTCGGAGTCGACGTCGGCGGCACGTTCACCGACCTGATCTACGTGGACGACGAGTCCGGGTCGGTCCTCGTCCACAAGCTGCCGACGACGCCGGACGATCCCTCGCGCGGGACCGTCCAGGGCATCCGGGAGCTGACCGCCCAGGCAGGGGAGACGCCGGCGGCGCTCGACCAGGTCTTCCACGGGACGACGATCGCCACGAACATCGTGATCGAGCACAACGGGGCCCGGGTCGGGATGATCACGACGGAGGGCTACCGGGACATCCTCCACATCGCCCGCCACAAGAAGCCGCTCAACTTCTCCAACTACCAGGACCTGCCCTGGCAGCGCTACCCGATCGTCCGCCGCCGTTACAGGCTGACGGTGCCCGAGCGGATCACCCGCGAGGGCGAGGTGCTCGTCCCGCTGGACGAGGAGGAGGCGCGGAAGCGGGTGCGCGAGCTCGAGGAAGCCGGCGTCGAAGCCGTCGCCGTCTGCTTTCTCTTCTCGTTCCTGAACCCGGAGCACGAGGCGCGCGTGGCCGAGATCGTGCGGGAGGAGTTCCCCGAGGCGTTCCTCTCCGTCTCGTCCGAGGTGCTGCCCCAGTACCGGGAGTACGAGCGCTTCTCCACCGTCTGCCTGAACGCCTACATCGGGCCGAAGGTGGCGAGCTACGTGCGGCGGCTCGAGGACGAGCTGCGCGCGCTCGACGTGCGCACGGGCGTCCATCTCATGACCTCGGCGAGCGGCGTCTCCACGACGGAGGCGGCGACCGCCCGGCCGGTCAACCTCCTCATGTCGGGGCCCGTGGCGGGTGTCGTCGGCGGCATCTGGGCGGGCAAGCAGGCCGGCTACGAGAACGTGATCACGCTCGACGTCGGGGGGACGTCCGCCGACATCGGGCTCGCGCAGGGCGGCAGGCTGCGGATGAAGCACCTCCTGGACACGAAGGTCGGGCCGTACCAGGCGATGATCCCGATGGTCGACGTCGACACCATCGGCGCCGGCGGCGGCTCGATCGCGTACGTCGACGGCGGCGGCATCTTCCGCGTCGGCCCCCGCTCGGCCGGCGCCGATCCCGGGCCGGCCGCCTACGGCCGCGGCGGGACCGAGGCCACGGCCACCGACGCGATGGTCGTCCTCGGCTGGCTGCGGCCCGAAGCCTTCCTCGGCGGAGGAATGGAGCTCGAGCCGGAGCGAGCTCGCCGCGCGTTCGAGGAAGGTCCTGCGCGCGCGCTCGGCATGAGCGTCGAGGAGGCCGCGATGGGCGCCGTGCAGATCCTCACGCACTCGATGGTGCAGTCCATCGAGGAGAACTCGGTGCGGAAGGGCTTCGACCCGCGCGACTTCGCGCTCGTCGCCGAGGGCGGCGCCGGGCCCCTCTTCGCGGCCCAGATCGCGCTCGAGGTGGGAACGCCGACCGTCCTCGTCCCCCCGTATCCGGGGGTGACCGCGGCCATGGGCCTCCTCGCCACCGACATGGTCTACGAGTACGTGGCGACCTCCTACCAGCGCCTCTCCGCCCTCGACACGTCCGAGCTGGAGAGGCGCTTCGCGGACCTCGAGGAGGAAGCCCGCCGTCAGCTCGAGGAGGACGGAGTCCCCGCCGACCGCCGGCTCGTGCAGCGCGTGGTGGACGCGCGCTACGCCGGCCAGGGCTACGAGCTGCGCGTCGACGTCGGGTCGGGAACCATCGACGAGGAGTGGGCGGAGAAGCTCCGCGCCGACTTCCACGACATCCACGAGCGCGAGTACTCGCGCCGCTTCGAGGACTCCGACATCGAGGTCCCCAACATCCGGGTTCGCGGCGTCGGGCTCATGCCGCCGCTCGAGCCGACGGCCGTCGAGGGCGGCGAGGCGGCGCCGCCCGAGGATGCCCTGCGTCACGAGGGAAGCGCCTGGTTCCGGGTGCAGGGGGAGCTGCAGGAGGTCACGACCCGGTACTACGACCGCGCTTCCCTGCAGGCGGGCAACCGCCTGGAAGGTCCCGCGATCGTGCATCAGTACGACTCGACGACGGTGATCCCGCCGGGGCTCACGGCGTCGATCGACGGCTACGGGAACATCGTCATCGCGACCGGCGGCGCCGCCAGGGCGGAGGCTCTGGAGGCCGCCGAGGCACTGGAGGTCTGAGATGAGCGTGATGGAGTACGAGGTCGGCCGCCGGCCCGGGCCTCCCGCGCGCGAGCGGGTCGAGGTCGACCCGATCACGCTCCGCGTCCTCGGCGGGGCGTTCCACGCGATCGCCAAGGAGATGGCGGGCGTGCTCTTCCGGATGAGCTACAGCTCGATCATCCGGGAGTCCGAGGACCTCGGCGCCGGCATCTTCGACGCGGAGGGCCGCGAGCTCTGCGAGTCGGACTCGACGCCGATGCACATCGGCTCGCTGCCCTGGTACATCCGCGGCTTCCTCTACCGGCTCGAAGGCGAGATCCAGGAGGGGGACGTCATCGTCCACAACCACCCCTACCTCGGAGCCTCCCACAGCCCGGACGTCGCGGTCGCGGTGCCGATCTTCCACGAGGACGAGCTGCTGGGATTCGCGGCCGTGACGGCCCACGTCCTCGACGTGGGCGGCTCCTTCCCGGGCATCAACGCCGACGCGTTCGACGTCTACGCCGAGGCGAAGATGTACAACGCGCTCCGCTGGTACGAAGCCGGGGAGCTGAACGAGGACCTCGACCGGATGATCTTCGACAACGTCCGGACCGAGACGATGAACCGGGGCGACATGAACGCGATGCTCGCCGCGTGCCAGCTCGGCCGGGAGCGGTTCCTGCGGCTCGTGGGCCGGTACGGGGCCGAGACGGTCATGAGCGCCGCCTACGAGTGGATGGACTACTCGGAGCGGATGCTCCGCGCGGAGATCGCGAAGATCCCCGACGGCGAGTACGCGGCGCCGACGGGCTGGCTCGACGACGACGCCCGCAACCGCGGCGTGCGCCTCCGCGTCGAGACTAAGGTCGTCGTCGAGGGGGACTCGATCACCATCGACCTGACCGGCTCCAACCCCGAGGTGCCGACCGGCTTCAACGTGCCCTTCGAGGGCTCGCTCCTCGTCGGCGCCTACTACGCCGTCCGCACCATCCTGCTCGACGAGGCCATCTTCCCGGAGCACGTCCCGCAGAACGACGGCGTCTTCCGTCCCGTGGAGGTGGTCGCCCCGAAGGGGACGATCTACAACCCGACCTTCCCGCGCGCGTGCTTCTCACGCTTCACGCAGGTGCAGCGGGTCGTCGACAACGTCATCCTCGCCCTGAGCGACGCCCTGCCCGAGCAGACGACGGCGGGGAACTCGGCGGGCATCCACTTCTGCGCGTACTCGGGCTTCGACGAGCAGCAGGGCGAGTACTGGCTCTACCTCGAAGTGAACGAGGGGGCGTACGGCGGCCGCCACGGCAAGGACGCCATGGACTCCGTCGACAACCTCATGGCCAACACGCGCAACAACCCGATCGAGGAGCTCGACCTGCGCTTCCCCGTCCGCTGCGACCAGTACGAGCTTCGGCCCGAGCCCGCCGCTCCGGGCAAGTGGCGGGGCGGGATCGGCATCATCCGGCGCAACCGCTATCTCGTTCCCGGCGTGTATTCCTGCGAGGGCGACCGGCAGACCGACCCGCCGCGGGGCGTGTTCGGCGGCTGGGACGGACTCGTCGCCTCCTGCCGGAAGAACGCCGACCGGCCGGACGAGGAGCGCCTGGAGGCGAAGGTCACCGGCGTCCCGTTCGAGGCCGGGGACTTCATCGAGCTCGTCGAGCCGAACGCGGCCGGGTACGGCGATCCGCTCGAGCGCGACCCCGAGCTGGTCCGCGAGGACATCCTCGACGACTTCACGACGCCGGAGATCGCCCGCGACGCCTACGGGGTCGTCTTCGCCGACGAGCGGACGTGGGCCGTCGACGCGGACGCCACCGAGCGGTTGCGCGAGGAGCTGCGCGCGTCCCGCGACGGCACGGGGAGCCTGACGGCGTACTTCGAGACGCACGACCCGAAGCGGCGGCAGAACCCAGTCTCGGCCGCCGGCGACCGGGAGTTCGGCAAGGGCTAGTGCCCCGGAAACGCTCCATCCGGTCAATCCCCGCCGACCCGCAGGCCATGCCCGTGCGCCGGGTCCGCAAGGCGTACGAGCAGGTGAACGACCAGCTGCGCGAGCTGATCGTCTCCGGCGAGCTCGCGCCGGGCGAGCGGCTCCCGAACGAGGCCGTGCTCGCACGGGAGTTCGGCGTCAGCCGCGCGACCGTGCGGGAGGCGCTCAGGATCCTCACGGCGCAGAACCTCATCCGGACGACGAAGGGCGCCGGCGGTGGCAGCTACGTCACGCTGCCGACGGTCGACCACATCTCCGAGTTCCTCCGCGGCAACCTCAACCTCCTCTCCGAGTCCGATCACGTCACGCTGGAGGAGTTCCTCGAGCTGCGCGAGCTGATCGAGGTGCCGGCGGCACGCCTCGCCGCCGAGCGGGCGAGCGCGGGCGACGTCGAGCGGCTGCGCGACACGATCCCCGAGCAGCCGCTTCGCATGACCACCCAGGAGCAGTTCTCCTTCAACAAGGGCTTCCACACGGTGATCGTCGAGGCGTGCGGCAACACCCTCCTCTACATCGCCACGCAGCCCGTCTTCACGGTCCTCCAGACGCACCTCGCCCGCTCCACGCTCGGCCGGAGCTTCCACAGCTCCATCAACGAGCACCACCGCGCGATCCTGGCGGCGATCGCGGGCGGCGACGCCGACGGCGCCGCCGAGCAGATGCACGCCCACCTCGAGTACCTGCGGCCCGCCTACGAGCGGGCCTGGCGGCACGCGGTCTCCATGCGCCGGCGCGCGTGAAGTATCCGCGAAAAATGCTGCGCATTTTTCGCGGGGAGGCTTGTCCCGTCGCTTCGCTCGGGAGGAACTGAAACTGAGCCTTCCTCTGTCGGACGTCCGGGTCTTGGCGATCGAGCAGTACGGGGCGGGGCCGTGGGGGACGCTGCAGCTCGCCGACCTCGGCGCCGAGGTGATCAAGATCGAGGACCCCTCCTCGGGCGGCGACGTGGGACGCTACGTGCCGCCGTTCCAGGAGGGCGAGGACTCGCTCTTCTTCGAGACGTTCAACCGCAACAAGAAGAGCGTCTCGCTCGACCTCCGCCATCCGGAGGCGCGCGGCGTCGTCGAGGACCTCGTCCGCGCCGTCGACGCCGTCTACTCGAACCTCCGCGGCGACCATCCGAAGCGGCTCCGCATCACATACGAGGACCTCGCCGAGGTGAACCCCCGCATCGTGTGCTGCTCGCTCTCGGGCTTCGGGATGACCGGGCCACGGGCCGGCGAGGGCGGCTACGACTACATGATGCAGGGGCTCGCCGGGTGGATGAGCCTCACGGGAGAGCCCGACGGCCCGCCGACGAAGAGCGGGCTCTCCCTCGTCGACCTCTCGGGCGGCTACGTCTCCGCCATCGCGCTCCTCGCCGGTCTCTGGCGCGCGCGGCGCGACGGCGTGGGCTGCGACGCGGACGTCTCGCTCTTCGAGACGGCGCTCCACGAGCTCATGTACGTCGGCACCTGGGTGGCATCCCGCGGCTTCGAGCCGGAGCGGCTCTCGGAGTCCGCGCACCCCTCGATCGTGCCCTTCCAGAACTTCGCCACTGCCGACGGGTGGATCGTGGTCGCGTGCCCGAAGCAGAAATTCTGGGAGCGGCTCTGCGAGGTGATCGAGCGTCCAGCGCTCGCCTCCGACCCGCGCTTCGCCGACTTCGCCGGCCGGCACGAGAACCGCGCGGCGCTCGTGCCCGAGCTCCGAGGCGCCTTCGAGACGCGGACGACGGAGGAGTGGCTCGCGATCCTCTCGGCGGCCGGCGTGCCGAACGCCCGCGTCAACGACGTCGCGGAGGCGCTCGCCGAGCCGCAGGTCGCGGCCCGCGACGGAATCGTCGAGACGGAGCACCCGCGGCTGGGAACGGTCCGCCAGGTCGCGACGCCGCTCCGTGTCGGCGAGGAGGAGAAGCCCGCCCGCCGCGCTCCGTTCCGCGGTGAGCACACCGAGCAGGTGCTGGTCGATCTCTGCGGCTACACGCCGGAGCGCGTCCGCGGGCTCGCGGACGCCGGGGCGCTCGGCGACGTCGAGCTCTAGCGTGCATGGTACGGTGGCGAGCCGGCGCGCTTCCGTTCGGCGCTCTCGTCTTTCGCCGCGCAGCACGTGCTCGAGCGGCGCTTCGAGGTCTCTGTTTCGGACGCCCGTCGCACCACGGAAGGATGGGAGGGATGGAGATCTCCGAGGACCAGCTCGCCCAGGAGACCTCGAGCGAGGCCACCCGAAAAGCGCCGACGGCCGCGAGCGGCCTGCTCCTTCTCGCCGACATCGGCGGCTACACCTCGTTCCTGCAATCCGTGGCGGTAGCCCACAAGGACGACGCCTTCGCCGACGGTGCCGTCCCCGACGCCTACGCGGTGATCTCCAACCTGCTCGACGGAATCGTCGGAAGCGTCGCACCGCCGTTCACGCTTTCGAAGCTCGAGGGAGACGCGGTCTTCGCATATGCGACGGATTCCGCCGCGGTGCCGCGCGGAGCGGCCATGCTCGCGTGCTTCGCCGACTGCTATGCCGATTTCCGGCATCGCGTGGGCACGGCTCGGGGCGTCTGGCAGTGCTGGTGCGACGCCTGCTCCCGGATCGACGTCCTCGACCTCAAGTTCATTCTCCACGCGGGCCCGTTCGTGATCCAGGAGATCGCGGGCACGCGCGAGCTCGTCGGGCCCGAGGTCGTCATAGCGCACCGTCTGCTCAAGAGCGGCGCCGCGGAGCGCGTGGGCCACGGCGCGTACGCACTGGCCACGGCGGCCGCCGCCGACCGGGTCGAGCTGCCGACCGAGACCGCCGTCCCGATCGTCGAGACCTACGAGCACTACTCGACGCCCGTCAGCGCCCACGTCTTTCCGTTGCGGACGGCCTGAGCGACCCGATCGCCGTCAGGTCGAGATCATCTTCTTCTCGATGCCGACGCCGGCCGCGAGGGCGCGCTCGTACTCGAGCGGGACGGTGGCGGAGTCCTGCAGCGCGATCCCGGTCGAGTCGAAGACCGTGATCTGGTCGTCGGACTCGCGGCCCGCGAGCTCGCCGACGATCACCTTCCCGATCTCGCCGGCGACGTCCTCCTCGGCGATGAGGCCCTCCCGCAGCGGGACGTTGATCTCTCCGTCCGTTCGGCACTGGCGGATGTCGTCGACGAAGACGCGCGCCCGCTGGAGGACGGCGCCCTCGAGCTCCTGCTCGCCCTCCAGGTCGGCGCCGAGGGCGGCGATGTGCGTGCCCGGCGCGATCCAGGCGTCCTCCACGATGCCGCCGCGGGCGTGCGTTCCCGTGACGACGACGTCGGCGCCCGACACGACGTCCTCGAGGTTCGTGGAGGCGCGCAGCTCGAAGCTCTCGTAGAGCGGCTGCTCCTCGGCCACGAAGCGGTCGAGCGACTCCCGGCTGCGGCTCCAGACGCGCACCTCCTCCCATGGGAACACCTCGTTGCAGGTGGCCAGGGAGCCCTTGCCGACCATCCCGGCGCCGACGATGGCGAGCACCTTCGAGTCCTTGCGCGCCAGCCACTTCGCCGAGACGGCCGCCGAGGAGCCCGTTCGCATCATGGTGTGGTGGGAGCCGTCGCAGATCGCGAGCGGGAAGCCGGTCTCCGGATCGGTGTAGACGAGGATCGAGAAGACCGTGGGCAGCTCGAAGCGCGCGTTGTCCTCGCGGATGGAGACCCACTTGCACGCGGCGGCTGGCGGGTCCTCGATGAACGAGGGCATGACCTCGAACTCACCCGGATAGTCGTCCAGGACGATGTGGCCCTTCGGCTCCATGTAGACCCGGCCGAGCCCGTGCATGCGGAAGGCGTGCTCGACGCAGTCGTTGTACTCGGCGGGCGTCAGGAGGCCCGTCATGTCGGTGCGGCTCAGGATGAGCGTCTTGCGGTTGCGCCAGCTCTCCGTCGCCATCAGCGCACCTCGGCCCGAACGGGCTTCGCCCGCGCCAGGCACGCGGCAAGCTCCCGCTCCTCGGCGGGCTCGAGCTCGATCTGGAGCGCGCGAGTGAAGCGGTTCCACATGTTGAAGAGTCCCGACATGAGCGTGAGCTCGGCGATCTCCGCGTCGGAGTAGTGGGCGCGCATGCCCTCGAAGGCCTCGTCGTCCTCCTCGGCCGTGTTGCGCGTGATCGCCTCCGTCCACCGCAGGAGCGCCTTCTGGCGCTCCGAGAGGACCTCGCTCTCCTCGTACCCGCCGCTGCAGGCTGCTTGGATCTGCTCCAGCGAGAGCCCGACCGTCTGGCCGAAGTCGACATTGTGACCGAGGCAGTAGTCGCACCCGTTCATGTGCGACGTCTTGATCGCCACGAGCTCCTTGTCCTGCACGTCGGTCAGGCTGCCGCCCTTCTCGCCCTGGAGGTTGAAGAAGAGCTTGTGCGCCGCCACCATGATCTTCGGGCTGAGGCCGAGGGGTCGCCAGTCGGTGAAGAGCATCCCGCCCCAATCGCTCCTGATCTCGTCGTACGCGGCCTTCGTCTCGGGCGGTGCGGTCTCGGGATCGACGAGCTCGACTCGGGGCATGGCGTACCTCCTCGTGGTCGGTCGGGAACGGTCAGCGTCGGGCGGCCGCCGGCTCAGGCACGCTTCCGCCCGTGGCCAGGATTCACCCGGGGGTCGTCGGCCGCGGGCTCGAACGTCATCTAGACGACGCGATGCCAGTTCACGTTGCTCGGCTTCCACTCCGTCGAGAAGACCGAGAGGACCCGCACCACGTCGCTCGAGCCGCATTTGCCGCACGGCGGCGGATCGGCCGAGGCCCGCACCAGCTCCTCGAACTGCTCCTCGCAGGACCGGCAGCGGTACGCGTAGATCGGCACGGTCGAAGTCTAACTTAGGCGCTAAAGTCGATCCATGGCCGCGCCACCCACGCCGGCCGAGCTCCGGCGGATCGCCGAGGGGCAGGGGGTGACCCCCACCGACGAGGATCTCGAGGCGGTCCGCGCCTTCCTGGCCGTCCTCCTGCCGGCCTTCGAGGAGCTCGAGCGACTCGCGCCTCCGCCGGCCCCCGACGGGTGAGCCTCGCGCGCCTCGCAGCCGCGCTCCGCGCGGGAGAGCTCTCGCCTCGCGAGGCGGTCGAGGACTGCCTCCGGCGCATCGAGGACGTCGATCCGCAAGTGAACGCCTACATCACGGTCAGGGCCGAGGAGGCCCTGGCCGAGGCGGACGCGCTTCCCCGCTCGGGCGAGCGCGGGCCGCTCTGGGGTGTCCCGCTCGCGGTGAAGGACGTCATCGACGTCGCCGGGACGCCCACGACGGCGGCCTCCCGGGTCCTCACGGACCGTCTGCCCGAGGAGGACGCACACGTCGTGGCGCGCCTTCGGCGGGCGGGCGCGGTCGTCGTCGGGAAGCTGAACCTCCACGAGTTCGCCTACGGCGCGCTCACGACGAGCCCGCACTTCGGCCCGGCCAGGAACCCCTGGTCGCCGGACCGGATCTGCGGCGGCTCGAGCGGGGGGAACGGAGCGGCCGTTGCGGCCGGGCTGGCCGCGGGAACGCTCGGCACGGACACGGCCGGCTCGATCAGGATCCCGTCGTGCTACTGCGGGGCGACCGGCCTGCGACCCTCCACGGGGCGGGTCTCGAACCGCGGCGTGGTGCCGGTGGCGCCGAGCTTCGACACCGTCGGGCCGATCGCGCGGACGGCCGAGGACTGCGCGCTCCTCCTCGGCGCCGTCGCGGGCCACGACCCCGGCGACCCGGCGAGCCTCGACGCACCGGTCCCCCCGTACGGCGATCTCCTCGCCGAGGGCATGCGACGGCCGCGTGTCGGCGTCGTGACGAGCCTCGTCGAGGGAGCGGACGCGCGCGTCGCGGAGGCGGTCGAGGGCGCCCTGGCCGAGCTCCGCTCGCTCGGCACCGAGCTCGTGCCCGTCGAGGTGCCGCTGCTCGAGCACGCGGGGACGATCCAGCAGGCGATGCAGTTCCCCGAGGCCGCGGAGGTGCACATGGAGTGGCTCCGCACCAGGCTCGCCGACTACGGCGCCGACGTGCGCGCCCGCCTGCTCGTCGGGCTCTTCGTCACGCCCGAGGTGCACGAGGCGGGGAGGCGCGCGCGCGAGGCGGCCTCCCACGAGATCCGGCGCGTGTTCGAGCAGGTCGAGCTCCTCGCGGCGCCCACGATGCCGGTGCTGCCGCCCCGGATCGGCTCGGAGACCGTCGAGCTCCACGGTCGCGAGACGCTCTTCCGGCTCGCGCTCATCCCCTACAACTCGCCGTGGAGCCTCGTCGGCGCGCCGGTCGTCAGCGTGCCCTGCGGCTTCGTGGACGGACTGCCCGTCGGCCTCGCGCTCGTCGGGCCGCGCCTCGGCGAGGCGACCGTCCTCGGGGCGGCCCACGCCTTCCAGCGGGCCACGGACTGGCACGAGCGCCGGCCGGCGCTCGCCGCGGTGGCCTAGAGCGGACGGGGAACGAGCGGCTCCCCGGTCAGCAGGCGCTCGACGCCGCCCATGCCCCAGTGGCTGCGGCCGTCCTCGGCGAGCAGCGAGGGGACGCCCCTGACGCCCGCCGCCTCGGCGGCCGCGCGGATCGCCTGGAGGCGCGAGCCGTGCTCGGGCGAGTAGGCCGCCCCGATCGCCTCCCGGGCGTCTAGCCCGGCGCGCTCCGCCGCCCGCGC
>OCZV010000608.1_pt1 | contig 12931 bp, 8 predicted proteins | sample 1539051 | NCBI WGS metagenome assembly OCZV01 (sample SAMEA3113581, study PRJEB22503) | soil metagenome
CTTCTCCCTTAACCATCCCAATTGCTTCTGCGATGCCTTCACATGCTATAGCACAGAGCTGACAACCTGTACATTTATCATGGAATAGAATATGTCTTCCTCTATAACCTGCAATGCCAACACCCCGCTTTGGGTCAAACTGATAACCATCTCCTACAAATTTGAGCTTTTGCTCTGGATAGCGCAGCGTAAAGCGCTTGATGACCAAGTGCTTTGAGCCAGATTCAATTGATTTGATAAAGCCACCTGCCGATGTCATCTAACTAGCAGACCACCAGGACCAAGAACGCCGCCATATATTAGTGCAAGGGCTATGAACATATTGATAAAAGCAAGAACGATGAGTTTGTACCAACCGGTGTGGAGGAGGATGTCTATCCTGATTCTGGGACTAATGCCTCTGGGCAGGAGCATTAGCATTATCACGCCAAATGTCTTGAGCGTGAACCAAAAGATGGCGTTAGCAACGGTTGCATCATAAATTACTGGGATTATTACTTCATCAGACTCTGGCATGATTTCTGTAGGGAAGATTTGAGGTCCAGCCCAGCCGCCAAGGAATAGAATTACAAACAAAGCCGCAAGCGCATACGTCTTGATGTATGATCCTAGCTGTAAAAGGCCGTATATCATACCAGATGTCTCGGTTAGCCAGCCAGCCACGATCTCAGCCTCGGCCTCTGGTAGATCAAAGGGTATCCTCTCAAGCTCTGCAAGCGATGAAATGTAAAAAACAAATGCGCTTATCGGCAGGAAAAAGATGAACCAATATGACTGAATTTGCGAATCAACAATATCCGTGAGGTTAAGCGTCCCAGACAATACCACTACTGAAAGCGCCGAGAGTATGAATGGAATTTCAAAGGCGATCAGTTGATGCAGAGCTCGAAGTCCACCGATGAATGGGTATTTGCTGTTACTTGCCCATGAAAAGAGCAAGGCAATAAGCGGAAAGAAGCCAAGGATTGCAAATACCGCAAGAAGGCCTACATCAATATCTGCCACAACCCATCCGGGGGCGGCTGGTATAATAGCCACGACTGCAGCAGCAGTTGAGACAAATGCTATAGGTGCCGCCCAAAAAATCACCTTGTCGGCTCCTGAGGGGATAATAATTTCTTTAGATATAAGCTTCAGGCCATCTGCCAGGAGCTGCAATATACCTTCGATCTTGCCAGCATAAAGTGGGCCAACCCTGAGTTGCATCTTGGCAAGGAACTTGCGCTCTATGAATATTGTTGCTGCAGCAATAAGGGCGCCGTAGGTAAATCCTGGAAACACTGCGACCTTAAAGAGCGTACTATCAACCAGTGTCTCAATGACTGGAATGGCACTCTGCGGATATAGTACAGATGTGAGAAATAGATATGGCGTTAAAACTTCGCCATCAATTTCAGGCAGCGGAACATAAAATAGGATGATAAAGATCAGCGGAAGCCCTACGAGCGTTACTATGACTAATATCCAAAATATGAGCCAAATTGCGCTGCCTACAAATTCTCCAAAACGGAAGGTTTCAGGAAATGAAGCCATTTATTTATCTGTCAGCCTCCACCGGCCAGTAGTTGAGTGACCAGTATACAGCCGGCATATCTGCAAGCCTCTGCCCAACGAGCAGATGTGGTAAGGCAAGCATGTTTCGAAATGAGCCCACTGACATCTTGACTCTGTAAGGTTTGGGTGTGCCATCGCTTACAATATAATAGCCAAGAGCTCCTCTGCCTGATTCAACGCGGCGGTAAGCTTCGCCAGGCGGCCCCTTTGGATTTGGCTGGAGCTTGGCGCGCACTTCTCCTGAAGCAGGCATTTTATCCAGCAGTTGCTCAAGGATATAACATGATTCCTGCATGTCAAGTAATGGGACATAAGACCTTGCAAAGCAGTCGCCTGTCTTCATATATTGGACCTTGAAATCGATTTCATTATAGATGTCGTACGGCTCAGCCTTGCGTACATCAAATGGGACATTAGATGCGCGTACAACAGAGCCCGTTACTCCAAGCTTGATGGCATCTTCCTTTGATAGCACTGCCACGCCTTCAGTCCTCTGCCTAAAAAGCGGGTTGTTATAGAAAATATCCTCATATTCCTTGAAGCGCTTCTGTAAATATCTTATCTGAGTCAGGCACCTATCCTTGAAACCCTCTGGGACGTCATTTCTGACACCACCGGGAATGTTAAAGGCGTGTGTCACCCTTGCGCCGGTGAGTGCTTCAAGGAGGTCGATCATGAGCTCTCTATCGCCAGTAGGCCACATGAACATAGTTGAATGTCCAAGGAATATGCCATAAATTGCAAGCCAATAAAGTGTGTAGACTTGGCGGTTAAGCTCCGAGGCTATTGCCCTGATGAACTGACCACGCCGGGGTACTTCGATTCCAACAAGCTCTTCAATTGCAAGACTATATGAATAAGTGATGTTTGCAGAATCATGGATTACTGGTCTCTCAAGATGGGGTATATTTTGGATAACATTTCTATATTCACACATCTTTTCCTCCCCGCGGTGGACGTAGCCCGGGTCTGGATCGCAGAACACGATATAGTCGCCATCTAATTTGATTACAAAGCGGAAGTGACCCGAGCCGGGATGCTGTGGACCAACACTGAGAGTCATCAGCCGGTCCTCTTCGGACTCTTTTACTATCTCGAGTCCTAGCCTCTTTGATTCTTCAAACTTTTCTTCAATGCTTGTCATATTGCTATTTGTATTCTACCTCCCCTTTATCCTGAACTCTTTTCTGAGCGGCGGAATATCGGCCCAGTCCTCCGGCAGTAGGAATCGCTCATTTCGAGGATGCCCCTCAAAGTATACGCCCAGCATTTCATAGCACTCCCTTTCGTGATATTCCACACTCTTGTAGACGTTAATTAATGTTGGCAGCCTTGCATCATCTCTGTTAGTTCTAGTTGAGAGCCAAAGGATGTGGGCAGCAAGCTCTTGACGAGAGTAAGAGCCTAAATGATAAATGACTTCGATCTGGTTGTCTTTGGGATAGTCTGTACCTGCGACAGATTCGGCATGGTCAAATCCAATGCTATCACGCAGAAAGTTCGCCACTCCTACAATATCCTCTGGTTGAACTTGTATCTTTATCCGAATTGGTTTGATAAAAACTACTTTGACCAAGTCACCAAACTCTTTCTTTATCTGCTCCACAAGTCCTTTTTCGAAAGGCGGAGGCTCTGGCTGTGTCTTCGCAGTTGAAGCTGCAGCGCTTGGCTTGGCAGCAGCAGTAGTAGCCACAGCAGTAGATGCAGCTGAAGTAGTTGAACTCTTGGCTGGAACTTGCTTTGGCTGAGAGGACGGTGGCGATGGTGGGGATGGGGGTTGTTGCTGTTTACTGGCAGCATCAGTAGTAGTAGTAGAGCTAGATTCCTTTGGTTTGTTGCTAGCTGCCCCCTTGTCCAGCTCTTCTTTGTTATTATTAGCGCTCATGCTGCTATCTTATCTTTGATCTTTTGATCTTTTCTTGTAGCAGCATGGTGCCTTGAATAAGTGTTTCAGGCCTTGGAGGACAGCCAGGTACATATACGTCTACTGGAACTATGCCATCTACACCTGGCAGCACATTATAGGAGTCAATGTAAAGCCCACCTGTAATTGCGCAAGCACCCATTGCGATGACGTATTTTGGCTCGGGCATCTGATCGTAGACCATCCTCAATCGAGGGGCCATTTTCCTTGTCACTGTCCCCTGCACTACGATAAGGTCGCACTGTCTGAGAGAGCCAAATGCTTCAATAATCCCAAACCTTTCTACATCGTATCTTGGGCCTGATGCAGCTCCAAACTCGACACTACAGCATGCAGTTTCAAGGTGGACAGGCCATAGAGACCATACTCTACCCCAGTTTATGGCATAGCCAAGTGGTGCATCAACTGCTTTCACTAGCACATCGCTTAGCTTGCTTACAAGCACGTTAAAGTTTGTCGGGCTTACAAGTTCTTTTTTCATTATTTATGCCAGTCCTCCTTGTTATTTTTTCTACAACTTAGATATATAATGCTTGTTAGCGATCTCACCAAATCCCTTTTCTCCCTGAAAGGTATAGTGCATATCCCATGGCGGCAAACATAATTGCTAGAAATCCGATCATCGGAAGGGTAGCAGCACGAGGAATGTTGAATAGTGCAGTCCCCCACGCATACAAGAATATAACCATTACATCAAATACAACGAACATCAAGATGTAAGCGTAATATTGCATCATGAAATGCGACCTGCCTTCTCCTGTGGGCATCTGACCGCACTCCATCGGTAGGAACTTTACTGGGTTGTATCTGCGTCTTGGTGACAGAAGACGCGACAATATTAAAGCAGGGACAGAAGCTAATAGACCGAAACCAAGCATGTAGAAAATTGGAGTAAAGCTTGCGACGGTTTCCCCAGCCAAGACATGACTTGATTTTTTCATAAGATATAAAAACCTTACATAAATTCAGTTGAAAATTATTCTTGATAAATAAAGCGAGTGTAGATCCCCTTGGATTTAATTCTAAATATATTTTAGCATAGTATACTGCAGAAGATTTGAGAAAATTCTTGCAAGAGCAAATATGTGCATGGGTAGATCATGCTACCTCTATAGCCAACAAAATTATTTCGACTAGGTCTGGCCAACCCGCGCAAGGCTGCGAATGCTAGTTGTAAACTTATCTCAGGAACATAGTCATAGTTGCGAAGACAATGAAGATAATATGTGTGTGTATCTTCTGCAATCATAAGTTCTCAACGCTATTTGCAACCTTGACTTTTTTTATTATTAAGATATCTTGGTGTGTGTTTTGTCTAACTTTGTAGGTATAGACTTTTGTATAATTTTTTCTCCTTCTCCTTCTCCTTCTTCATTTTCGTCATCATGTGTTCCGAACTAACGACTTCCGAATGTTTACCGATTATGAGAAGATTGATCTTCTTTTGACGAACCCCGATGTTCATCTGAAGAAAATGGCTCAAAATCGTCATCATCACCTTGCTCTGCCATAAGTTTTGAAATCTTCTTCGATCTTGACCTGCGCCTCTTTATTACTATGATAGCAACAGTGGCAGCTGCCACTATAGCAGCGAATATGAAAAGAAGCGGAAGAACAGAATTAGTTGTGCCGCTTTCCGCATTAGATGATGAACTAAAACCAAGAAAGCCTTGGTTAGGATCATCTTCTTCCTGCTGGGGCGGGCTATAGGAGACTGTTCCGTCTAGAATTACTTCATGGGTATTTCTCAGCTCATCGCTATAGGTAATTCTAAGTGAAACAGGGTAACTTCCAGCTCTGAGGCCGCTGCTGTTGTTGCCATTATCGTCATTTGTGCCAATTGCCAAAGGAATACTAAATGGCAGCGGAGAATTATCTTCAAGATCCCCTAGGTATTGAGATGTGTCAGTTACTGGCACGAAATTGCTCTGATCCGAAGATGTAGAATTGCTTAGCATCTCAATCGTGGTAAACAAGGCCTGAGTATTTCCCTGATTCAGGAGGTTCCCAGTAAGGTTTGGAATATCTCCAATATATCGAACTGAGAGATCATTTACGGTTATTTCTATCTCACCTATTACGTTTCCACCTAGTGAGAAGGAATCAGATTTTATCTGATCTCCTGAGATATATTGTACTCCGACTTCAAAGGAAACGGGGCTTCCAATAAGCGACTCGGAGGCAAAAACCCGTGTTGAGAATCTCGCCTTGCTTTGCGCAGCTAACTCCTGTACCGTCCATCTTGAATCTCCAAGGATTTCTAAAGATTCTGATCTTGGAGCCAATGTAACAACAATATCAGTTATTGGATTTCTGTTATTGTTTGTAATGTTAAAATTCAGGTCGTGAGCCCGGCCTGCAATTATAGTAACTTCTGATGAATCATTGCTGCTAGCATTATTCTCAGCGTTGCCAGCTGGAGAGCCTGTAATTGTAGAAGCAAGTATGATTCTTTCTTGATGCTTTATGTCTAGCGAAGATGGAGCCACGCTCAAACCGCCTTCTGGTGGATTTGGTTGTACTCTGAACCCAAGCGAAAGAGGTATTGATCTCCGGTTACCATTTGCATCATTATATGATATCTCAATGTCTAGGTTTTGCAGAGTCCCACCCGCCAAGCTGGATGGATAAACAGTTGTGGCTATCTCAGCGGAGCCGTTGGCTGGAATTGATCCTATATTGAAAGTTCGGGAACCTACACTAGCCACCGCAGCTGAAGAAGGTTGTTGTTGTTGTTGTTGTTGTTGCTGATCGGGCTGTCTATCTGTACCAATCTCATTGCTGGATGCATTGTTACTTCTTGTACTATCCGTAGCTTCAGCTTCGTTGGTAATGATGCTACCTCCTATGGCATTGATATTGACGATAACGCTATGCGCATCTGCAGAGCCAGTATTCCTGATCCTCAATGTTAGCTCGTTAGCTTCGCCAGGAACAAGGTCATCTGTATCTGAAGATGCGTCCAGTATCACTCTGCCTGGAAGTTCAAACGGCACGGTTATTGTCTGTACTCTGTATGTACCAGGCTGGGGCTCTGGAACCTTGAAGTAATTTATCCTTAGCAAAGCCTCATGAAAGTCTTTCTGCGCTGCTTCTAGTACGTTCACTTTGAAATACAAGGTATATGTCTGACCTGCCCTGACGATATTGCTCAGACTGGCAATTGCGGTCTGGCTTGAAGTTTTATCAGAAGAGGTGCCATTAGTAGTATTTACTGAAGAAGCAGCAGTGGTGGTGGTGGTGGTGGCCGCAAATCCTTCAGGAAGAGAAAGGTAGCCGATAATACCTGTGATGTCGGAAAAAGCAGTATTGCTCAGGACAACCGCAAGAAAAGACGGTCCTTCACCTGGGCCTACCTCCCTTTCAGATGGTAATGTTGAAGTTGTCGTGCCTGCGGCACTTGACAAATTGCCACTACTGGTCGAAGATGCTGCTAGACTGCTGTCTACCCAGTAAGCATCTACAAATCCATTGTTGAGCAGAGCATTTTGCTGTGAGGATGCGCCTATCTGCTGCCCTGTCCTTGCTTGTATGGGCTCAAGGTTAATTGTTTCATCTACTATGAGTTCATGCGTATTTCTCAGCTCATCGCTATAGGTAATTCTAAGTGAAATTGGGTAACCATTGAGCGTCACTTCCTGTCCTATGTTCTGCTGCGTGATCTGCAGCGGGATATTGAAGGGAAGTGGAGAGTTTACCGCCAAGTCTCCTAAGAATTGTGAAGAGACAGTTGGCCGCAACAATTGTGGTCTCTCTTGTGTACCAGAGCCGACAAGCTCAATCGTTGTAAACAACGCTGGAGAGTTCCCTTCATTTAAGAGGTTACCCACAAGGTTTGGAGTGTCTCCTATGTAACTAATCGTAACGTCATTTACGCTTATCTGAATATTCCCAACAACTATTGCGCCGAGCTGGAAGGACTCTGTCCTTAGTTCATTGCCGTTTCGTATGTATTGCATCGTTACTGTGAAAAAGACTGGGCTTCCGATCAGAGAGGTCGAAGCATAGACCCTAGTAGTAAGCTCCTGTTCTGAGCCGGCGGCTATACTCTGCAGATTCCAGCGCGAATCGCCTAGAATTCTTACTGCATCTGATTCCGACGTGAGAGACACAACAACATCCGCTATCGATACACGCGCATCATTAGTATTGCTGATAGCAAATGAGAGATCCTGAACGCTCCCTGCAGCAATTTGGATAGACTGAGCTTGCGTTGATGATGATGATGATGATGATGATGAGTTGCTATTTGTGATGCTGCTGCCTACTTCACTTTGGTTTGGAGTGCTATTGTTGGAAGGCACGCCAAGCGTGGTGCGTGTCAGTGGAGGCTGCGAAGATTCTGGCACTCTGTCTAAGGATGTCAAACTACTGGGTAAAACGTTCAAACCTGACTGCGGTGATTCCGGGGATACCTGGACACCAAGAACTTTGTTTAAAGTCTTCTTATTTCCATAAGCGTCATTATATGATATCTGAATGTTCAAAGTTGTAAGGGTCCCAGCGGCTGTGTCTGCAGGAAAAATTGTTGGCACTATTTCCTTCTTTGCGTTTGCATCTATAAGACCAACATCAAATGTCGACGAGCCAACAACGACCATTGTCGCTGGAGAGGGCGTCGAAGATACCGATTGCTGCGTTACAGGTGCAGAGGTTGTACTTTCTGCACTATTGTTATCATTGGTACTGCTGCCGCTTCCATCCACTACGGTTTGAGCACTAGAAGAGGATATCGGGCTAGATGGCAGCACCTCTACTATTACCCCTGTAGCAATAGCGGATCCATTATTACTGATTTCTATTTTCAATGGATTAACTACGCCAGGGTTCACGCTTACGATGCTAGATAGGCTGGGCGCTACCTCTTGGCTTGTAGTACTGGAGAAGGGTATCATAACAGCAGCCGTATTTAGAATAACCTTGCCGCTTAGCCGAAATGGAATATCTAATGTTGTTGATCTTGTATCCTCCTCTTCCTGCTCTGCGACGTTAAAGTAACGTATTTTCAGCTCACCTATGTATTCTCTTCCTACTTGAGACTCTTCTGTTATTTCTATGCGAAAATAAAACGTAAAGGTCTGACCTGCATTTACTATTCCATTGTAGCTTGATAAGGCGGTATCAGAGTCTACATCTTCCGGTGTAACAAGGGCTCTGAAGCCGGGCGGTAAATCAAGTGAGCCGCTTATGCTCGTTGCATCTGCAAAGCCTACATTTCTCAGGACAACTGCCAAGACAGCTTCTCCTTCTCCAGGCTCAACTTCCTGCTTTATTACAGGTGGTAGTGGTTGCGCTGTGATGCTTTCAGAAGATGTACTTGCCACTACTCCACCAAGCGAAGTAAAGTCAGTCCAAAACGAGTCTACAAATGCGAACTTCACAGGACCAGTTGACTGCTCAGAAGAATTATCTTCACTTGCGCCATCTTCTGTTGGCATGAGAGAAGTACCAGAATCAGGCTGTACTTGCTGCGGAGGAGGAGGAGGAGGCTGTACTTGCTGCGGAGGAGGAGGAGGAGGCTGAGTATCCTCACCTGCGTCATCATCCTCTTCCTCTCTAGGAGGCTGAGTATCCTCACCTGCGTCATCATCTTCTATTGATGTGGTAGAAGCAGCGGTATCATTATTGCTCCTATCTTCCGATCGATCATCGTCAATGCTTTGTTCTTGACCATCTTCTATGCTAACTCGACCATCTTCTACTTCAATGCTTTGTTCTTGACCATAAGCGCTGTTATCAAATGATAAGTTAGCCATGTAAGGATAATACTGAACGGATCCCAAAAGCAAAAGGATAATACAAGTCAGAGATCCTATAGAATAATAATTACGCTTTCTGGCTATTTGTTTAGGAATCGTTTGCAACTTACTTGCCAACCTCTTGTGAGAAGCACCGGCCAAAATAAGCGCTAAGGCAATAAAAGCATATAGTGTCGTCGCATCCAAATAGGAATTGCACCATCTCTATATATCAGTTAGAGTTAGTTGAGTATGTTCTGATGAGCAAGGAAGTTGACAGTAAGAGAATTCATTCTTTCTATCAGCATGAGACCAAAAGGGAAGGAGATAATGTGGCAATGCACGTAAAGAGACTATCGAAGGTATACGATTCCGCTGCTGGAAGAGTGATAGCGCTAAGAGACGTCACCTTCAAGGTAAACAAAGGTGAGCTTCTAGCTATTGTCGGTCCTTCTGGAAGTGGTAAATCAACGCTTTTGAATATGATTGGCGCCTTGGATAGACCGACCTCTGGACGGGTCTTCATTGGTGGCGTCGATATTTTCTCATTGAGCAATTCTGAAATTGCCACTATGCGCAACAGAATGATTGGCTTTGTATTCCAGTCATACAACCTAATCAACAGAACTACAGTTCAAAGAAATGTTGAGTTACCCGGGATAATCCGAGGCATGAGTAAAAGCAACCGGGTTCGTCGTGCTAAAAAGATTCTTGAACTCCTGGGAATAGGAGATAAAGCCGATTTCAAGCCGTCTAACTTAAGCGGGGGTCAGCAGCAGAGGGTTGCAATAGCTAGAGCACTAATGAATAACCCCACAATAATTCTTGCAGATGAGCCGACTGGCAATTTGGACACAAAGACTGGAAAAGAAGTCTTTAACTTTCTCCGCATTCTTTCGCAAAAGTACAAGAGAACTATTGTTATGGTAACTCACAACACAGCACTTGCAGAGACAACTGATAGAGCCATTTACATTAAAGATGGAACAATCGAAAAAGAAGAGGTTTTCAACAAATGATTTATCCGAGAACATTAGTGCTCGGTTGGGTTGGACTGTTTTGCATGCGCAATGGAGCTTGTACAAATCGCTGTTTTCATGTGCCTAGAACATACAGACCTACAAGAGCAAGAAGACAAAACTTAAGAAATAAAGAAAGATTTGTGATCTAAATGAATATCAAGGAGATCTTTTTACTCTCATTTGACGCTTTAAAGGAAAGAAAGGTAAGATCTATCCTTACTATACTAATGGTTGTTGTAGGAAGCAGTCTCATGGTTGCTCTAAATGGGCTTGGTGCTGGTTTTGGAAAGTTTATTGACGAATCCTTTAGCATGCTTGCTCCAAATATTTTGTTTGTATCAAGTGCTCAGCAGGATGAGTCAGCGTCTACTCCCTTCGGAGGTGGCGGTCCACCGCCGGTTCCCAAGATTACACTAAACAGTGCTGTCGAGACAAGGATACGCTCTCTTCCTTTTGTAAGCGATGTGATCTCATCTTATCAAGGTCAAGTACAGCTTGAATCATCGGGCAAGACTCTTTCGACGTCAGTTTTTTCTATTGATCCAGCCAAGCTTTACACCATAGCACCAACTCTAGAATTTGAAGAAGGATCTGCAATGCGCTCAAATGATCCATCTGCCATTTACATAGCTGACGAGATAGCCTATCCTCCGGGTGAGAATGCCCCTTTTGCGACGGTTGGTCAAACATTGAGAGCTACATATTCATTTGTCGATGAAAATGGCAATCAGCAGGAAGAATCTAGAAGCTTTGTAGTAAGAGGAATAATGAAGCCAACAGGTAACCCAACAATTGATAACGCAGTTGTATTCAATGAAGATGCAGGAAACGCTTTAATGCATAAATCCGGCAAATATGACGGTTTTTTGGTAGCTGCCGAATCAGGCGAGTTTGTGAAAAATGTTGAAGAGGAAATAAGGAAACTCTATGGAAATGATATAGGCGTCACATCTCCAGAGGCCATACTGAAGACTATAAGGGAGTTTACAGGTGGGTTCACAGTTTTCATATTAGGAATTGCGCTTGTAGCTCTTCTTGTGGGAGCAGTAGGGATCATTACGACTCTCTACACCTCAGTAATGGAAAGGACAAAAGAGATAGGCACGATGAAGGCAATTGGAGCGCAGAATAGTAATGTCCTGAGCCTTTTCATGGCAGAAGCTTTGATGATAGGTATTATTGGAGCCACTTTTGGATTGCTCCTAGGTATAGCCGGCGGTTATGTGTTGATGGCGGGGATAGGTTCAGCTGGAGGACCTGACGGAGGTGATGATACAAGTAACGCTCCAACCAATATATCACCTGTCTTCCTTCCTGCGGACATGGCTACTGTCTGGGTTATATCTGTTGGTCTCAGTCTTATTGCGGGTATATACCCTGCATGGAAGGCATCAAGGCTATCTCCAATTGTGGCCCTTAGAAGAGAATAATTCTTCTTCAGCATCTGTTGTCATAGAATGCCCAGGTTCAATAGAATCTATTGCATGAATATAAAATTCTATGAATGACAATACACCGTCTGGAAAAGCGCATGATAACACTGAACCAAATTGACAAGATGCATAAAAACCACAGATACTTTATTGCAACACTTTCAGATTAGCTCTTCAAAATCATGTTGAACAATTGATGCGCCGCGATTTTCGGGTGGTGTACTGCAAGCTTCATCATGTTGACTTTAGTGAAATCTGCTTTGATAAAGTCCAAAAATTCTTTGACTGTCATATCCCGTAGAATTTCAATCTCCTTGTCCCATTCCTCATCAGCCAAGCCAAGCCAGCGCGTTTGCACCTTGAGGGCGGATTGTATCTTCCACTCTACCTTTGCCTTCCATGACCGTTCATATTCCATCAAAGATTCCTTATCGGAGTTGCGCGAAAGCGAGTCAGCTCCAACCTTCCCCGCAAGCCTCCCAAAGTCGATGGCATAGCGTATGCCTTCCAGCACCAGAGGGTTTGATTGGCCCGCCGAGTCTCCTACCATTATCAGGCCATCACCAATGCTATTTCGCCTAACACCTTGATTTGGTATAAATCCATAATGCAGTTCTAAGGGTTGTATCTTACCATGTCCGATGGCATCTAGGGGCTTGAACCTTTTTTCAATTATTTTGTGCAACTTTTCAAGCGGGTCAGTATTTGATTCAGGTCTGCCAATCCCCACCCCAATTCTCACCCTATTTGGTGAGATAGGAAATACCCATGCATATCCTGCATCTGAATACTTTTGCCCTACCATAAGAACCCATGTAATGCTGTCTATATCGTCGCAATAGCATTCATATTCTGCGCCTACACCATAGCGCTTCCAGTTGCTGGCCATTCCAGCCTTGCGGCCAATAGATGTACTAAATCCGCTTGCATCTATGACTAAAGTTGAATGCACAGTTAACATTCCCTCTGGCGTGCTTGCCTTGACTCCGACGACTCTGTAGCCGTCTTTGATAACGTCGATGACATTGCTCTTTACCTTCAATTGGGCACCTTCTTTCGCTGCAAGAACGGAAAGATGCTGATACGTAGCTCTAATATCAAGGACGCATGATTTGGAGACATCACCTATGATAAGGACATCATTAGAAGGCGATACAAAGCGATAATTCTTAATTGGGTTGTAAAACTTGCTTGGTACGCCAAGTCTCTCCATTTCAGAAATCCAAGTTACACCGCTCGTCCTTATGCTGTGTGCAATGG
>OCZV010000609.1_pt1 | contig 12908 bp, 10 predicted proteins | sample 1539051 | NCBI WGS metagenome assembly OCZV01 (sample SAMEA3113581, study PRJEB22503) | soil metagenome
AGGGTGATCACCGCCAGGCGCCGCGTGAAGTTGGCTTCGGTCACAGGGGCTTCGATCGACGGCAGAGATCGAGTCGACGGTGTCATGGGGGACTGAGTGCCCCGCACAGGATGGATGTGCCGAACGGCAGCCGGACACGGCCGAGCAACTGCCGCTCGGAGCATGTGAGCGCCATGGCGGTCGTGTCGAGAGTGGAGGGGGTCTTGTCGAGCCCGAGCTCGGGGGATCCGCTCCTGTCGCCAGACGAGTCCAGTTCCCCGGTGTCGGGCGGCACCGCGGGACGCGTCCGGACCGGCGCCATGGCGGGCGAGTATACGGGTGGCACTCCGGGGCGGAGCAGGCCGGCCGACTGGTGGCCGCTCATGGCGTCGGTTTCCGACCGGACCGTGCGCTCACGAGGTGACCGGACGGGCGACAGCAGGGGCCGTCTTGATCGCCTCCAGTCGAGTGCCGTAGACAAGGCGGCGGTTCGACCGGTCTCGCTCTCGGGCACGTCCACTGGGCGTGCATGAGCAGGAAGCTCACGATCACGATCGATGTTCGTCCACCCAACCTGCGACGTGCATCCACGGGCCATGCTCGGCGCCGACGTGCGGGTGTGGAACTGGTCGCAGATAAGGGAAGGCGCGGTCATCGGAGCGGGGACGGTGGTTGGGCAGATGGCCTACATCGGTGTGGACGTACGCATCGGTCGCGGTTGCCGGATCATGCAGAAGGTGGTCATCGACACCGGCGTGGAGATCGGCGACGCGGTCTTCGTGGGCCCGTTTGTCACGTTCACCAACGACGACCGGCCGCGGGCCTGGTCCACTCGCGACTTGACCGGCATCCGGTGGCATGTAGGAGACGGCGCGACGCTCGGGGCGTGCGCGGTGGTCCTTCCCGACCGTCACGTCGGGCACCACGCTTTCGTCGCCGCGAGCTCCACGGTGACACACAACGTGCCGCCCCACGCGCTGGTGCTCGGGTCGCCGGCACGCATCGCCGGGTGGGTATGCGAGCAAGGCCACCGCATGGAGTCGGGCGACACGACGGGGGCGGGAACCGAACGTACGTGCAAGGAGTGTGGCTTCGAGGTACTGATCCCCCGCGACTGGGAGGAGGGTCGTTGGTGTCCGTAGAAACGTTGGCGGCGCGAGCCACGCGGGGACTGGCCGCGTTCCGGAGCTGGCTGCTTCAGTCCGGAATCCAGTCGGATCGTGGTTTCTTCTACGACTGGTACGAGCTGGACACGGCCTCGCCGGGACGGCCCTACCCGGAGATCACCGGCTACGGCATCTCGACCCTCGTCTGGCTCTACCGCCTGGACAAGGATGAGGACGTGCTGGCGCGAGCCGCCGCCGCGGCGGGCTGGCTCGCCTCGCACGCCTTGCACCCCTCGTACGACCTGGTGTTCGCCCGCGGAGCAGCACGGGACGCGGGGCTGGGTTCGAAGCCCTATCTCTATGCCTTCGACACGGGCATGGCGGGTGCGGGGTTGACGCGCCTCGGGGCGATCACAGAGGAGGCGACGTGGATCGGCTCCCTCAAGGGCATCGCTCACGCCCTGTCAACGCGCATGAAGCGAAGCGACGGCACCTTGTGGCCACTGCTCGACCCCCAGAGCGGCCGGCCGGTCACGGCGGACGGTGCATGGTCGTCGAGGTTCTCCGGGTACCAGGCGAAGACGATCTCGTTTCTGAACCTGGACGGAAGCAACGGCCGCGACGCACCGCTCGGCGATGTGGTTCTGAAGACTTTGGAGGGGCAGCGCGACAGCGGCGCGTTCCCGGCGTACGGCGACGGGCAGGCGCACCTCCACCCTCATTTCTACGCCGTGGAGGGATTGCTCGGCAGTCGCTCTGTGCCTGGCCTGCCGCCTGTCGATGACGCGGTGGTGCGCGGCTACCTGTATGCCGAGCGGCTCCTGGCGGCAAACGGCTTCCTGCCGACGCTCGCACACGATTATCACGTGACCGCCGCCTACGAGCGCGTCGACGCCTTGGCCCAGTTCCTGCGCCTCGGGTGCGTTCTCGTCAGCCTGGGTTGGCTGAGCCGCGATCGCCTCGATGGGATTCTGGATGGCGCCGCGTCGCGCCTACTCGACTACCAGGTGGAGGGAACGTCCCACAACGGCGGCTTTCTCTTCGGCACCGACGCGGACGGTACCCCCAAGCCGCACGTCAACTCCTGGGGGAGCTTCTTCGCGGGGCAGGCGCTCCACTGGTTCAGTCTCGTTCGCGACGGAGGCCATCCGGAGCTCGGAGAGCTGGTCTAGATCCCTGCGGCTCGACGAAGACCGCGGCCGTGAGGCGATCAGCCCGGTACTGGAGCTCGGCGTAGCGGCCCAACACGCCCGCCCAGCGCCGCGGCACGTCGAGCCGCTCGTCGCGTGCGGGACCCACGAGTGCCCGGGTGTAGAAGAGGTAGTCCGGGTCGCGCAACTGCGCGTCCGTCAGGCTGGTGGCGCCCGACGTTCCGGGGCGCACCGCAATGCCGCCCGCGGCGATGAACGGCCTCAGCTCCGCCTGGAGGCTCGCCAGCTCCTCCGCCTCGCCCCGGTCGAGCCCTTCGACGAACGCGACCCGCCGGGCCCCGTCGGGAACGGTCCGGGCGGCGTCGCCCTCGCGCACGAAGAGTCGGGGGACGTCCTGCCCGTGGTAGGCGCGGGACGGCCCGGCATAGCGCTGCAGCCCGCGATCCTCCGTGTACCACTGGACGCCCAGCTGTTGCAGCTCGGCCAGAACTGGGGTGGTGTAGGGCTCGGCAAAGCGTTGGCCGGTGGTGTCGACCAGTACGCCGGCCTCGCCGCGTAGCACCTCGAGCTGAGGCAGCAGCCGGCGCACGGCGGGGATGGCGTCGGCGAACTCGGTCAGCCCCGCGCCGGAGTTCATCGACGGCAGGTTCAGGGCGCCGAGCGTCACGGTCGCAGCAACGAGAAGGGGGACCACCCGTTGCTTTCCGCTCCACCGCCCCTGACCGGCCGTCAGCGCCAGGACGAGCGCGAACGTGAGGAACACCGCGACCGGCCACAGCCACCGCATCTGGTGCGCCCCCGCGACGTCGAGGACCCCCACAGGCATGCTGGCCGCCCCCAACAGCGAGAGCGCGAGCACGACCAGGCCGGTCGCCGCAGCCCCCGCGGCGGGCGCCGCCCCCCGCCGGGACGCCGCTCGCCAGGCGCCGAGCAGAAGGCCGCCCACCACGGCCAGGCCGGCGAGCGAGGCGCCGAGGGAAGGCAGCGGCCGACCGCGGCCCGGCACGAGGAGCTCCTCCGGAAGGGCCTCGGTCATGGACGGCCGGCCCCACCAGGGCGGCAGGGCGACGACCCGGGCGACGAACCGGGGTGCGTCCCCCCAGCCGATGGCGTCACCGGTGTCGCCGATGCTGGCAGCGAGCCGGCCCAGGTTGCCGGTTCCGTCACCGAAGAGCTGCTCCACGAGCGGTTGGGCCCAGCAGACAGCTGCCACGACGGCCGCCACCACCACGATCCGGCGGGCCCGGCGCCGCTCACCCGGCCAGCCCTGGGGGTCGGCGCGGCGCGAGCGCCACCAGCGAGTTCCCGCAACCGTCATCCCCCAGAGGCCGAGCGCCGGCACCAGCAGCGCATACACGAGGTGGGTCTGGACGATGAGGCTGCCCAGCCCCACCGCCCACGGCAGCATGACCAGATCGCCGCCAGCCAGCGCCCACACCATGAACAGGAAGCACAGGAAGGGGTAGAGCAGGCTGTGGGGCTGCCAGGGGTCGAAGAGCAGCTCGCTCCCCATCGCCCAGCCGAGGCCGGTGGCCACCAGCATGGCCGCCACGACCGCCGGCGCCCCGGCCTGGCGCCGGGCCACGGCGGCGATGCCGAGAATCAAGGCGACGTTGAGCAGTCCGATTCCGACGGCAAGCCCGGCGTGCGGCCCCCCGATGCGCACCGGCAGCGCCAGCAGATCGAACTGCAGCGGTCCGGGGTTGTTCACGTCCTTGCCGATCGCCACCGACGCTGAGGTCCATACGCCCAGCAGCGGGTTGTGCTCGGTGAACACATCGGCCGCCCGCAGGCCGAAGAAGGCGTTGTCGCTGATCGCCCTCCAGCCACTGGCGACGGCACGCACGGTGGCGACGACCACCGGAGCGATGGCGGCGACCACACTGACCCCGGCCAGGATGCCCGGGCGCACAGGCCAGGGTCGCTCAGCCGCGGCCCGCGGCTCCCCCACCAATGTGGCGGCCTCGGCGATGCGGTCGGCTGTCAACGATCACTCCGTGCGGACGCTGACGTCGCCGGAGCAGCGGCCCGCCGGTCGGGACGGGCCCGGCTCGGGCGTCGGCGGCTGCTCGAACCGGTAGAGGAGGATCGAGCCGCCGATCGTGCCAACGTGGCAGTAGGCCCGCAGCCACGACAGCTGCTCCCGATGGTACGTCGTCAATTCCGTGAGGCTCGCCGCCGCCAACCCCCGCATGTCGCCGGGCGCCGTTCCGAGGAGCTCCCGGTAGCCGGGCGTCTTGTGGACCGCTTCCAGGCTGCCGCCGAACGGGGCGACGAACACGGTGCGGCCATCCATCCATTCGATGAGCGCCCGGTTGTCCTGGCCCCAGTCGAGGCTGGATTCCGCCGCCACGGCGTACCCCGGGCGGAAGGGCGGCGCCGTCCACGCCAGGGAATGCGGGACCGCCTCCCAGAAGGACGCCAGTTGCACCACCATCAGCAAGGCGACGAGAACCCAGCGGGGACGGCTTGCGACCAGCCAGCGCGCCACCGGTGAGCCGACCACGAGCAGCAACGCGATCACCGGCAGCGCGTACCGTATGCCCACCTGCTTGGGGAACGGCAGCAGGAAGACGACCAGCACCACAAGTGACGGAAGCAGGACGGTAGCCGCCCGGCGGATCGTGGCCCGGTCGAGCCGGCACCAGGCGATCGGTCCGAGCACGGCAACGGCGAGGGCGGCGAGCGGAAGCTTGATGGCCAGCGTCACGGGCCAGAACCACCACCGAACCCCCCGCCAGGCCTGCCCCATCAGGTACGCAGGGGATTCGAGCGGGCTGGCCGCGATCTGGAACTGGAAGCCGAGCTCGTACGACTTCGGCCACGGGATGACGTCGATGACCCGGCTCGCCGTCCTCGTCAAAGGTCCGGAGCCCACCGTTCCGGTCGGGTACGGGATCGAGCCGCTGCCCGGCGCGACGGCAAGGGTGCCGATCCAGACCAGTGCCCACGCGGCCACGACGATCACCGCGATGTCGGCCACCGCGGCCCAGCGGGACCGCCCGGGGCGCGGCGCCAGGAGCAGCCCGGCCGCGACCGCGCCGACGATCAGCACCCCCGTGTGCCGGACCAGCATCACGAGGCCGCATGCCACGGCCAGCCAGGCCAGGGTGATCGTCGTCGGCCGGCGCACGTGGCGCTCCAGGGCCAGGCAGGCGGCGAGGACCGCGAGCGTGAAGGCAAGGTCGAGGCTGTTGAGGTGGGAGAACCCGACTGCGAGCGGGGTCGTGAGCCAGAGCGCGGCCGTCAACAGTCCGGCGGAGCGCCCGAACAGCGCGGAGCCCAGCGCGAACAGCACCAGCCCGATCAGCGCCCCCTGGACGATCGGCATGATGCGGCCGAGGAACACCACACGTTGGTAGTCGCCGCGCCCGAGGTGCAGGCTCTCGAACTCGTTCGTGAACGCAGCCCACTCGAAGCCGGTCAGCTCATCGGGCTCCAGCTCCGTCACCTCTGTCCACATGCCGTCGAGCGGCAGTGGTATGCGGGCGACCAGGAGCGGGAGCGCGTTGACTGCCTTGGGGAACACTGGCGCCTCGATGTTGAGGCGTACCTCGCGCTCGCGCAGCGCCGCCAGTCCGGTGGCGATGTGGACGGGCTCGTCGACGGTGGGCGAGTCGCGCCACGCCTGCCACGCGCTGACCGACACGAACTGGATCGTGAGCACCACCAGGACGGCGATCGCTGCTCGCCGCCCTCGGTCGGGTCGGTCCTCCTCAGCGCGCGGCGCCGAGCGCGTCAACGACTCTTCGACTGGCGTGGCCATCGCCATACGGGTTCCTCGCCCCGCGCATCGTCTCCCTCACGGACGGGTCTTCGATCACCCTGCGAGCTTCCGCGAGGATCCGTGGGCCGTCCGTGCCGACGATGCGGGCAAAGCCCGCCTCGGCGGCCTCGGGTCGCTCGGTGAGATCCCGCAGCACGAGCACCGGTACGCCGAGGCTGGGCGCCTCCTCCTGAATGCCGCCGGAGTCGGTCAGGATCAACGTCGACCGCCGCATCACGTGCACCATGCTGACGTAGTCGAGGGGCGGCGTCAGGTGGATGTGGTCAACGCCGCCGAGCGTGGCCTCGGCGTCGCGTCGAACGGCGGGGTTGGGGTGCACTGGGAACACGACCCGGACCGCACCGCCGAAGTCTTCGACGAGGTCACGAACCGCGCCGAACACCTGCCGCAGCGGTGCGCCGAAGCTCTCGCGCCGATGAACGGTGAGGAGAACGAGCGCGCCGTCGGCCAACGGAACGTCCCGGAGCGGCGTCCGCGCCGGGTCGAACGGAAGCCGGGCCGCGTGGAGCAGTGCGTCCACGACCGTGTTTCCCGTGACCACGATGTCGGCATCCGCTACCCCTTCCCGCCGGAGGTTGGCCGCAGCCTTGGGCGTGGGGGCCAGGTGAAGGCTGGCGGTCATGGTCACAAAGCGACGGTGGAGCTCCTCGGGGAACGGTCCGTCGAGGTCGCCGGTGCGGAGACCGGCCTCGACGTGGGCGACCGGGAGCCCCGCATGGAACGCCGCCAGTGAGGCCGCCATCGTCGTCGTGGTGTCGCCCTGGACGACGACCCAGTCGGGTTCGAGCTTGCGGAGAAGGGGGTCGACGCCCGCCAGCACCCCGGCCGCCACCGACGACATCGACTGATCGTCGGTCATCAGGTCCAGGTCGTGGTCCGGCCTGATGGTAAACAGCTGCAGGACGTCGTCGGCCAGTTCGCGGTGCTGGCCCGTCACGCAGACGGAGCAGCCAATCCCCGGCCGCGTCCTCAGCTCGAGGATCACGGGGGCCAGCTTGATGGCCTCGGGGCGGGTGCCCACCACGCACAGGACGTTCACGACCGCCGTCCCCAGCGCAGCGGCAGCAACTGCCGGAGGGCCCGCCCGTAGGGCCGGACGAGGGCGACGTAGTTCATCTTCGAGCGCCCGGCCGCCCGCGTGCCGAGCCTGAGCGGAACCTCATCGATCAGCCTTCCGGCCGCCAGGAGCCGAACGGTGATCTCGAGCTGCGTCTCGAAGCCACGCCCCGCCAGCTGCAGCGGGCGGACGGCATCGACCCGGTACGCCCGCATCCCGGTAGTCAGGTCTCGCACCGGGGAACGAAACAGGACGCGGAGGAGCCGGTTCCCGACGTGGGACACGGCCGAGCGCAGGCGAGGTACGCCGTCCATCCCGCCACCCGGCACGAACCGGCTGGCGAAGACGGCATCCGCCTCCTCCGTCCGGCGAACGAGCTCGTCGACGAGGTCGAGCGGGTGGCTGAGATCGGCGTCCAGCGTCACGATGACCCGTCCCTCCGCCGCTCGGAACCCGGTGGCCAGCGCCGCTCCCATGCCCAGGTTCTCGCGGTGGGTGACGACCCTGAGCCGGGGCAGCTGTTCGCTCAGGCCGTCGAGAATGTTGCCGGTCCCGTCCGCGGATCCGTCGTCCACCACGACCAGTTCCGCGTCGTCGCCGAGGCGGTCCACGACGGCTCGGACGAACCGCTCGATGACGGCCTCCTCGTTGTACGCCGGCGCGAGGACGGTCACCGCCAGGGACGCCGGTGCCGGGGCCCGCGGCGCGTCAGCAGGTAGGGCCGCGTCACGAACCTCCAAGGCAACCTCCCCAGCGTCGCTCGTAGTCATGGAGTGAGGCCGCCGACGATACTCGACACCGCCTGCGCCTCACTCGTGGTGGGGTCGCAATGGGCTTAAGCACGACGAACTGGACACACCCCAGGCGCGCGAGCGGGTGTGGGCTTGTCTGCGTTCAGCAGCGATCGACGGTCCGCGGTTCCAGTTCTATCCGGGTGACCGCGCGGGTGGCCAAGCCGTGGCGCGTGGTGACGACGGCGTCGGCAACGGCTGTCCGCGGTAGCGCGAGCAGAACGTCGATCACCAGCTCGCTGAGAAAATGCGCCAAGTGAACCCCGGGGCATCGATGGTGGCCCCACCCAGAGGCCAAGTGTTTTCCTTTGCCATTGCCCAGGTTGTGGTTGGCACGAGCGAGGTTCAGCCAGACGGCATCGCCCCGACGCGCTCCGCGCTCAGGCACGTCTTCGGCCCACCAGCGAACGACGCGGTGGACCGCGCCTGCGGTCCGCAGTGTCTCCTCGATCAGGTGCACCCGATCACTGGCGGCGTGGCGACGGAACCGCTCGATGTCCTCGGAGGCCTGAAGGACAAGGAGACCGAGGAGGTTGAGGGGGTTTTCGTAGCCACCGTGCAGGACTACGGGAACAGTGAAAGCGGCTTGCGGCTGCGTGATGCTCCCGGCGGCGCAGGCCTCCAGCAGGTCGGCGTGGAGACCCACAGGCGACCAACGTCTCGTCGTCGAAGGTCACCTCGATGCGATCGATCCCGCGCGATACTCCATCCACTGAAAGTGCCTCCCGTTCCGCGGATACGCGCTCCGTCAGGCGCCTACCTCACGGTGGATCGAGGCTTCGACGGAACAGCTGGACTCCCGCGGCCACGGCGCCACCGGCCAGGATGGCGAGGAACGGGGAGACCGGCAAGTGGAACCGTGGGTTGCCCCACAACAGCAGTGGCACCGCTATCAGCGCGCCCATGCTCAGTAGCACCAGTGCCACCTCCGGGCGCCGGCGCCCCCCGGTCGCGACCAGCACGACGAGCCCGGCGCCGGCGAGAACCAAGACAACGTCGAACGCGGCGTCGGCGACGTCCTCGAGGCTCGCCGCGGTGTCCTCGGCAATCACGGGCCCGCCGCCCAACGTGTTGACGGCGAGCACGCCGTCGTTGTCGCTGCCGAACATGAGCTTGGCTCGGCGCCAGATCTGCTGGAACTCTCTGGTGGGGTGGTCGATCACGAACTCGATGGCCATCCGGGTGTTCTCCCGATTGCGCTGGACCTCCGGCAGGTCGGGATCGGCGCATCCCTCGTGGTCGGCCCAGCGGAAGCCGCCGGTGGCGTCGAGCGAGCGGTCGAGGCACAGCGTGTCGCCGGTGTTGGTCGACGTGGGGACGAACCCGTCCATGCGGATGGCGTTGCGGATCGTCCACGGCACGGACATGAGCACGACGACCGCCAGTGGGACGGCGGCGACTTGGAGGCTGCGAACCCAACCGGCTCGGGCCACGAGGGCGGCGACGAACAGCGCGCCGACGAACCAGATCGAGAACGGTCGGATCAGCACGGAGATGCCGAGGACGAACCCGAACGCGAGCAGCCGGCGGGTGGATGGCAGCCCGCGCGACCAGTCGTGGGCAACGACGATCGCCAGCGCGGCGAGCGACCAGAAGATGAACATCGTCTCCAGCTGCAGAGAGGCCACCTGGTAGACGAGGTTCGGGAAGACGGCCAGGATCACCGCGCCGAGCAGGCCACCGAGCCGGCCGAACAGCCGCCGGCCGATGACGTAGGCAAGCGCCACGCTCGCCGTGCCGACGACGACGTGGAGCACGTTGGCCGCAAGCATGTAGTTGTCCGGCAGCGGCGTGATGCGGACCACCCAGAACAGCGCGCCCAGGATGGCCGGGAACCCGATCGGGTAGTAGGCGGTCGGTTGGCCCGTGATGTAGCTCACGTAGCCACGGCCCGCGGCGATCTCTCGCCCGTAGTACCAGTAGCTGTACTGGTCGCCAGACGGGATCCAGTTGGTCGGCGGGCTGGTGCTAACGACGAGTACCCAGGCGAGCCGGAGGGCGAAGGCGACTGCGACGATCGCCACCAACGTCGGATCCGCCCGCATGGCTGAACGCGCCCGATCCCACGCTCGCCCAACGGCTCGTCGCCGGGGAAGCGTCGGGCGGTCAGGCGCGGTGAGCTCGACGGGCTCGCTCGTCCCCGGCGGCGTTGTCGAACGCAACGTGCTCATGGCGACGCGCCCGGTGGAGCGATGAAGACCGCTGTCGGCTGGCCGAGCTCGAGCATGCGGGCCGTGAGTTGCTCGGCGCGATCGGAGACCCGCTCGTCGATCGACGCCGCGAACAGGTTGCTGTCGACCATCGTCACGAGGTCGGCGAGCCCGTCGGCGCGGAGGTCGTCGATCACCGCATCCCGCAGGCGGTCGAACTCGGCCTGTGCCGCCTCAGTGGGCTCGACGGAAGCGACCTCCACCGCCTCGGGAACGGCGCGCCAGCGGTCTAGGTTGTCGGCGTTGGCCAGGACGACGAGGGCGGTGGCATCCTCCGGCGCGATAACTCGATGATCGGTGATGGGCACGTGATAGACGTCCGGCATTCCCGCATCAAAGCCCGCCCGCTCCAGCTCGCCGACCAGCCCATAGGCCTGCGATCCGATGTACAGCGCGTCGTCGAAGACGACCGTGTATCTGCCATCTCGACCGGTCGCCGGGCCGACACCTCGCTCGAGGGCGGCAAGCGTGCCCGGGAGCACCGCACCCAGGGGGGACGACAGATGAGGTTCCGGCGGCTCGACGTCGACGGCCTCCACAGTCAGTGCCACCGAGGCGACCGCCAGGACGCCCGCGAGCCCGGGCGTGACCGCCATGGCGCGCGGTCGGCGGGGCATCGCCGGCCGCGCGCCGAACCGGGCGAGCGCGGCGAGCACCGTCCAGCCGACCGCCAGGAGCAGCAGCGCGGTTGTCGCCCACGCCCACAGCATCAGGTAGTACCACTCCTTGCCAAGGATCCGGCTCATCGACGCGACGCCCAACACGAGGGAGACGCCCACGACCAGGTGGAGGCGCACGAGCGCCGGCTGCTCGAGCCGGCGCGCCAGGAGCGCCGCGGCGAGCCAGGCCAGCAGCAGCGCACCTGGGGCCGGCGATCCGTCCGTGTCCCCCGACGCCTGCAGAAGGGTGCCGTCGGCCCGCACGTCGCCGATCAAGCCCACGAGGTCGAGGTGGTGCAATGCGAGCTCCACCCCGCGCCCAATCCCGGCGGGCTCGTCCGGGCCCGACGGCGTGACGAGATGGTCGTAGAGGGCACGCAGGTTGCCGGGATCGTTGACCGCCTGGTCGACCAGCGGCGGGATCCAGAGCAGGACCCCGACTACGACGGCGGCGATCCCCCACCTGGCGACCCGCCGCCGCTCGCTGGAGCCGGGGGTGGCATGGCGCCATTCCCGGACCGTCGTGACGACGGCAACCGCGCCGAGCCCCATCGCGAGCCCGAGGTACGGAACGTGGGTCTGTGCACACAACGAGCCCGCCGCCACCGCGGCCGGCAGCATGACCACGTCGCCGCAGGTCACCGCCCACACCGCCAAGAGGAACACGACCCACCACAGCAGGGGCAGGTAGGGGTTCCACGGTTGGGTGAGCGCGGTGAGCCCGTAACCGACGCACAGCAGCGCCAGCAGCGCCGCGACGGCGATGACGAGGCGTGACCCCCCGCGGCGGGTGGCGATGGCCAGGGACGCCCCCAGCGCGCCGACGTTCAGCGTGATCGACCCCACCAGCATTGCCCAGGACGACGACCCGAGGACCCGGTACATCGGCGCCAACAGGTAGAAGCTCAGCGGCCCCGGGTGGCTTCCCTGCTCCATCAGGCTGGGGCCGATGCGTCCCGGCAGCCCGATGAGCGGCGTGTGCCGGGTACCGACGTCACGGAGCCGCAGTTCGGTCATCGTGAGGTCGAGGACGGGGTACCAGTGGGGCCGGCGCAGCGTCACTGCCGCGACGACGAACGGTAGGGCCAGGGCGACGAACGACGCCGCGGCCACCTGCCAGCGACGGTCGCCCGGGGGCGGGGCGGTCGCCGAGTCGTGTTGGTCAGTGGGCGTGCTTTCGATGACGTCGGGCGGTACGGCGGTACTCACCCGGACCGGCGGCATGGCGGGCGAGTATACGAGTGGCCGTTGGTGGGCAACGTGCCGAGCCGTGGGCCAGCCGCCAGGCGGTCGGGCTTTGCCGGCCCCGGGTCATCACCGCCTGGCGCCTGCTGCGGCGATCTCAGTTGCCTCGGACTCCGGCGGCCGGGGGCCGGAGGCGGAGCTGCCGGTCGGACCAGGTGAACAGCAGGGCGGCGAGCCGTCACGCCCAGGGCCACCAGGCGATCCGGTGCCGGGAAGCGCAGCAGCGACACGATGGCCAGGGCCCCCACGCCGGCACCGACGAGATCCCAGGCGTTGACGCGGCCGACGTGGTCCGGGAAGCCACGGATCGTCACTGCGACCAGGGCCCCGACGGCGAAGGACGGCGCGGCAGCCAGGGCGCAGGCACGCGCGGAGGTCGGCGGAGAAGGCGAGGTCGACGCCGCCGCTCATGTCGTAGTCCGGCCGCAGAGGGCCCAGCCAGGCCGGTGGCCGCGGTGTAGCTTGGCCCGCCATGCCGGATGCTGCTCGCGGGTCCCGACGCCGGCCCGACGACAACGGACGGCCCGACGCCGACGTTGGCGACGTGCCGCTCGCCGGCGGCGTCCTGTCCGCACGGGCCCGGCTGATCGCGCTCAGCTTCCTCATGCTGTTCGCCGAGTTGACGCTCATCCGCTGGCTGGGCGCCCACATCTTCTACCTGTCGTACTTCTCGAACTTCGTCCTGCTGGGCAGCTTCCTCGGCTTCGGGCTCGGCTTCCTGTGGGCGAGCCGTTCGGGCCGCTCGATCTACCCGCTGGCGCCGCTGCTGCTCGGGGCCCTCGTCGCCTACGTCTACGTCTTCGACGTGCCCCTGGACGTGACGATGCGCAACGTCATCTTCTTCCAGTCGATCACCCCGTCGAGCGCGCTGCCGCGCGAGGTCGTGTTGGCGCTGCTGTTCGTCAGCGTCGCCGCCGCCATGG
>OCZV010000610.1_pt1 | contig 12902 bp, 11 predicted proteins | sample 1539051 | NCBI WGS metagenome assembly OCZV01 (sample SAMEA3113581, study PRJEB22503) | soil metagenome
AGGTAAAGCGATACGAGACACCCCGCACGTTCGACTACATGCGGTGGCGCTATGCATCGGCGCCTTTGCTCGATTATCGGGCCGTCCGCGAGGAGCGTGGTGGCCACCTTGAAGGAATTGCCATCTTCAGGGTTCGTCCGAGAGGAGCTCTTCGGGAGGCGACCGTAACCGAGATCTTGGTTAGGCAAGGGAGCGATCGGACGGCACGGCGTCTGCTCGGAAGAATCCTTTCCGCATCGAATGCAGATCACTTGACATGCTCGACCCCCGCCTTCGGAGAGCACTGGTTCAGCTCATTTAAGTGGAGGTCGTTTCGCACCCCGCATGGGATTGATCTTGTGGTGAACACCCTGGGCAAAGACACGCAGCCCGATCCTACGAGTCTTGACTCCTGGGCGCTGTCGCTCGGAGACCTGGAGCTCTTCTGATGGCACAACGAGTTGAGGTGCTTCCTCTTGGCACTGCGGCCCCCACCGGGGTGCTACTTACGTGCGTTGCCATCGTCATCGGTGGAGTGTTCCTGCTGCTCGGCGAGAGTCTTCAGGCGTGGGGCACGTCCTTCGTCGTTGCTGCGGTGCTAGGCATCTCAGTTCCAGTGCTTGCTCGACAGGCGAGGAGGGAGCGAGACGAGAAGATCTTTGCGTTTCTTGTCTTCGCGCTGGTCGTCAAACTCCTGGGAGGGGTGCTGCGTCATTTCGTCGCCTTTACGGTCTATGGCGGAATCGCAGACGCCGCCGAATATCATCGATGGGGCGTCACGCTGTCGGCCCGGTTCTGGGAGGGTAGCTTCCACACTGGGTTCGAATCCCTGTCCGGAAGCGACTTCATCAGATTTCTGACAGGAATCGTCTACACGATCATCGGCCCCAATCAGCTCGGGGGATTCCTGGTGTTTTCGTGGCTTGGATTCTGGGGCCTCTTCATGTTCTATAGAGCCTTTCAGTTGTGCATCCCCGAGGGTGCGACACGTACCTACGCCAAGCTCGTGTTCTTTCTTCCCTCTCTCGTGTTCTGGCCGTCGAGCATCGGCAAGGAAGCATGGATGATGTTCTCGCTCGGCATCGCAGCCTACGGTGTTGCTACGGCCCTTCAGAAGAGTTCGGTTCGCGGCCTCGTGATAGCCGGATTGGGTATGTGGCTTGCGGCCCTGGCGCGGCCGCACGTGGCGGGCCTGTTGGGCGTCGCCCTGGTCATCGGATTCGTGGTTCGGAGATCGAGGATAGAACTGGGACACCTCGCCCCGGTCGTCAAGGGGTTGTCTGTCTGCCTCGTGGTTGTCGTGGCAGCCTTGCTGGTGGCGAGAACCGATCGGTTCCTCAGAGACGAGTCGCGGATCGATACATCCGGGGGAGTTGGTTCGGTACTCACGGAGGTGTCGGAAAGAACTGGGCAAGGAGGATCGGAGTTCGCTCCATCAATACTCCAGTCGCCTCTGCGAGCACCGGTTGCCGTGCCCACGGTCCTGTTCCGCCCTTTGGTATTTGACGCGCACAATGTTCAGTCCCTCATCGCTGCTGTTGAGGGGACATTCTTGTTGCTCCTCTCTGTTCTTCGCATCTCATGGATCGTTGGTGCTCTCCGTAGTTTCCGGAGGTGGCCTTACGTGGCGTTCGCGTTCGCATTCACGGGTCTCTTCGTTATCGCATTCTCGAGCGTCGCGAACTTCGGTCTCCTCGCACGCGAGCGGGTGCAACTTCTTCCGCTATACCTAGTGCTTCTTTGCGTCCGGACCGGCGGCGATCAAGTAGTGGAGAGAGATGAAACCGTCCACTCTTGAGGATCGACGCGAGAGCGTCCATGCTGCCGCTGTCTCAAGGCGACGAAAACGAGTGGTCGCAGATGAATCGCGTCGTGGCAGTTGGGCCATCGTTGCCGACCTCATCGGGCTGGCCTTGGTGGTTCTTTGCCTGGCATGGATAGCTCACACCTCAGGCGCTCCTGCCGTTGCTCGGAGCCCATTCTGGCTGTTGGTCAGTTGTGCCGTGCTATTGGTGATCTCGAGAGTGATCACGCCGATTGCCGAATCACTCGTCCCTGCCGGCCTCGTTGTGCTGGCGGCAATGCTGGTTGCCACTGATCCGTCGGCAGCATTTGACGCACGGCCAGACGGCGGAGTCTTTGACTATTCCAACGCCAACGCTGCTTTCTTCGTTCAAGCTGCAGCCGGTTCTGTACTTCTGGTGGGGCTTTGGCGCTCCCTACCAATAAGGATGATCACTCTGGGCGCAGCGACCATCTTCTCTATTGTTCCGTTCTCGACTGGTACTCATGCCGGGATGATCGCGGTGGGAGGACTAGTCGCAGTCATGGCCGTGAAGAGCAATAGGTCGGCGCGCTTTGCGGTCGCGTTGGCAGCATCGGCATTCATATTGACACTCTCCGCCGCAGGTATTCTCGCCGCGCGTTATGACGGAGGAGCTTCCCCTGGAATCATTGAACGCATTGTGGATAGAACCCCGTTGCACGAGCATCGGGTTGAGCTGTGGCACGAAGCGCTTGGGATCATGGTCGAGCATCCCGTCACCGGGGTCGGTCCGGGCCGGTTCGCAGAGGTCAGCGCACTGGCACAGGAGGATGTCGATTCTCGGTACGCGCGCAATGAGTTTCTTCAGTTCGGCGCCGAGGCGGGAGTCATCGGGCTAGTCCTCCTTGTGCTGCTATTTCTGTGGGGATTCCTCCGACTCCTGCTGACGCCGCGGCCCACCAGAGTCACGGCGATCGCCGCGGTGGCACTCGCTGCGCTTGGGATGCACGCGTGCGTCGACTATGTGCTGCACTTCCCAGCCATACCTCTCGCCGCCGCCGCGCTCGTCGGTACCGGGATCGCTGCAGGACACAGAAAGGAACCGGCATAAATGGCCCTCGGAGTCCTCGCTCGCCGGGCCCTCAAGGTGGCGGCCATGCCTGCGAGCGTCATGACCCGGCGCCGCGCCGGCGATCTGGTCGTCCTTCTGTATCACCGGGTGGGGAAGGGCGGCGGCGAGATCGAACTGCCATCCGAAGTATTCGAAGATCACCTCGCGTATCTGGGCGAACGCGAACTCGTCGTTGGATTGGACGAGGCCCTACAGGGCGGGGCGTCGGGAGGTGTGGTGGTCAGCTTCGACGATGGCTATGCAGACTTTGCCGAGACCGTCGTTCCGTTGCTCGTGAAGCACTCGGTCCCGGCGACCCTGTATCTCGCCACCGGGCTGATCGGTAACGGAGGAGTGGACGGCTTCCGATCCCTGTCGTGGTCCCAGCTCGAAGAGGCGGTCTCGACCGGACTCGTAACGGTCGGGGCCCACACCCACACGCACGCCGACCTGTCGGGGGCCGGCGAGCCGGTCTGTGAGGAGGAGATGAGGCGCTCCAAAGAACTCATCGAAGACAGGCTTACTCGGCCATGCCGCCACTTCGCGTACCCCTGGGCGGTGTCCTCGTCGACCGCCGACAGAGTGGCGCGCCGGCTGTTCGACTCTGCTGCCGTCGGCGCCTGGCGCACGAACCGTATGGGCCGGATCGACCCCTACCGTCTGGGTCGAACACCCGTGTTGCGCAGCGACGGCCGGATGTTCTTCCGGGCGAAGGTCAGGGGCCTCCTCGACGGGGAGGCTCTTTTTTATAGGGCCGCGCGCCGCGGACCGTGGAGGCGGACGTGACGCGGGCGCGCGTCGCACACGTGGCAACCGTAGACCTCACCCATCGATTCTTGCTCCTTGCTCAGTACCGCCGTCTGCTGGGGGAGGGGTACGAGGTCTCCGCCATCAGCGCGCCGGGGCCGTGGGTCTCCGACATCGAAGCCGAGGGCGTTCGTTTCATCCCCTGGCGCAATGCCACCCGCTCGTGGGACCCGGCGGCCGATGCCCGAGCCTTCGTCGAATTGATCCGGATCCTCCGGCAAGAGCGGTTCGACCTCGTTCACACCCACAACCCCAAGCCCGGGGTGATGGGACGAATAGCCGCCAGCCGCGCCGGGGTCCCCTGTGTCGTCAACACCGTGCACGGCCTCTATGCCTCTCCCGCCGATCGCGCCCTCCGCAAGTTCCCAGTCCTGGTGCTTGAGCGGATCGCCCGTCGCTTCTCGGACGCCGAGCTATACCAGAGCGAAGAGGACTTCGAATGGGCTCGTCGCATCGGGCTCGCCGACGAGCGCGCTGCTCTCCTCGGCAACGGGACCGATATCGAGCGCTTCTCACCCGACGCAGTCGAACCGGCCCGGACGGCAGCTCTGCGCCGCGAGCTCGGGATCCCCGAGGGTGCCCCCGTCGTCGGTACGGTCGGGCGATTGGTCGCCGAGAAGGGCTATCGGGAGCTGTTTACCGCCGCGGCGCTCGTGCGAGCCGAGATTCCCGACGCGGCGTTCGTGGTGTGCGGTGAGCGCGATTTGGAGAAGTCCGATGCGATCCGCGACGACGAGATCGAGGCGGCTCGCCAGGAGATTGTGTTTGCCGGCTGGCGCGAAGACGTGCGCGACGTCCTCGCGCTGATGGACCTGTTCGTGCTGCCGTCGTGGCGAGAGGGTCTGCCTCGCGCCGCAATCGAGGCCGCGGCGATGGGAAAAGCGCTCGTTCTTACCGACATCCGCGGCTGTCGAGAAGTAGTCCGTGACGGCATCGAGGGTGTTCTCGTGCCGGCTAAGGATCCCGAGCGTCTTGCGTCGGCGATCTCGTCGCTGCTCCGCGACGGCGACCGACGCGCTCGTTTGGGGCGCAACGCCAGGGCCCGCGCCGAACAGCGTTTCGATGAGCGACGCGTTACCGACAGCGTCGTCGGCTGCTATGAGCGCCTCCTCCGGCGGCGCGGGCCGAGCTCCTTTACCGATGCCTCCGGAGGCATCCGGATCCGCAGGGCGACGACCAGAGATGCCGGCGCGCTCGCCAGTCTTCACCGAGAAACGATGCCCGACGCGTTCCTACCGACGCTGGGGGCAGGGTTCATGCGCCGCATGTATCGCGCATTGGTCACCGATCGGAACGCGGTTGCGCTGGTAGCCGAGAACGGCGCGGGTATCGTTGGATTCGCGACCGGGACGAGCTCAGTGCGTCGTTCGTACCGCAGATTCCTCGTCCACCACGGCCTGGCGGCCGCCGTCGGGGCAGCTCCACGGCTCGTTCGGCCATCGGTCTTGCAGCGGTTGCGCGAGACCGCGTCGCACTCGAACGGCGCCGGCGACCTGCCCGACGCGGAACTGCTGTCCATCGCGGTCGCGCCGGAGGGACGCAATCGGGGAGTCGGGCGCAGCCTCGCGTGGGCCGTCATCGAGGCCCTCGGCGCCAACGGCGTCAACGAGGTAAAGGTTGTCGTCGGGGCGGCGAACCAACCCGCCAATCGCCTCTACGAGCGCACGGGATTCCGCCTGAAGGCCCGCGTCGACCTCCACGCCGGCACTCCGAGCAACGTCTGGGTGATCTCGTGCCGCTCCTGATCGCCCTTGCCCTGGTGCTGCTGCTGGCTCCGGCGTCCGGGTGGGTGGGCGTTCGCGCGGGCCTCGTCGACCGACCAGGTCCGGGCGACCCGTCCGGGCTCAAAATCCATGCTCGCCCCGTCCCCCTCCTCGGCGGGGCGGCGGTGGCTGCGGCCGCCGCCTTGACCGCGCAGCCGCCGCTTTGGGTCCTCGCGTCGGTGGCCGTCGGGTTCGGAACCGGCCTGCTCGACGACGTCAGGCCCCTGCCCCCGTGGGTCCGCATCGTCCTCCTGGGTGCGGCGGGAGCACTGCTTGCCGCGGCCGGCGATCTTGATGGCCTGCTCGGCCCCTTCGCGTTTCCGGCGGTCGTCTTTTTGGTCCTCGCTTGCACCAACGGCGTCAACCTCCTCGACGGTCAAGACGGGCTGGCCGGAGGCGTCGCCGCCCCCGGAGCCGCAGGCCTTGCCGGAATCGCCCAAGCTGCAGGAGCCGTCGCCACCGCCGAGTTGGGTCTCGCAGTATCGGGAGCCGCACTTGGCTTTTTGTTCTGGAACCGCCCTCCGGCACGAATCTTTCTCGGCAACAGTGGGGCCTACGCCGTCGGCGTTCTGCTTGCCGCCCTCGCGACCGGAGCCGTCGGCGCGGGCGGCTGGCCCGCAGTTCCGGCCGCGGCGATGTGCTTGGCGGTACCGGCCTTCGAGATCGGCTTCACCGTCGTGCGACGCGTGACGGCGCACACTTCTTTGACCGTCGGTGACCGAAGCCACTCCTATGACCTCGTCGCAATCGAGGTGGGCAGCAGGCCGTGGTCGACCGCGATCTTTGTCGCAGCTTCCGTTGTTCTGGCCGCGGCCGGCGCTGCGACGTTCACAGCGCCGGTTGCCGTGAGTGCCGCCGTGGTCGTCGCGACCGCGGTCGGCTCAGCCATGTGGTCATCGAGGTTGTGGGCTCGGCGCGCCGAAGTCTCCCACCAACAAAAAGGAGTGTCCCCGTGACGCAACTCGTAACCGGCGGTGCCGGCTTCATCGGTTCAAACCTCGTCCGGCGCCTTCTAACGGTGGGAAAGCAGGTGCGCATCCTCGACGACCTATCGACCGGTTCCATGGCAAACCTCGCCGATTTCCGCAATGACGTCGAGGTAATGGTCGCCGACGTGCGTGATCCGGTGGCCTTGAGGACTGCTACGCAAGGGGCAGAGATCGTCTATCACCTGGCCGCGCTGGGATCTGTGTCCCGCTCCATTGCCGATCCGGCGACGACACACGCGGTGAATGCCACCGGCACGCTTAACGTGCTTGATGCAGCGAGGCGCGCGGGCGTGCGTAAGGTCGTCTACGCGTCGTCGTCGTCCGTGTACGGGGACACGCTCACCCTCCCCAAGCACGAGGCGATGCCGGCGCTGCCCAACTCTCCTTATGCCGTCACAAAGCTAACGGGAGAGGCCTATTGCCGGGCCTTTGCTAGGAGCTTCGGGCTCGAGACCGTGTCGCTTAGGTTCTTCAACGTCTTCGGTCCTCGCCAGGACCCGCACTCGCAGTATGCGGCGGTGATCCCAGCCTTCGCCTCGCGGCTCCTCGCCGGAGACCGACCCGTCGTGTTCGGCGACGGGACCCAAAGCCGCGACTTCACCTTCGTTGCGAATGCGGTGGAGGCGTGCGTACTCGCGGCGCAGGCCGGATCTGCCGCGGCCGGCGAGGGGATGAACGTCGGCTGCGGCGCGAGGACCTCGTTGCTCGATCTTCTCGATGCCCTGGGTTCCTTGATCGGCGTTCGCCCCGAACCCGTCTTCCGGCCGCCGCGGGCAGGGGACGTGATGCATTCGGAAGCGGCAATCCACAAGGCTGGACGGCTGATCGGCTATCGCCCCGTGGTCGGCGTCGAGGAGGGCCTGGCAGAAACGACGCGGTGGATGGCCGCCGAAATGAGGGTGGGAGGAGGGGTACCGCAATGAGCGAGCCCGCGGAGCGAATCGATTCGGTAGGTGCTCCCGCATACATGGGTGGTCATCCGGCCTTTCCCGAAGGCCTGCCTCTGGCGCGACCCAACATCGAGGATCCGGATGCGGTCGCGGATGACCTCCAAAAAATCCTCAGGAGCGGAATCCTCACCAACGGCCCCTACGTGCGAGACCTGGAGCGGAAGACAGCCGACTATCTCGGCGTGCGGCACTGCGTCGCGGTGTCATCGTGCACGGCGGGGCTGATGCTCGCGCTCCGGGCGATGGGCCTGTCGGGTGACGTAGTCGTCCCGTCGTTCACATTTTCGGCGACCGCTCACGCGGTGGCGTGGAACGGACTCCGCCCCGTGTTCGCGGACGTCGATCGTGAGACTTTGACGCTCTCACCCGATGCCGCGCATCACGCACTGGGAGTTCGCGCGGCGGCCATCGTCGGCACCCATACCTTCGGGACACCCTGCGACGTGGAGGCGCTCTCTCAAATCGCGCGCCGCAACGGACTCCGGCTGCTGTTCGATGCGGCGCATGCGTTCGGGTCGAAGAGGGGGACCGAGTGTGTCGGGGGTTTCGGAGACGCCGAGGTGTTCAGCCTTTCGCCCACCAAGCCGTTGATCGCGGGCGAGGGAGGACTGATCGCCACCAACGACGATGTCCTCGCGGAGCGCTGTCGAATCGGGAGAGACTACGGAAACCCCGGGGACTATGACTGCCGCTTCGTCGGGCTGAATGCTCGTATGTCGGAGATTCACGCCGCCATCGCGAGTGAATCCCTCAATGGAATCGAGGATCGCATCGTCGAGCGCAACGAACTCGCCGGCCGTTACCGGCACCTGCTCGGCGACATCCCGGGGATTAGTTTTCCTACCACTCGCGACGGAGACCGGAGCACGTACAAGGACTTCACGGTGCTCGTGGATTCAGAGGCGTTCGGAATGGATGCGGGCCGCCTAGCCGGCGCCCTGGAAGCCGAGGGCATCGACGTCCGTCGCTACTACGCACCTCCGGTCCACGTCCAGAAGGCGTACCGGCGCGCCGCCCGCTCCAACGGTCATCTCCCGGTTACGGACTGGGCCGCCGCTCGTGTCGTGACCCTTCCGCTGTGGGGCGGGATGACCGAGACACAGCAGGCCGGTGTGGCAACTGCAATGCGCCGGATCCACGCGGCCGCGCAGCTCGGCCGGGTAGCAGAAAAGATACCCCTACCGGCAGATGAGGCGGGCCCGGCCCCCCTCTAATGTTAATGACTGGATCCTGGAAGAGAGGGTGTATGGGCGAGCGTCCTCAAGCAGAGGCTGAGCAACGGTCGGGTTTGTCGCGCCGCGAGATGCTCCGGCGCGCGGGGATTGTCGGAGGAACGCTGCTGTGGGCCGTGCCCGCGGTCCAGTCGCTGACGCCGCCGGCCTATGCCCACGTGAGCCCGGGCGATTTCTACTGTTGCCAATGCAGGCACGACGAGAATCGCGTCAGATGCTTCACCGCCATGGGTCCTTTCACCATTGAGAATTGCACCATGTTGTGCGGCAGCCAAACAATGCCGAGCGGCGGCTGGCACGTGGAACGCTTTCACAGGGCCGACACAGCTTTCACTTGCGTTGGGACACCTCAAAACTCGGTCTGCGCTCACGACGAGCACGACGTCACGCAATGAAGAGAGGGAAATGGCTGAGAGGGACAGAGTGACCGGCACCCCGGGTGGCTCCGACGTGCGCATGAAGCGCAAGATCGGTATGAGTCGGCGCGACCTCATCCGGCGCGGCGCCGTTGTAGGCGGCACTCTGCTGTGGACGGTTCCCGCCATCCACTCCCTTCAGTCCTCGGCTCATCCCACCGGCACGCCCCGATTCTTCTGCTGTTTTTGCCGGAAGCAACGTCAAGGCAAGCCGACGAGCACGCTGTGCATCGAACCGGCCCCCGATCATCCGAGCGAGTGCGCACGTGCCTGCCACGATGCGGGGTTCACGAGCCCCTCATTCCACTCGGGCCCGAACCCCATCACCTGCAGCGAGCCGGAGGGCTGCAGCGAACACTGATCCACTTTGGCGATTGCGATAGAGGAGCCATGTCGAGGCGCGCCGTCTCCTGGACGTTCGAGGGTTCTTACAGGGCGCTTTCTTATCCATTTCGTGTCCGCACGAATGAAACGCGCATAGGAGAACACCTTGACCGGATGCTGGCGACCTTCCGCGCTGATGCACCACACACTGCTCCGACTTATTCGATCATTCGTAACGGTGATCCCGGGCGACCGTTCGCGGTCTACCGCGGCCGCCGCAACGTGCACCGAGGATCGTCGTTCGCCGGGCCGATCGACTACGTCCTATGGGACGTCTCATCTTCTGCAATTCAAAAGACTTCTGACTTCGTCGCCCTCCATGCGGGAGCAGTAACCCACAAAGGGCGCGCGATTCTTCTTCCGGGGCCACCGGACTCGGGCAAGACCACTCTCACCGCGGCTCTCACTCGCGCGGGTTGCTCGTATTTGACCGACGAGGCGGCCCTCATCGATCCCAACAGCGGACTCCTTCACCCCTTTGCGCGCGCCCTGTGGATGGAAGCGCCATCGCTCGACGTGATCCCGGAATTGAGATCCACGCTCCACCCCGACTTCCGCGCCGTGAAGCGCGGTCAGTATCACCTCTCCCCAGAGGACCTTCGACCGGATTCCATTGGAATCGCCTCCCCGATCGGGTGCGTGATAGCTCCCACCTACGTGAAGGGAGGGGGGATTGAGTTGATTCCCATGAGCCGAGCCGAGGCCCTTGTCTTTCTCGCTGAGAACTCGTTCAACTTCGAGCGCTTCAAAGGCCGGGGCCTGCGCGCCCTCGCGTCCGCCCTGAGCACGGCGAAGTGTTACCGGCTGAAGACCGGCGACCTTGACGGCGCTCTTGCCGCCGTGTTTCGGGTCGCAAGAGATCAGTCCTAGGTCGAGCGCGTGGTGGATCAGCAGCGCCAACGAACTTCCGCAGAGCGCCTGTTACGCCCGGGAGCGAGGATCAGGGAATGGCACACGGGGCTGATCGCCTCTACTCGCCGTTTCCAATAGTGGGCTGGGACGGAGGCCGGCGATGCGCCGCCTCCCAGAGCCGTCGGATAAGGGCCTCGGGGTCGTCGGCTGCGATCCGCATTGTCGTCCACTCCCGGTCGCCGTCGATGAGCTCGATGTCGTGTCTCGACTCGGCGAGTTCCTCGAAGCGTTCCCTCGTCTCGAACAGATCGGTTCGGTCGAACGACACCACGAAGGTGTCGCCGTCGCGTTCGACCGAGGGCGGCGGCCATTCGAGCGGCGGTTCCGGCTCTGCATCTACTTCCAGGGGGCGGCCGCTCGGTGGATGGGGCGCGAGCCATGGGTGATGCTCCCCGAGCCACTGGCGCAGGTCCTCACCCAGTTGCTCCCACCGGGCCGAGAGGTCATTGAGGGCGGCACGCGCCGAGGGATCGTCGCGGTGGCGGACGAGGAGGTTCACGATATCGGCGCCGCGCGGGGGGCTGTATTGAACCGATGACTTGGAGCGAGCGAGCCTCGCCAGGTGAGCAGCGGCATCCGCCAGGTCCCCGGCCTCACCGTAAAGCCCCAGCGACTCTTCAGCGGCGTACCGCAGCGGAGCCGATCGCGCTGTCAGGAATCGTTGCCAGACGGGCCGCGCCCCAGTTCCCCAGTGGTGGGCGAGCACGCCGAGGGCGCTCGCTTGAATGCTGGCATCGTCCGAGCGCAGGGCATCATCGACGGTTTGGCGCACCGCCGCAGACGGGGACGCGTTCCGCAGCGCTTCCAACGCGCGCAAACCCATTTCGCCGCGCGCCCGGGAGGTCGCGGCCAGAGCCTCGACGACCCCACCCGGCAGCGGCCCCGGCATGGTTTGAGCGAGATAAGCGGCGCGTTCGCTGATGTATGAACTCTTCCTGATGAGGATCATGAGGTGCTCTTCGACAACCTCGAACTGTGCTCCCGAAAGTGACGCGAGGATCGCGCGGTCGACGGCCGCGTCGATGAACCCAAGTGCATCATGCTTGTTTTCGGCGCGCACCGCCTCCGCCAACATGTGCGCCTCCGCCCCCTCGGTGTTGAACGCCGCGCACCCGGCCGCGAAGCGCCACTCGGCAGCCCTCGATGACGCTTCGGGCCGTTTCCTTTGCCGTCGCAGATGGCCCAAGCACCTCGCGATCGTCTCTTCGCCGGCGAGCACCTCAAGGCGGTGGCGATGCGGCCCCTTGTTGCCGAAGGTCTTCCACGCGTCGACCGCGCCGGCCAGGGCCCGATCGTCGATCTCGCGCACCAGGTCGAGAGCCTCAAAGCCACGCACGACGATCCCTGCGTGTCGGAGCGTGTGGAGCGGGCGGAGGATGGCAGCCGTCCGCGGGCTGAATGTGGAATCGACCTCGATCCGCACGCGCCCCTCCGGTTCGGGGCGCATATTTAAGTCGATCTCCCCGTCGGTCACGAGTCTCTCGAGCGCGGCCTCCGCCACCTCGCGGTTGGCGGCATCAGCGAGCCAGAAACTGAACCGGTGGGGCGGCGACCCTTCGACCTGGTCCGGCACGAAGGCTGGTCGGGTGTTTAGCGGATCGCCCTGTGGATGCCGATGTCGCCGGAAAGGCCACATGCGTCTTCTCGGATCTCCGGGTGCTAAGCGTATGGATCGATCTGGCTCACGCTATCGCTTGCGGATGAGCCGGCATTCATAGCCGGGAGGCCGGCCCATGCTTGGACCGGCCTCCTTGAACTGACTAATGACTGCATTTACGGGCAGCTGAACCCTTCCGCCGCCTCACAGAAGTTGGGGTTGTACTGGAAGATCCACAGTCCGCTGTTGCGGTCGGACGCAAGAATCAACTCGTCGCCGCTGGCGGTCTTGTGGACGTGGACGCCCCAGAAGTTCGAGCCGTCCTCGGCGATGAACCGTCCAACCTCAGTGACGTTTTCCGCGTAGTAGTCATCGACGGGCGGAGTTGCGGCATCCCAGTCGCCGCCAGGAGGAGCCACACTGTCGCCTGTGTTGTTCTCGATGACTCGCATTCCGAGGGAGTACCACGCGATATAGGCCCGGTCTGCCTCTGCCACATCAGGATCGCCCTCGACGTTGTGCATCGAGAGGTCCCCGAAGCCCGACGCGTAGTCCTCGTCAAACAGCTCACCCGGAGCGTAGTAGCCCTCTTCCTGGAGCGAAGCACGATCAAGGAGGTGGTAGTAGGCCCAACCGTCGAACTCGGCTCTGATGTCAAGGTCGGACCCTTGCGTTCCGGGTGCCGGGAGCGGCGGGTTCGACCCTCCGGGGCAGTTGTCGGGGTTGTAACCCGTGATGCCGAGGATCTGGAACCCGACCGACCTTGCCACAAACAGGAACGGAATCCCGGCCTCCACCAGCGGAGACACACCGGCCTCGCACGGAGGATCCCCGTCCTCGCTGTTGAAAGTGATCGCTCCGATGTAGCCGAGACTCTCGACCGTTTGCGCCTTTTCTGTGAAAGTGCAGCCGCCGCGCTCGATGATCGCAATCGCGTTATCAACCCCGGCGGGTGGTGCAGGTGCGGTTCCGCAAGCTGTCCCGACGAAGAACGATG
>OCZV010000611.1_pt1 | contig 12899 bp, 12 predicted proteins | sample 1539051 | NCBI WGS metagenome assembly OCZV01 (sample SAMEA3113581, study PRJEB22503) | soil metagenome
CCCTTCTCAGCACCGCTTGCACTCTGGCCACCAGCTGTCGTGGTGAGAGGGGCTTGGACACAAAGTCATCAGCACCCAGCTCCAGCCCCTTCACTTCTTCTTCGGGCTGGTTCAGGGCGGTCAGCATAATGATGGGCACGTCGGTAATCTCCCGAATGCGCTGGCAGACCGTCCAGCCGTCCATGTTGGGCATCAGCACGTCCAGCATCACCAGGTCAGGGCGGCTGGCAAAGAGCGTCCTCAAGCCCTCACTGCCACCCGCAGCTTCCTCAACGGTGTAGCCCCTGCTCTCCAGCGTGTCTCGCAGCAGTCGGCGGTCGCGCTCGCTGTCATCTATCACCAGTATCCTTTCCACGCTGCCAATACTAGCCAGCAAGCATCCCAGCGTCAATAGAACTGTTATCTAGCGTTTATGCGACGTTAATGTTGAGTTGGCAACAATAGACCTGTAACTAATCGAGGTGGGCAGCCAGCTAGCCTCGAGACGAGGGCGAAGATGATTCGCAGGGAGCCAGAGGAGAGTAACTGACCTGAAGGAGGTGGGCACGCAAAGTTAAAGGGGTCAATAAAGACAACGAAACTAGAACTTTCACAACAAATTAACGATGTGTAGAAAATTATGACACTCAAGACGGTAAGATTTAGTGCGAAAACCATACTGGGACTGCTAGCCCTCACGCTGGCGGCGGTCCTGGCTTACTGGGTGGTAACGCCAGCTTTCGGGCAAGGGCCTGATGAGGGACCAGACCTGGGGGATGATGTGAGACCGTCGCCCCCGTCCATCGGCGCTGACATCCCCCTATCTTACTTTGGGCCGCCTCCTTCCAACGTTCAAAAGGAGTTGATCGGCCCCTTCCAACTACTGAAGTCGGGCACGGTTGACGAGGAAGAAGGGACCATAACCCTGCCCCTTTATCGAGGCCAGCTTCAAGATGGCAGAAGTGTCTGGTTCATCCTGACCGATACCACCGACAAAGACAACGCCGAAGCTCTGGGCCTCAACCCCTCGGCCAAGCTGCACTACGCCGCGGTAGGCGGAGCAACTCGCCGGGCCAGGCTTGAACCCGACGCCAGCCTGACCTTCTTCCGAGGGGAGGTTGACTTTTCACCCGAGCTCGTAGTCGTTCCCGGCGAAGAACCCAACCTCTTCCCTCCCCAGGAGTTCCAACCTGGATCAGTGGGTAACAGTTCCTACACCCCGCTGGTCCAGATAGAGAACGCGGGAGGACACGTTTACAACGCCCCGGTCATCGCCTTCGACGTTGGGGAAGAGCAGATTAACTTCTGCCAGGGGGCCAACCCGGCCGTTGACTATAGTCTGGTGCACGACAAGGTGGTAAGGATCTGCCCAGATGGCAACGGCGGCGGTACTGTCACCCTGCAACTGACGCCGGGCTTCAGCTTTGCCCGTCCCGTGTTGTACCTCAGCACCGACGCATCGGTTGGCCTTGCCGCCGCTATGGAAGGCGCCACCTTCGCCCCGGCCCTGGCGGAGATTCGCGTGGGACGGGACGACAGCGCTTTCAGCGGGGTAGAGCGCATTTTCGCCTTCATTAACGGTCCGGTGAACCACGACCCCAACGGCAGCATCAACCCACAGCGCCAGGGCTTTAACAGCGCCCTGCGCGGCGAGGGATCCCCCCTGAACGTCCTGGGCGGCATACCCACTATTGCTACCGACTACAGCCCGCTTTGGGACATGAACGCGGGCCAGTGGACGCAAGAGGCTATTGATCTGGGCTACCGCTCACGCCTGACAGAGGAGTTCGCCATACTGGGCTTCGTGGAACGCGGCTGGGTAACAGGCCCAGGTGGCGCCCCTTACGGTTCGGTGGGCATGATCATCAACTGTCCCATCGTGATGCGCCTGTTGTGACATGAACTGAATGGCGAGTCTAGTTCATCTAATCATCAGGGTGAGGCAATAACTGGAAGCCCTCGCAAACTATTTCAAAAGGATAGGAAATGGCCAAGCTACTACACATTCAGGCAAGCCCCATGAGAGAACGCTCGTACTCAATTCAGGTGGCCCGATCCTTCATTGATGGTTATCGGGAGACCCATCCCGACGATGAGGTGGAGACTCTGGACCTCTGGGAGGCCGACCTGCCTAAATTTGATTTCACCACTGCTTCAGGCAAGTACAAGGTGCTGCACGGCCTGCCCCACTCGGAGGAGGAAGCCCAGGCCTGGAAAGTGGTAACGGAGGTCATAGACCACTTCAAGTCCGCCGAAGGGGTCCTGATCTCCTCTCCCATGTGGAACTTCGGTGTTCCTTACCCCTTGAAACACTATATCGATATCCTGGTCCAGCCTGGCCTCACCTTTTCTTACGATCCGGCGACCGGTTTTTCCGGGCTGGTGACCCATCGACCGGTGCAGTTCATCCTGGCCCGCTCAGCCGAGTACCCCCAGGGAACGGAAACCGCTGCCATGGACTACCAGCGGCCCTACCTGGAATTTATCTCCCGGTTTATCGGGTTCTCCGATATCCGCACCCTGCTGGTGGAACCCACCATGACGAGCGGCCCGGTGGTGGCCGAGGGAAAATTGCACGAGGCTATAGCCGAGGCTCGGGAGGCCGGGCGGGACTTCAAGATAGAGGGGTTCCGCGAGGCCGCATAGTAACTAGTTGAAATAGAAATAACGCAGGAGCGAAGTCATGTCAGTCCAGAAAGCACCCGAGATGAGGAGCCAGCAGCGGACGGCCGGCCCGCAGCTGGGCACAGATATTACCCGGTCCATCGAAAGAGCGGGCCGCGTCATCGCCCTGATTGGTTTAGTGCTGCCCTTACTCTTTATCGGCGGCCTGAAGTACACCCAGTTCGAAATAGAGGGGCTCAAGCCTTTCATCGGCAACACGCCCTGGCTCGCTTGGATGTATGCGGTTTTCGGTGAAGCCTGGACATCCTACCTGCTGGGAGTAGTCGAGATCACCACGGCGTTGCTGCTCATCGCCTCGCCATGGTCCGCCCGGGCCGGTGTGGTCGGCGGCGCCCTGGCCGGGTTCACCTTCCTGGTGACCGTATCCATGTTTCTCGCCGCCCCGGTCTGGGAGGAGAGCCTAGGCGGCTTTCCGGCATTGAGCTTTCTTGGTTCATTCTTGATCAAGGACGTGGCGCTACTGGGCGTCTCGCTGGTGGTGCTGGGTGAGAGCCTGACTAGGGCCTCCCACAAAGCAACCAGTCCGGGCTGACGGCTGGGTGAGGGTTCAAGATCGGATAGGCAAGGCCAAAATAGGCTTAACTAATAGCAAGAAGGAGCAACTTATGGTCACCGCAGGCCTCGACTATCAGATGTTACAGACTGGTCACGTCGGTTTCAACGTAACTGATCTAGACCGCTCCAAGAAGTTCTACCAGGACGTCCTGGGCTTTCAAATCATGGGGGAGTCACAAGAGGATGGCCGCAGTTACACTTTCCTAGGCGACGGACAAAGGCTGGTCCTGACTCTCTGGCAGCAGAGTGAAGGCCGCTTTGCCAAGCACCAGCCCGGGCTTCATCACCTGTCTTTCCAGGTTGAGGACATGGAACAGGTGGAGGCTTACCGGGAGAAGCTCCACCAACTGAATGTGCCCCTCATCTATGAAGATATAGTGCCCCACGGTGAAGGTACGGTTTCCGGTGGCATCTACTTTGAAGACCCGGATGGGATCCGGCTAGAGATTTACAGCCCCACGGGGGCCGAAAACCGACCTGCACCTGTCTCCGGCGCTCCTACCTGCGGGTTCTTCTAGAACGGCGCATTTCAGGGGCTGGAGATGCCAGACGCTCACCCTCCATGCTGCGCGATGCTTTAGGCAGACGCAGCATGGAGCATTGAACAAGCTGCAAAACAAACTACTGACAAGGAGGTCAGTAACGTGTCAAGAATTTTCCACGATGGTGAGCTAGCAGTGCAGGCCCGGGCAGGCGTCCGGGACCTGGCCCAGCGGGTAGGGGGGAGCATCAGGAAAACGATACACCCAGTGGCCCAGGAGTTCCTGAATCAGCAGCCGATGGCAGTTGTCGCGTCCATCGATGGGGAGGGCAGAGTTTGGGCCTCAGTAGTAGCGGGACCCCCGGGGTTCATGAAAGCAGTTGACGAAAGAACGGTCCACGTTGGCGCGGCGCCAACAGTCGGTGACCCGCTGCGTGATAACTTACTGGCGAATCCCGATATTGGGCTGCTGGTCATCGAATTTGCCACACGCCGACGCATGCGCGTGAACGGGCAGGCTGAAGTCCAACCCGACGGAAGCTTTCTGGTCCATGCCAGGCAAGTATACGGGAACTGCCAGAAATATATTCAGGCGCGGCGAGTTCAAGTAATTGGATTTCCTGAACAGAACCCATCCAATGTCTTCCGTACTGATGGGTTGACAGCGAAACAACAGCTATGGATCGCCGGATCCGATACTTTCTTCATTGCCAGCGCCCACCCTCAGGGAGGCGCTGACGCTTCTCATCGTGGCGGCAATCCCGGTTTTGTCGCCATTGCGGACTCTCAGACGCTCATCTGGCCTGATTATGTAGGAAATAACATGTTCAATACGCTGGGCAATATTGCGGCGAATCCCCACGCTGGTCTACTTTTTCTGGATTTCGATACCGGCAGCACCTTACAGCTTACTGGTGAAGCTAGCATTATTTGGGATGCCGCACAGATTTCAGAGCACAAAGGTGCAGTACGTTTAGTGTCCTATCGGATTGAGCAAGCCTTGGAAATCGATAGGATGTTGCCAATACGCTGGCAATTCGAAAGTTACTCTCAATTCAATCCCTGAGGTAGTTTTGTACCCACTGTTGTGGAGGGGAGAGTATAGATCGTGGCTGGACCTCACGGAAACGCAGGTGCAATCCCCCGTTTATGCGGTGTTAATGTGCGTTCAGCCATACTGGAGGCAACAAAGCCAGGAGGTGTGCGGGATGTTCTTTTTCAAGGCTTGCCCCAAGTGCCACGGAGACATGTATGTAGAACGGGATAGCTATGGCGCTTATGTGCAGTGCCTTCAGTGCGGTTTGCTAAGAGATGTCTGGAGCGGCGCTGTATCTGGTGGTATCAATAATTCCCGCCAGATTAACCAGTTGCCATCAAATCGCCTTGAAGCAGTTCAGTTAACGGCCTAGCTGGCGTGCTGTAGCAGGTTTGTGGCTCGATTCCACGAAGACTTACCCGAGGGAAAACCTAAATTCAAGTAAGGAGACTGCGATGGAATTCTTGGGAGACATTGAGCGGTTCGTTTTCAACCTGTATCCCTATCGCTGGGCATTCTTCGCAGGCTTGGTCATTGCCCTCGCTGCGATGGCAATTTGGGGTTACCGGCGAGGCTGGCACCTGGCGGTCTGGCAGCACCGGAAAATAGCTGCCATAGTGGGCACCCCAGCGCTGGTTGTGGTCATTATCGGAGGGTACTACCTGGGTAGCCCCTTCTTCACTAACCAGACGGTAGATGAGGAGCTTCCATTTGCTTTCGACGCGACCATACCAGCAAATATGACCAGGTCAGAAGTTATGGCAGTAATGGGCGGCATGGCCAAAGTAACTCAGGAAGTCAACGAGGCAATGCCTGAATCGATGCTGCCCAGGGTTGCTTCCGGAGCGGTGAACAACCAGACAATGCAACGGTCCCCAGTGGTGCTCAAGACCGGCAACTTCCGGGACGCTGACAATTTCCACAGAGGTAGTGGACAGGCTACGGTTTTCCGTGGTCCGGATGGTTCCAATTTACTCAGGCTGGAGGAATTTAACGTTACCAACGGCCCAGACCTGCATGTGCTCCTCACCCCCCATCCCAACCCGATAAGCCGGGGTGATCTCACGAGTGCTGGATACATTGATCTAGGCAAGCTCAAGGGCAACCAGGGGAATCAAAACTACGCCATCCCGGACGATGTGGATATAAGTGCACAGATGAGCGTGGTGATCTACTGTGTGCCCTTCCACGTCGTCTTCAGCGTAGCATCGCTTCAGGAATAGTTTCCTTTGGCGGCCGACGCTGTTGTCCCTGAAGGAATGACTCGTGCTGAAGTGGAGACCATCATGGCCGACTCAGCCAAAGTGGACCAGCGAGTTGATGAAGTAATGCCCGCTTCCATGATGATGGCAAAGCCTGCCGCCGGTGTAATGAGTGACCAGATTCTTGCCTCCTCATCCCCATCTAATGCGGCTGCTCCAGACCCCGTCCGGGCGATGCCGGTTAAGCTCAAGGCTGGCAGCTTCCAAGACGCCAACAATTTCCATATGGGCAGCGGTAATGCGACCATTTACCGAGGGCCGGATGGCTCCCTCCTGCTCCGCGTGGTTTTCAGCGTAGCCACACTACATGTTCCGAGTTAGGTTGAAACGCCACATTCTTCCGGCCTTCAGAAAAAGATGGCCTGATTCCAACAGTTTGGTTTACTGCTACGATATCAGCAAGTCGTCGGACGGACTTGCTGGATAAGAAAGTCTAACCAAAACAACCGGTCGGAGTAGGAAAGCAATGGTTATATCGGCTTCATTACGCCGTGACCTGGCAGCAGGCGGGGTTGCTGGCCTTGCTGGAGGGCTGGTTTTCTGGGGAGCCTTACAAGCCCAGGGTATGGCTGCCAGCGTGCCTGGACTATTGGGCCTGAGCTTGTCGGGTGGATGGGTGGCGCTGCATTTGCTGGTCGCCCTTCTGCTGGGAACCGGGTTCGGGGCGTTGCTGCGCTATCAGAGCGGCAGCTATGCGGCCATCAGCAGTATTGGCCTGCTCTATGGTTTGCTGTGGTGGATTGTCGGCCCCATCACTCTGGCGCCTTTGTTTGAAGGTCAAGGGCCAACCTGGTCTATAGTTGCGGCCGGGCTAGCCTTTCCCAGTCTGATCGGCCATCTCCTGTATGGCGGCCTGACCGGGTTTGGCTTTTACCTCCTGGCCGCTTCATACCTCCGCCTGCGCCCTGAGCCGGAACTGCCTACTCCAACCGCGGTGCCAAAGAAGCGGGTGGTTACCCTGGGGGGTGGCTTTGGCGGGATGAGCACTGCCCAACGCCTGGAGCAAATCTTCTCCCGGGACCCCACCCTGGAAATCACCCTGGTAAGCCAGAGCAACTACCTCCTCTTTACGCCTATGCTGGCCGAGGTCGCCTCCGGCGCCCTGGAGGCGCAGCACATCAGCGCTCCAGTCCGGGCTTCCTGTCCCCACACCCAGTTTCACCGGGCCGAAATAGTTACCGTCGACACTGAAGCCCAGACAGTGTGGGTGCGCCCTGACGCCTCATTACCAGTCGAGGCGTTGCCCTACGACCACCTGGTCCTGGCCCTGGGATCGGTTCCCAACTTCTTCGGACTCCCCGGCATGGAGGAGCATTCCTTCACTCTCAAAACCCTGGATGACGCTATACGGTTGCGCAACCATGTCATTGCTTTGCTGGAACATGCCGATCTGGAGCCGGATGAAGCGGAGCGCCAACGCCAGTTAACTTTTGTCGTCGCTGGAGGCGGTTTTGCAGGCACGGAGACCGTCGCCGAGTTGCTCGATCTGGTGCATAGCGTAAGGCGCTACTACCCCAACATCCAGGCCAGCGAGCTTCGTTTTGTGCTGATTCATCCCCGGGAGCGAATTTTGCCCGAACTAGGCGCAGAACTAGCCGACTACGCGCTGCGCAAGCTGCAAGCCCGGGGCATTGAGTTCCGGCTCAACTCCAGGGTGGCCGGGGCCACCTCCGACGCCGTCCTGTTGAGCGAAGGTGAACCGGTGCCAACCTATACCCAGGTATGGACCGCCGGTAATCAGCCCAATCCGCTGCTCCAGACGCTACCTTGTGAGCGAAACCGGGCTGGCGCTGTGATTGTGGACAGCGCCTTACAGGTCAAGGGGTTGACCAACGTCTGGGCGGTGGGTGACTGCGCCCAGATTCCCGACCCGGACCATGAGGGCCAGTCGTACCCACCCACCGCCCAGCACGCCCTGCGGGAAGGCAAGGCAGTGGCGGAGAATATTGCGGCTGTTCTGCAGGGCAAGCCCCTCAAGCAATTCCGCTTCCGTGCCCTGGGAGTCCTGGTGGGCCTGGGCCACCGTACTGCCGCAGCGGAAATCCGGGGCTGGCGGTTCTCCGGGCTGCTGGCCTGGTTCATGTGGCGCTCTACCTACCTGAGCAAGCTGCCTGGTATAGAGAAGAAGGTGCGGGTGGCCCTGGATTGGACCGTTGACCTCTTCTTCCCTCGGGATATTGTGCTCACCTCGACCTCTGCTGGTTGGACTCGACCCCATGGGATCAGGGCCAGGCCCCAATACGCCGATAATCTGGAGCAGGCTCAGGTAAAGTATCTTGAGCCTGGAGAAGGTAAGCCTGAGCCTGATGTGGTTAAGGAGGGTGTGGAATGATTGGTTCTACCGGCTTACGACAGGATTGGTCTGAAATTTGGCGGACTGGATTGCTGCCTGGAGCTTTGGCTGGGCTGGTCGGTGGCCTGGTCTTCGGGGCTACCATGTCTGGGATTGGTCAACTGACGGCCATATCTTCAATGGCGCACATCGATTCGGCCCCGGTGGGTTTTATTATAGTGCTGGTGGGCGCCACCCTCATCGGCGCAGGTTTTGGTGCCCTGGTGTGGTATCAGCAACCAGGGGCTGGCGAGACCCTGTTTTGGGGTCTGGTGTATGGCACCTTCTGGTGGTATCTGGGTCCCCTCACCCTGCTGCCCCTGGTGAGGGGCGATGGGGTAACCTGGACCCTGGATTCGACTCAGGCGGCCTTTTCTGTTTTGCCGGGGCTGGTGCTATACGGCGCTACCCTTGGATTAGCCCTGGTGTTTTTCCAGTGGAGGCAGCACTATCCGGATAAACCCCTGCACATCAACGGGGGCGCTCTCTTCCGGGGCGGACTGGCCGGGCTGTTCGCTGCTGGGCTGTTGGGCGCAGCCTTGAACTCTCAAAACCAATTGCTGAATGCCACGAACCTAACTGAGGATGCGTCGAAGCTTGCTGCCTGGCTAATTACATTACTCATCGGCGTGCTGGCTGGTCTGGGGTTCGCCCTGCTTTATCCACGTCCCACCGATGGCGCAGGGGCCGGACTGATTCGGGGCACCGTCTACGGGTTCTTCTGGTGGGTGCTTGCCCCCCTTACCCTGGTGCCTCTGTTCGGCGGCGCCGGGCTGGCCTGGTCGTTGGAAGAAGTCCAAGCAGTGTTTGCCGCACTGCCGGGCTACCTGCTCTTTGGCGCCGCCGTGGCCCTGTTTTACCAATGGCTCGGCGGCCTGGTAAATCTGCTGTTTTCCGACATTATAGGTGGCACCAGTAATGAAGGAGTAGGCACCCAGGGATTGCGCATCGTCGGACGAAGCGCCCTGGCTGGGTTGGTGGGGGGTCTGCTGTTCAGCCTGCTCATGTTTCAAATTGGCTTTCTGAATTCCGTGGCAGACCTGGTCGGCGCCACCTCGCCGCTAGTCGGCTTCTTTGTGCATCTGGGTATTTCCATACTGATAGGCACCAGTTACGGAGTGCTCTTTCACCGCCAGACCTACGATGTTGGGTCGGCCCTGGGTTGGGGAGTGTCTTACGGGTTCTTCTGGTCGATCCTGGGGCCGGTTACCTTGATGCCCATCTTCCTGGGTTCGACGCCTCAATGGACCGTGGGAGCAGTAGCCTCGACCTTCCCCAATCTAATCGGCCACCTGGCCTACGGGGCTGGCTTGGGAGGCATCTTCTACCTTCTGGAAGCACGCTTCAGCCCGTGGTGGATCCCACGCCGGCAGGCTCAGGCGGTGCTGGTGGCCCGCCAGAAGGAGCAGGTGTTGACGGCAGCGCCAGCTTTGTGGACTCTGCTGGTAGCCATCGGATTGACCTTGCCGGTCCTGCTGGGGAGCTAGCCGGGGGCCCTCCTCTATTCCTTCCTCGCAGCCAGAATTGGAGTAGCAACCCCATTTGCTGTGGCTTGGCTCGAGCGCAGGATGTACGGGCAGATTTGTAAAGCCATGAAAGGGGTTCTGGGGAGAGACTTAGAACTGCAATTTATAACCGCTTTCTGATGCCCTACGCCGATGGCTTATTGAGACATAAGCTGGTGCCACTTAGCAGTGAGTCTAATTCTGCATTAGAGAGAGATAGCTGTGGATTCGACAGTGATCCAGGCAACTATTGCTGCGGTAATTGTAGCTTTAATAGTTGTCTGGGAAATTAGATACCAGAGAACTGGAAAGCTTTTCTGGTGGCGAAAGCCTAACCCTAGTCCTAGTAAGCCACCTATTGGAAACCACGACAGCCAATTGTCGGATGCCTACGATCTCACCCAGAGAGGTCTTATACCAATTCGATCTGGCTACGTCGTGTATGGCGGCACCCTTGGGTAAACTTAGGGCAGGCGGTCCAATATACGACTCCATCAGGTAAAATTGGTATTAGTAGCTATAACCTGGGGCAGTATCAGAGCGCTTTAAACTACTACCAGCAGGCGCTGGTTATCCATCGAGGGGTGGGTAACCGTGCAATGGAAGGGAATACCCTCCATTGCATCGGGTGGGTACATCACGCCCGGGGACGATATGACCAAGCCCTGGAGAACTACCAGCGGGCGCTAGTTATCACTCGGGAGGTGGGAGACAGAGAGGGGGAAGAAGCTATACTTGCTAACATCGAGAGCTTATCTGATAACTAGCATTCAAAGCTAGTTCTACTCAACTCAACCAATAAAGTGTGAGATTCTCCAAACCACGCCCTCGCAGGGCTTTCTTAGCCAGGCGGGGGTATCTCAGAAACGAGGGTTTTTGAGACATGTTACTGATTACCACAAGAATTACAAGATACCTGCTTACCTATGTTGCCATATCTTCCATTATGGCTCAAATGTCAACAGAACCTAGTCTATCTCTTCTTGATGGGCTCTAGCACGTTCCTCTCTTCACCTCTGTCCAGGCGAGTTCGACTGCTGTGACCCCTCTCGGCGACCCTGGGGGGTAGACAGATAAATCAGGCCGGCTATCAGGAGCGCAATCATGACACCATGGAAGGTGTCGTTGAGTAGTGTATGTATTCCCCGACCCCCCTGGATGGCAACAACTCCCCATAAGACTCCTACCAAGGCGAGAACGTGTGCGACGGTTGCCGCGGCCCATGCCCACGACCTATGCGTGATTACTGCGAATGCGCCTAGCAGTAGTAGGAAAGCGGCAATGCCTTCCACGATCACTGCGTACGGCCGTGTTGGCTCTTCAAGCACTACGAGACCCAACGAGAGGGACAGACCTAGATGCAAGAGAGCAAACAAGAGAAAGCCAATAGCTTCAAAGAGCAGCAGGAACCGAAACACTCGTCATATTGTCCTTTCATGGAGTTCTAACTCAAGGGAGGAATGAACCAAGTCACCAGTTCCTCACCCCACCGTATAAGAGACTCATCATCCCTGTCTGAACATGATAATGCCGGAGACCAATGCCCTAATCAACCCGACCACATGGACCAGACTGCCAACGAAGATGCCGGTCTCTCCCACTTCGGTCAGTTGGTTGGTGAACTGCCCTGAGACGACTGTGGCCTACCCCAGTTTGGTGGACTCGCTATTGGGAGGTCTGGGCCGGATTCCGGTAGTTGGCCCGCGTGGCAGTCACTCCAGCAATCAAGGCGGTGAGCACACCGATCACCTGGACCCCTTGGCCTATGGCAACACTCGTACCGGCCCAGCCCAGCAGGTTGGGCAGTCCAGTGGGGCTGATGAGGAACCCAACAAAGACGAATAGTCCCAAGAACGCTCCCACGCCTGGCACCCACCGCCATGGTGCCAGTCTCACGAACAAAGCGCCAACCAGCAAGATTACGATTCCCGGGGGCGGGTAGACCGGGAATCTAACTCCCGACGCCCACAGGACCGCAATCCCCAGAGAACCAACCACGAGGCCTACAACTGTTACCGTCCGTGGCACGACCAATAGTCTCTTCGCTTTCATTGCTCTCTCTCCTTCTCATCATGATGGCCAGGCGACTTCCGACCCAGCCCCGTGGAGGCCGCCAAATTTCAATCTTCACCCCGCCCGAAGGTCAGATGCCTAGCCACCTCCCCAGAGCCTTTCAGTTGCCAGGTCTCAGTATGGCTTGCTAGAGAGCACAAAAAATCCACCGGTTATCCAGAATACGGAAGGAGGAGGGTTGTTTTTGGGGCTACTGACCGGGCGATGGTCTATCAACCGATTGGTTGATAGCGGGAAAAATTGAGGACTCTACGTTTCTGCAGTTCTCTCATCTGGTTACGCTGAAATGTCAACAGAGCCTAGTCTCTCTTCCAGGTCTTGATAGAGCGGTACAACGTGGCTCTAGCTATCTTGAAGGTGAAGTTATGATGCCCAAGAAGAGAGTAAGAGGATAATAGTTCGTCGCAGATTTACCCCTGACCTCAAGGCCCGAGTGGTGTTGGAGTTGACTGGTAAGGCCACCAACCTGGCAGAAACCTGCCGGCACTACGACCTCAGCTCAAAAGATCTAGGTAAGCTGCTCGACTCTGTAGCTGATTCCTAATTCCTCCACCGCCTGTTCGATTCTCCTTAAGACGGAGGGTTCTATTCGCGCATCGCGCTTTATCTGAATTACTTTTGCCTCATGATCGATGTTTTGAATAGGATTTTCTCCACCAGCAACCCGAGTCATTGCTTCAGTCAACTAATCCCTGAGTCTGTTGCTGCTGTGGTGAAGAGCACAGCAGGTTGCTTAACCCGATGGCAACGTAACTGTAATCTTCCTTTAACGTAACTGTAATCTTCCTTTTATGTAGTGTCTATGAGCCCTCAGCCATACTTGAGGCAACAAAGCATGGAGTTGTGGAAGATGTTCTTTTTCAAGGCTTGCCCAAAGTGCCAGGGAGACCTCCATCTGGACCGGGACAGCTATGGAGCCTTTGTTAATCTAGATTCCATCTAGATTCCATCATGGAAACCATATCCCAAGATGGAGGAGATGTTATGTGCC
>OCZV010000612.1_pt1 | contig 12890 bp, 12 predicted proteins | sample 1539051 | NCBI WGS metagenome assembly OCZV01 (sample SAMEA3113581, study PRJEB22503) | soil metagenome
TATTCTCACCCCGAGGGTACATCATCGCAACAAGAGGTACGCTCCACTCATCACATTTATCAGAAATCGTCCCCAATTTTTGGAGCATCTCAGGTTCTTCCTTTGATCCAATGTTAATATGAATCGATACAGCATCAGCCCCCAATCTTAATGCTTCTTCCAGACTTCCCATCAAGACCTTCCTGTTTGGGTCAGGCCCAAGAGACGTACTTCCAGAGAAATGCACTATCAATCCTATTTTTGGCGGTCTTGTCATAGTCTTTATAACACCTTTGTTAACCAGGACGCAAGTTAAACCAGCGTTTTCGCATTGGTATATCACATTGTGAATATTTTCTAATCCAAGAATGGGGCCATTGCTAATACCATGATCCATGGGAATGCAGAGCATCTTACCCTCCCTCAAGATCCTACCCAGTCTTATATCTCTGCCAAAGACCATATTTAACAAGACCATCTTGCAAACCTACTTAAAAAGGGATATGTTTCTTTTAGAAGTAGAATCGACCACAAGAATAAGTAAGATTCAAAAAATTGAATAACAAGAATACCAATGACAATTTATGGATTTGTAAATTTCTAGCATAAAGATGGTACCTTATATATTGGATTCCAATTTATTTAAAATTTGTTTAAATGAACTTAGCAATGTTCTGCATTTCTGCAGGCAGAAATATGCCTTAGCCATGATGTTCAGCGGCGAGAAAGCAAAATATATCTTATTCTTTTATTTCAAGCGCGATGATCAATCAATCAGATATCTCAAAAGATATTATCTAATATTTCTAATGGAATTACGAACTTTGCATATAGGCGGCATCTCTTGCTTATGTAAATTCTTCCGAACCATACTAACGATCCTTTCTACGCTGTTTGGATCAAAATTATTTTTTTTATCAGAAGTAGTTTCTAAGGGCTCCAAGGACTGCAGAATCTCATCTGTCTCCTCGTAAGATAGTCCAATTTCGTCTTCTGCTGTTTGGCCCCTCCAAATCCGAGGACTACTTTTCTTTTTTAAAACTTGAGAAGAGAGTTGCAAAAACTTGGCTAACTCTCTAACTTCTGTTTTGTAAAGATCCGCAATAGGCTGAATGTCCACAGCACCGTCTCCATATTTGGTATAATATCCTAGTTTTAATTCACTCTTGTCAGCGGTCCCTAAAACTAGAGAATTCTTTATTGCTGCATAGTAATATAATATACTCATTCTTAACCTAGAGGCAAGATTTCCTTGTGCTACTTTGTTCTTTGGAAGACACTTCAATAGCTGGTCTTTTGTACTACCTATTTCTATGATCCTATATTTTATCTTGAGATTCTTTGCAAGTTCTGTAGCATCATCTATGTCGTTTTTTGGAGTGATTTTTGAGTCTGGCAAAATTAATCCAAACACGCCTAGATGACCTAACGCTCTTACAGCCAATATGGCGGATACAGAAGAATCCAACCCACCACTGAGCCCTATTACAACACCATCTGACTTGCGTTCTTTTATTTCCTCACGGATAAATTCAATAATAGTATGTGATACTTTTGGCATTTCCATAATCTTTTGCAAGATTTGTGCATAATATATTAGCTATCATCTAGAAGATTAGTTATATAGTTGACATGATCCCAATCTTGACATCCATCTTGCTCATTATTCGTTCGTTGTATATATCTACTTCTTTCTTTCTAAAGCGGTGGTTTAAATGTGTCTATCTCCTGATTAGTTGCTGAGCCGCTATTGTTCTCTAAATAATTATCTTCTTTGACGTTTTTGTTATTCCAGTAAACCCATATCTAACACTTCTTTACAATATTAATATAATTAGACTTCCGTTAATTTTCTTTCGTCAAAAGATCTAGAATGTTCCCAACAATATCTAAAATAATCTAAACACCATTCATGGAATAAACCATTATCTGTACTTGTGTCTTTGCTAAAAAAAATGGAATTCATATCTATCTGTCCTTTTGAGTTCTTGAACATAACAGTGCTCTGTTTTTCATTCAAGACAACTGCTACTTGTATTACATCGATCATCTTTCTTTCAACTAATCCAGCTTTCAACAGCTCATAGAACCCACTAGATCTTAATAGATCAGTCCTCTTCTTTGGAACTATTGCTTTCTGTGGGAGTATATATCTGAATTTGAGACTTCTTTCTTTTACTTTAGATACTGCAGTTTCGATTAATTCTAAGGGTATCTGTGGCAACAATCCATAGATATATTCATTAGATTCATTGTATAACTGCTTCCAAAGCTCAATGACAGCAACTACTCCTGATATATAATCACAATTGTTCAGAGCACCTATCCTTTGGATGAATTTTATTGATAGATCACCTAACGTATGGTCAGAAAAGTAATCTTTATTTCGAGAAAGAAAGTGAAAAGTGGAAATCTGCTTAATGATAGTCCTTCCAAAGGTCGTGAGAGAAAAAATACCTTCTGCACCTTTATGAACCAAACCTGCATCGACCAATCTGTTTATGTTTCTATGGACCTCCTGGATTGTTACGTTCAGATCCTTTGCTAGGTTAGAAATTTTATTATCCCGCAGACTCAACTTAAACAGGATAGATAATCTTTGAGAACTAGCTAGCTCAATGAAGGTTTGCTCTGTATTGGTAAATGACGATCCACGAATTTTTTTGTTCTCATTGAGATTTTCCAAATTCATATCTTGCCTATATTATAAAGAAGGTTGATTACCTTTATGTAATCTTTTGTAATTTACTCTTCTAACATTAATAAAGTTGATATTAAGGAACTAATATTCAGAGTTGAAAGATAAAAAAACATCTTATAGCGATGTCGGAATCGATTTAAAAAAGATTCGTCATTCCCAAAAGTCTATTGGCGAGTTAATTTCCTCAACTCATTCATTTCTAAGAAAAGGCAATGTTATTTCTGGCTTTGGACATTACGCGGGATTAATTGAAATAGATTCGAACATCCTTGCTCTTCATTCTGATGGTGTTGGAACTAAAGTAATTATTGCTCAAATGATGGATTCTTTTGGTACTGTTGGCATAGATTGCGTTGCTATGAATGCCAATGACATCATATGTGTTGGCGCACAACCTCTCGCATTTATTGATTATATTGCATTGAGGTCTTCAAATCAAAGTCTCATTGATGAAATAATTAGAGGCCTTATCGAAGGGGCAAAACAATCTGAAACAGCAATAGTGGGGGGTGAAACAGCAATATTGCCTGATTTAATATCAGGAACTGAAAAAAATGCTTTTGACCTTGCAGGAATGATATTAGGGATCACATCTAAATCTCGACTGATTTTGGGGGATAAAATCAAAGTAGGTGATGTAATTTTAGGGATAGAAAGTACTGGTTTGCATTCAAATGGTTATTCGTTGGCTCGCAAAATTTTGCTTTCAAAATATTCAATAGAAGAAAAACCAGAACATTTATCACGCCCTCTTGGCGAGGAGTTGCTTATTCCAACTAGAATTTATGTCAAACCTGTCATGGAAATCTTGCAAGGAGAAAATATAGAAGTTAACGGGTTTGCTAATATCACAGGTGGATCTTTTACAAAATTATCACGTTTAAGTAGCAAAGTAAGATTTAACCTTAACCATTTACCAAGCTCAGAAGGGATTTTCAAACAGATCCAACTAGACGGTCCCGTCAATACTAAAGAAATGTACAAGACCTTCAACATGGGCATAGGATTTTGTGCCATCATCCCACAGCATTCTATAGATACGGTCACCAGAATATTTCAAAAACATAAGATGAACAGTATGCAAATAGGAACAGTTGATCAAAAAGGAAAAGGAGAAGTAGTCGCTCGGTTAGATGGAAGAAATGAGAGGTTATAAAACATATTATATATTTAATTCATGCAGAAAAATTCATAGAAAAATGACCAACAATGACGATTATATAAAAGGTTGTCCAATATTTTACAAAACCTGTTCTATAGCAAAAAGGTGTAATAGTTATGATTATGCAGAGTATTGAATAGCATCTACCTTAAATTAAAGTACGACGCAGAAGGTTTAGCAAATCCTAATTGAATGCTTTCAAATGATGAGTGACTTCAATATGTCTATAGTGATAAACTTTCAATGTATAGTTAAATATCGGGAGAAGAATCTGACTTCGTGATCACAAACAAACTTTTCTAATTTGTAATTGAAATTTGTCTATATATTATCATATATATCTAAAAAGGCCGTCAGGTACTCTGTACATTAGAATAGTTATATACAAAAACTAATATTCATATTTGGTCTCTTTTAAGTCCGTGCAAACACAATATGGTTTTACCTTGACTTCTAATTACGAGCAGGCATGTCATGCAATAGCTAGAGAAGTTCAGCAAAGTAATGATCTTTCAGCCAGAGCCATATTGAATATTATAAGAAAAATATCCTCAAACTCCCATTTAAATAAGTTACCAAAAAACGAAGACATTATAAAATACCTTCCTCCTGAAAGTCAATATCGTACTCTTTTAAAGGTAAGACCAACAAAATCAGCTTCAGGTGTAGTAGTGATTGCGGTAATGCCAAAGCCTTTTGCATGTCCGCATGGAAGATGTATCTATTGTCCTGGAGGAACAGAGTATAATACTCCACTAAGTTATGTAGGATCAGAACCTGTGACAAAAACAGCTCAAAAATTTGATTATGACCCTTACAGTCAAATTCAATCGAAGCTAAATGAGCTCCATTCTAAAGGACATAACCTCGGGAAGATAGAAGTAGTAATAGTAGGGGGTACTTTTCCCTTCATGCCAGTACAATACCAGAAGGAGTTTGCAAAATCTTGTTTCGATGCTCTGAATGGAAGAGGATCGTCTTTTGATCTGCAAGAAGCAATTAATTATAATGAAACTGCCACCGTCAGATGTGTAGGCTTGACAGTTGAAACCAAACCCGATTACTGTAAGACACAGCATATTGATTTAATGCTTGAACTTGGAGTCACTCGCATAGAAATAGGTGTCCAGACATTACGCGAAGAAATTTACCAACTAATTAATCGCGGTCATTCCTTAGAGGATGTTAGACAGTCATTTCAGATCTCGAAAGATTCCGGTTACAAGATTGTTGCTCACATGATGCCGGGATTGCCTAATTCGTCGATTGACAAAGATATTGAAGATTTTCGCAGATTATTTGAAGATCCCGCATTTAAACCAGACATGGTGAAGATCTATCCTACACTTGTTCTTAAAGGCACGTCTCTACACAAATTGTATCAAAATGGAAGATACAAAGCATACCACGAGAATGATTTGATCGACGTCTTAATAGAAGTAAAAAAAATGGTTCCACCCTGGGTTAGAATAATGAGAATTCAAAGAGAGATTGAATATAAAGATATTGTAGCTGGTCCAAAAACCGGAAATCTGAGACAAATATTATTGCAGAGGCTTAAGGAAAAAGGTCTAAAATGCAATTGCATACGGTGCAGGGAAGCTGGTTTGCAAAAAAGAAATCTATTAGACGCAGAGATCAAAATTATTCGGATTGATTACCATGCATCAAAAGGACAAGAGGTATTTTTGGCGTTTGAAAATCTGGATAGTTCTGTCATACTAGGTTTTTTGAGGTTACGTAAGATTTTTAATCCTCGTAGAAAGGAGCTCAAAGGACAAGATAACTCTGATTGTGCTGCAATCGTCAGGGAACTCCATGTATACGGTCAGATGTTAGATGTCGGTAAGAAAAATCAAGAAAATATTTCTTGTCAACATCAAGGCTATGGTATAAAGCTTATGCAGGAAGCAGAAAGAATTGCAAAGGAAGAATTCGAAGTAAAAAAAATATCTGTAATAAGTGCAGTAGGAACTAGAGAGTACTATAGAAAAATGGGTTATGTCTTGAATGGTCCTTATGTCTCCAAGGTGCTTTAATAATCATGAGTGAAACGCTAATCGGGAAGGGGACCTGGATTGATAAAGTAGCTGCTAATCTATTAAATCGAGAAAGAAAATTAGCCAGAAAAATAAATTTGATAAGAGTAGAAAGTGGTCTTGGCGCTTCGGGTATACCACATATAGGAAGTATGGGCGATGCAGTAAGAGCATATGGTATAAAGCTGGCACTTGAAAATTTTGGTCATAAAGCAGAATTAATTGCATATTCTGACGATATGGATGGTCTGAGAAGAGTACCACCTGGTCTACCAAATTGGCTTGAAGATTATCTGTTAAAGCCAGTATCTAATATTCCTGATCCCTTTGGTGAATGTCATACATCATATGGAGCTCATATGAGTAGCCTTCTTCTTGACGGATTAGATAATGCCAAGATAACCTATCATTTTCAAAGTGCAGCTCAGGCCTATAACAAAGGGATGTTAGCAAAACAAATAGATATTATATTAAGGAATAGCCATCTTCTTGGCCAGAAGATAGCTGAGTACGTTGGTCAAAAAAAATATAATGAAATATTGCCATATTTTCCTGTCTGCGAAAGTTGCGGCAGGTTATATGTTGCAAGAGCTGAACAATATTTACCTGATAAAAGGCAAGTGTTGTATGTTTGTGCAGGTTCTAGAATCGGCCAGAAGAAAATAACAGGCTGCGGATATAGTGGTCAGGCAGATATCACCAAAGGAGATGGAAAATTAGCCTGGAAAGTAGAATTTGCCGCAAGATGGAATGCATTAGATATAAGATTTGAAGCATACGGTAAAGACATCATGGATTCTGTCCGCGTTAACGATTGGGTGGCTGATGAGATCCTCCATTATCCTCATCCTCTACATGTAAAATATGAAATGTTCCTCGATAAAGGAGGGAAAAAAATTAGTAAATCAGCAGGTAATGTTCTCACCCCCCAAATATGGTTAAAATACGGAACTCCAGAATCTATTCTGCTATTATTGTTCAAACGAATCATCGGTACTAGACATGTAGGAGTTTCTGATATTCCTGTATTAATGGATGAGTATGACTTCTATGAAGACATATACTTTGATAGAATCAAAGAAAATAACCAAGCTAAATTAACAAAAATAAAAGGACTTTATGAATATATTAATCATTTAAAACCTCCCTCACAGCCCTCACCCCACATATCATACAGAATGCTCGTACAGCAGGCTGCCCTTTTCTCAAGTGAAGAAAGAATCGATAAGGTGTATAGCAGACTTGTCAAATACGGAATGATAAAGGAGAACAGTACTGATTTAAAAAAAAGAATAAAACTGGCTTCCAATTGGGTAAGCGATCAGCTAGTTACACAAGAAAAGTTTGAAATAGAAATGAAAGAGAATTATGGCAATGCTATTAAAGAGTTAATTCAAACTTTGAAATCCTTTCTGGGATCAGAACATGAATCTGATGCGCCCAAGAACCTGCAGTCCAAAATCTTCAATATAGCTAGAACTTATGAAATTGAGCCAAAGGAGTTCTTTACACTACTCTATAGGATGCTCTTAAACGCAGATAGAGGTCCAAGACTGGGAAACTATGCTCTAGATCTTGGAATAGAGCGGACTTGTGATATTCTAGAAAGATATATATCATAAATGTGCCAGTAGAATAAATTGAATAAACTACTTATATTATAAGAGTAAAATAAAACTTAATGAGTGATATGTATAATCCCTTGCCTTTGAAGGTTCTTGAAGCATATTCCAGCGATATCGGCCGCGGCGTAGCACGTATAGATCAGGATTCTCTAAATTTATTGAGTTTGTCTGAAGGCGATTCCGTTGAAATCATAGGTAACGACAAAAAAATACAAGCCAAATGTTTGGCTCTTTTGCCATATGATCAAGGCGGTGGGATAATCAGAGTAGATCCTTATCTTAGCAAAAGCATAGGCGTGTCTATAGGGGAGACAATTACTATAAGAACTATCAAAGTAGATTCCGAAAAAAATGGTGTTCATTCCTTTGCAAGAGAGGATGCTTTAGGAAAAACGCCAGCCAAACGATACAACAATGAAGCAGCTTCCATGGTTATTATTTCAGGATCTTGTATTGACTTCGAGAATGAAAGACACAAGATAATGGACTTTATTGGTTCTTTAGAAATTGGAACCGATATGAAGAGTCTGTGCCGATGTTATAGTGACGGTAAGAAAACTCTTGGTTGGGATTTTTTTGAGATTTCCATTGCTTCAGATTTTGTTGAAAAGTTACGCAACCTGTATACGGATATTGACAAACAAGAGGGTAACGTCACCGAACAGAGATTTGTTTTGTGGCTAGATAAGCATATGAAGAAAAAGAAACTGGAATACCATTTAAAACTAAGAGAGATTCCTTTCGAGGAATCTAAAGGATTTAGATTAAATCCTAAGAATTACCGTGACGACAGCGAACTTGAGGAACTGCGATGATATAATCTCTCGATATGTCAACAAATATTAGCCATAGTTATGGCTGGGGTAAATTAGAAGCTGAAAATTTTATAATGAATTCTGTGACAGTCGAAAAATTATAAGTATAAGTATCATAAATCTATATTCATTATGTTGATTTTTCCTTTAAATAGAACTTCAATAGGATTTTCTAATTTTAACAAAATCAACTACAAATTTAATTATAAATGCTTTTCTTAGAAAAAGTAATGTATTCGCTGATGTATAATTCGTTGAAGCTCACTGTCAAATAACATTCCACAATGAGCGCATATGAAAATATCCAATTGTTCGATATCTCCTTTCTTAAGAATTGCAATTTCATTTTCTTGTTGACTATTCTCAGCAACCATGTAGTCATTTACCTGATTACTTGCAAGAGTATCTTCTAAAATTTGCTTTATCCTTAGAACATCATTCTCGTGATCCAAGATAATAGTATTCTTGTGGATATTGCTTTGTTTTTGTAAAATAGATTTGTGCTCAAATGCACTAATAATAATTTCCTTTAAGCTGTTAGGAAGGCGTGAAACATCAACTTTTATTGCCATGCATATAACCTTTATTTATAGTCTTTGAATTCATATCTAAAAGTTTTTGTTATTTATCAAATCTTTAGGAAAGAAGGAGAATAGATTATATACAGTCGAGTCGGGGAATTTAGTGGAATCTCAATAGACTCCAATAGTGCAATATAGATAGATAATATAGATTAATGTTCCAATAAAAGATCATTTGCAAACTGTCATATATATAAATTCCAAGTGTAAGGTGTATGAGTTAGATGAACTTTAACAGGTTGAGGCTACATCAAAACTTTTTACAAATTTAACAATAATAAATAATGGCTATCAGCACGTGAGAGATATACTGGAGCCTAAAGTAGTTTGGTTTATAGTAAATTTTTACATTGTTTACATATTCAAAAAGTCTTTACCATTTTTGATAAATTATTCTTGTTTGTTGGATCTATATTTACCTATTATTTTAAAAGTAATAAGGAACTTTACGATGTATGTCAATTAACGATTGTTCTTCTTTATTAATGAAATATGAGGCCATAGGTCATGACTCGAAGTAATTGTTTCCTTTGGCATTGCAGCACTGATACAATCTTCTTTTTGATATTGATTAGCATATCCTTAAATTATCATATTATCTTTTCAATAATGATACATTCAGTTTACTGGCCAAACATATGTCGGCTAAAGGGATATAAACAATCAAAAAGGCAAAGTTAGTTCGATAAGTGAAATTAATCGATTTCATTAAACAGAATACATTTTAATCTTAATTGTATCTAGATTTAATGATAAGCAGTATTGAATATGCTCGGTAAAGAGTTATTGGATAATGCAGCGGGCAAGTTATGTAAATCTCTGATTCCTATTAAACATGACTATTATATAGGAAGTGGAAAAAGAATAGCAGTTTGTACATTATCAAGTATAGATCTGCTAGAAGAAATAGGAAAATCAATGGACATCATGAATAGAATTTTAATTGTAGGAAGATTGTTATCAGAAAACAAGGGGATTGACACTATTATCCGATTTATTCTGTGTCATCCAAAATTAAACCTCATGATAATCTGTGGCAGAGAGGTAAAAGGACATCAAGCAGGGCAAGCCCTGTTATCACTTTATAAAAAGGGGATAGATAATGACGGAAGAATTATCGGAGCCAAAGGGCCGTATCCGTTATTGAGATCCTCACAAAAAGATATCGAAGTGTTCAGAAAACAAATTAGTAAGATCTCTGATTTGACAGAAATTGATGATATTGAGAAAATAAAAAATTTAGTTCTATATTGCTCTCATTAGATTAATTTAACAATTTGAATAGAATAAGAGATACAGCTACCGTCTTAACCAAAATTTGAATTAATACCTTACAACTACCAATGATTATAACAATACACTAAAAGACCTCAAAGTCATTGAATCTGACGCATATAGTTTTTTGTACGCAAGCCTATATACAAACTAGTATCGACTTATGAAGGACATGGTATTGATTATGAAAGTATGGATATCGGCACAATCATTGGAGATAAAGTATACTTCAATATATATGAACAGAAGAACAGTCTCTAGATTACCTAACAATATATAAAATAAAATTCATTCATTGAAGATAACCTTGTCTAACAATTGATTAGATAAGGAATTAAGATTTTGAGGATCCTAAATGAATGACATAGTGTAAGGGGAAGGAACAAGTAAGACCATTAATCATTATAAGTTTGACTAATTATAGTTCATTAAAAGAACAAGGTATATAGCATCAAATATAGTTGCAATTCTTGGATTTAGTAAGGCATAGGTTAACATAGATATTCAAATACTTTTACAATAATAACACTCTGCCTTAAGCTGAGGTAATTTTGACATGTTTATTTGTTCTAGGGCTGCTATTACATGTTAATACAAAATCATTAATCGCTGGATACGATTCGTGCATTGATCTATGATATTTAAGTCATTTATACTATTAAAGGGATAAGCCATGCGCAGTTAATTTCCTATATGATAACCTGACTGGCAAGGTAGATCCAAACTTAGTTTACTTTCATCTAACCAACACTACTAGCTATCAATTAATACCTATTTAGAACTTAATCGAGATCTATAATCATGTCAAATTTGATTCACAATCCACTGATAGTCTGACGTTTCCATTGGATGGTAATAATATTTTTCCTTCAAGCCTTGATACTAATTCCTCCAACATAGATTTAACTAAATTTGCAACTACAATATTCTTCATTAATCTGACTTTTTTGTATTTATCTATCTACCTTATAATAAATTATTCAACAGCAATCATCACACAATAGAAGTACAATGAATAAAAGGAATCTTTATTACTCGTTCAACCCGTCGTTTGCCAAAACTCGGTATTAACACCGATTCATAATGATTAGGACCATGCCATTCTTTTATCTTGTAATTATCAAATTCAGAGATTTAAAATATCAACGTCTCACAACAGTCATATTCTGCTTGATACTATTCTTTTATTCAGATGGGGTTAATAATGGTAATCACGACATTATAGATAACGTTAAGTGTAAAAGTAACCAAATCGATTAATAGGATAATGTAGTTATCTCATGTAAATTATTGTATAGTAACTTAGTTGATTCCTTAGGTAATCTCTTCTTAGCGTATTATGGATTTGATTGATATATTCATAAATGGTTAACAAGAGTTTTAATTAGTTCACGATAGAATAACTATATGAGTAAAGAATCAGAGCCAGTTTCTACCATTATGTCTACAAATGTGAAAACAGCTACTGAAGAAGAAACGATTCAAACAGTCTGTAAATCTATGTATGAAAATCAAATTGGAAGCATTGTTGTTGTAAAAAGAACAGTTGATGGTATCAATCCAATAGGCATTATAACAGAGAGAGATATTGTACGTCAAATAGGTTCATCAGAGTTATTTATAGTTCAAGCACCAATACGACAGATAATGAGTACCCCCTTAGTTACAATAAAACCAAACAGTCTAATAAGAGATGCAATCGAAACCATGCGACTAAAGAATATTAGCAGGCTTCCTGTTATAGATAACAAAGGAATAATGGTCGGTATAGTAACATACAAAGATCTATTAAAGGAAACCTAATTCGTTATGTTTGGCGAACATTGACATTAATAGTAATTTTCCTATATAATAGTATATTAATATCCCTCTATCGATTAGATAATAAATAAATAATATAATAATGAGGATGCAATAATATCTATTCTTGTTTTTGATATTATAAAGAAATAGTGCCATAAGTAATAATATACCTTGTCCATATGGAGGGACAATAACAGAAAATATCTGCAATTCAGTTATCAAGTAATAACACCAAAACAAAGCAAAAACTAGAATAAATGATTAATTATATAAACCTCATTAGATAGGATGATTGGCAAAGAAATCAGCTAAGCCTTCTGCTAAATCTTCAAGATTCATAATCTGAATCATGTGCTTTGCTTTATCTATACTAATACCTTTGTGTATACAAGTATTTTCAAGACTACTTCCTCTCTGACTATGCTCCTATGTCCACCATCAGAGCCCCTTACGTAAAGAACTGGTTTTGATTGATATTCTTCATTTCTTCAGACTTCAACGTCCATGATTTCATCGCTTGAATTTCATCATAAAAGTAAGTTTTTCTATCTATTACTGCTAGATCAAATCCATTAGCCGGCAACCTTATATCAATCAGATCACTATAATCTAAAGCAATTGTCATCTTCATGAAATTACCTTTATTTTCAAGCCTATTTCGTTTATAACATATTTGTATCAAAGTCGTAGACTCTTGTATTACTTCATTATTGCCTCATGGATTATATCCTGTCAAGGCTGGTTCAAGAACAGAAATTGAATGCACAGAGTTAGAATAATGGATAGCAAGTTGCAAAGCAATAGCACCTATATAGAGTGACCTATGATGTGTTCACGATCAATACCTGGATACTGTATAACTTTCAGGCAGCCATTAGCTTGTTCGGAGATGCTAACATGGGTTTTATGA
>OCZV010000613.1_pt1 | contig 12880 bp, 13 predicted proteins | sample 1539051 | NCBI WGS metagenome assembly OCZV01 (sample SAMEA3113581, study PRJEB22503) | soil metagenome
GTCAGCGATTGGACTGGCGATCAGTTGATCAACGTCAATCGCCTCCTGTTCCCGTGCCTCTCTGCCGCGGAGGCGCGGACCAAGCTTTTCGTTGACATTCGCGACGGCGCGTGCGACGCCTTTGCCCAAAAAACGCTTTCCGCCATCCCTGAGTTCCACCGCCTCGTGCACGCCTGTGGATGCGCCGGAAGGGACCGTGGCGCGCCCGACTACACCCTTCTTGAGCGTGACCTCCACTTCTACCGTAGGTTGTCCCCTGGAATCCAAAACCTCTCGAGCATAAACCCGTTGTATTTTCATCTTTGGGCCTCCCGAAAGTTGATAAACTGCACAAAAGCACAAAATGTGTTATATTGCTATCTGTTTGAGCTGAACCAATGAAGTTCCGATGGGGAAAGCCACAAGGTTGGACTCTCTACCTCTTACTGTCACTCATTCTCTTGCTTTCCGTTTACACCATAGTCGGCGAGCGGGGAGTGTTTCACCTTTGGCGATTGAGAAGCGAGAAGGCGAAGCTCGACGAACAGAACTTTTCTCTACAAAAAGAGAATGAAGCGCTGCGCCAGCGAATCTCACGCCTGCGTCACGATGATTTCTATCTGGAAAAAATCGCTCGCGAGGAACTGAATCTGGTCCGTCCGGGAGAGGTGATCTATCGCTTCCCGTCGTCCGGACCGAGGAACACTCGAGCCAGAGCGCTCAGCGACCCTACTGCTGAATCGCGCCCGTCAGCGGCACGAAAAGCACGCCGGTAAAATCTTCGGTGATCGGTTGGCCAGCATTTTTCCTGATCCGTACCAATCTCTGCGCCTGACGCGGCTCGCCCAAGGGCATCACCAAACGTCCCCCTTCTCGAAGTTGATGCCAGAGCAGTTCGGGCAACTTAGCGGCAGAGGCAGTGAGGAGAATCGCATCAAACGGCGCATTTTCCTGCCAGCCGAAAAATCCGTCGCCCACTTTGAATTTGATGTTAGCAACGCCCATCTGTTCCAAGAGCTTTTGGGCTTGCTTGCTGAGTGGCGGAAGGATTTCGACAGAGTAAACCTGAGCCGCGAGCCGAGCCAGAACCGCAGTTTGGTAGCCGGACCCCGTCCCAATTTCCAGAACCTTCTCGCCGCCTTTGAGTTCTAACAGCTCGGTCATAAACGCCACGATGTAGGGCTGCGAGATGGTTTGACCTTCTCCAATGGGCAGCGGGCGATCCTCGTAAGCGGAAGATTGTAAGTTCTGCGGCACGAACAAGTGGCGCGGAATCGATTCCATAGCGACCAGCACCTGTGGGTTCTTGATCCCTCGAGCGCGGAGGTCCCGCTCGACCATCTGCCGCCGGGACTGTTGGAATCGGCTGGCAGCGTCGTCTTGACGCTGCGGCTCAACGTGCGCCGCATGGGTGAAGAAAAGGATTGAAAGAATCAGGAACAACGCGGCCAGAACTATGGTGTTAAGATTAGTCTTTGAAGACAAAATGATAGTACTCATCCATGTCCATGAGCGAATCGAGCTCGGACGCGTCTTTTAACCGAACCTCGACCAGCCAACCATCATGGTAAGGGTCTTCATTGATAATCGCCGGATGATCTCCCAGATGAGGATTAACGGCCAGCACGGTGCCGGATATGGGAGATAGAAGCTCGTGAACCGTGGAAACGGATTCCAGCTCCGCTAACAGTTCGCCTTCTTCGATTCTGTCGCCCACCTCAGGCAGCTCTATGGAAATCACGGTCCCCAGCTCGTCCTGAACATAATTAGTGAGTCCGAGATAAACGTGCTGGTCTTCCACACTGACCCAGACATGTTGCTCGCTGACCTTAACCTCTTTTTCCATGGAATCCTGCTAACGTCACTATAGGGCTTGCCGCTTTTGTGTCAAGAGACAATAGTCACCGTTGAGATCGGCTTTGCTCGGCTTGACAACATCAGGCCATTCACAGTATCGGTCGGAAGGCATTCGTTCCACCCAACCCCTGATTTGAGAAAATCGGACTGATCGCGCAGGTTAAGATGTGCGCCCGTAGGAGGACGAAATCCGATACAAATGACAGCTCAGGATGCGAAGCAGAGCGCTGCGGCTATCGTCGCCGCACTTAAGAAAGCTGGAATTGATTTCGTCGCCAGTCTTCCGGACGAAAAAATGGTTGAAGTGATCCGGGCCGTGGAGACGGATCCGGAACTGAAACACATTCCGCTTTGCCGCGAAGAAGAGGGCATCGGTATCTGTGCTGGAGCTTACCTAGCAGGAAAGAAAACCGCGCTGATCGCGCAGAACGGCGGCTTTCTTAACAGTTGCAATGCCCTAACCACAACCTCCCTACAGTTTCAGATCCCTCTGTTGCTTTTGATTTACTACGCTGGAGATATCGGGGATCGCGGCTTTGCGACTCTTGGCTCAGTGACAGAACCGGTGCTGCAGGCCATGGGAATCCGCGCCTACGTGCTGCGTCACGCTGAGGATATTGACAGCACCTTACAAGGTGCACAAGTCCTCGCCGACGATGCAAAGAAACCTGTGGCAGTGCTTCTAACCAAGAGCGTCCTTGGGGTCAAATGATGCAACGTTTTGATTTCCTAAAGTCTATAGCTGAAGACAGTGAAGACGCATTGGCGGTCTGCACAGGATGGGCCGCAAGGGAGTGGTGGGCGATTAGGCCTAGCGAAGGAAACCTCAAGACTCGCACCTTGGGGTTAGTTTCATCCATTAGCGCGGGGCTCGCCCTCGCGTTGCCTCATCGTAAAGTCATCGCCATTGATGGCGACGGAGCTTTTCTAATGAATCTCTGTGGACTGCCCACCATCGCGTTGCAGAATCCTCCTAACCTCATCCATCTTCTCTTCGATAATCAGGTGTACGAAGCCTCCGGTGGCACCGCGACGGCGTCACACATTGCCGATGCGGTGGCCCTGGCCAAAGGGGCGGGCTACCGACACGCCGGCTGGATGAAAACCGTGGAAGAGTTTCGCAGCGAGTTTATCCAAGCATGGAAACGGAACCAATTGGCCTTGATCGCTGCCAAGGTCGAGCCCGGACAACCGCCGGATCTCCCCTCTCTGCGACTCGACGAGATCGAAAACAAATACCGGTTCATGCGCTACTTGGAGCATACCGAAAAGAAGGGCATCTTAAATCCCGGCTTCGATTCGAAGTTATGAACGCCGGAGAACCGGAACATTCGAAGCGCTGAGACAAGGGGTCGCTCGACAAACCTAACGGACTGGTTTATCCGAGTCGAGTGACACAAAAACTATTAAAGGTGTTCTCGACTCATTAATTCGGCGACGGTGGAGGATTAATACGCGGCGTCAAGCCTTTGCGGAGCGCTTTTCGCCGCACGTATTCTTCGCGTGAGACTCTTCCGTTGCGTGGAAAGCCGAGCCAATTCCATTGGTCAGGATGACGTCGAATGGTCTCCTCGAGATGCCGCGTATAGAGAGCGGTCGTCGCTTCCACACTTCCCTCAAGCTCCGCCGTCTCCACGGGTTTGATTTCCGCGCCAATGGTAAGGACCAGCGACCCGTCCGCACGCCGAGTGGCAAACATCGGCAGCGTCACGGCGCCGGTGCGCAGGGCCAGAGTTGCGGGCCCGCGCGGGGCGGGTAACGTTCTGCCCATGAAATCGACCATCACGCCACCCGACTTGAACTCATCCGCGATGACTAACACGATCCGGTTTTCTCTCAATGCCTTTAGAATACCTCGTACGGCCTCCCTCCTGGGCTTGGCAGGAATGGTGTGAATTCCGATTTGGGCGCGATAGCCGTCAATCAACCGAGCGAACCGTTCGTCGCCTGGGTGCTTCACGACAACGCTGAAAGGATAGCCCGCCGCGGCCAGTCGGACTCCGATCATCGTAAAACTCCCTAGATGCGCACTCAAGGCAAGTACTCCCCTTCGCCTCGCGAGAGCCTCTTTCAAGTGCCGCTCTCCCTCCAACATCACCGTCGAAATGATTCTCTCTTTTGAGAAGTACATCACGGCGCTGGTTTCAAGAATCCCTTGCGCAAAGTTCCTCCATGCACGCCAGATCAGCGCTTTGCGTTCGGCCGGGTTGTTCGTCTTACCCAAGGCCATGGCAACATTTTCTTCCATGCGAGTCCGATATTTCCAAAGACAACTAAAGGTCACCTGGGCCGAAAATTTCGTGAACAGAATGAGCAGCCGATATGGAATCCACGGCAACCCCGCGACAAAACCTCGCAGAGCATATTCGCCGATCCGATACCTCAGAGCGTAGAAAAACTGTCCCAAGGGAGACCTCTTGTTTCGCCTTGGCGGCCGCATAGGAAGTTTATGAATGCCTTTCGTGTGGTTTTCAAGCCTCCAGCCAACGAGCACCAAAAAAAGGCGGCGGAGGTCTGCACCTCCGCCGCCTAAATTGAGCGACAGCAGTTTCGGTTGGTTGGAATTATCGACCGGCGGCTCTACGCATACGGCGACCATCCCGGCCGGAAACGGAAACTCCTCTCTTGATTCGCTTTCGCCCTGGCCTGAGCCGGTAGATCTTGGCTTGGGTGCGCTCCGCCAACGTTTTTTGCTTCCACTGCATCATCCCTTGCCTCAGGTAATCGGGGTCAAATCCCAACGTTTCACACACGTTACCAAAGGAGAAAAGCCAGTCACCACCCCGTTCCTGCACCCTCTCCTCCGCTTCCTGAAAAAGAAGTTTGCCTTTCCCATCCTGGGCAAAGATATACTTCTGGAAACAAGCGATGGCGTCTTCCAAAACCGCCAGCATGAGCTTCTTTTCCGGTTCGAGGTGAAGCTTGCGACGAAACGTCTCAAGATACTGATCCGGAAGGAGTGTATCGGGCTGAAATAGCGATGTGACCCGCTCTTCCATGCTCAATCCAGTCTCATAAGCCATAAACCACCTCCCTCTAGGGTACGGCCTGCCTTCTCGAAGGAATAGAGAATCGTCGATTCCTGATCATGCCGCACTCGAAAGAGAAGAGGAGCCCAAAGCGTCCCTGCACGGCGTTTGCTTTAAATCGGCAATCGTCGTTTTGGTGAACACTTCGGTAACTTTTCTTTGCACCTCGCTCCAGACATTAACCATCGTACACCTAGGTAACTGATCACAGGTCACATGCTGGTCCATACATAGATTGACTGCGATGGGACCTTCAATGGCCTCGATCACGTCGTAAAAGGAAATCGCCCCGGCAGAGCGAGCCAGCGCATAGCCGCCGCACGCACCCCGCTTGGACTTGATCAATCCGCCGCGTATCAGATCCTGAATAATTTTCTCCAAGAATTTTTTTGGAACTCCCTGTTGTTCGGCAATCTCTCCTATGGAGCAGCATCTGTCCGGATCCTGGGCCGAAAGATAGATGACAGCGCGCAATCCGTAATCGACCCGGCGAGGAATCTGCATGAGCCCCATAAATTTTACCCCCTTGCCCCAATGCGGCCAGCCAGGACTGCCGAATCTGTCTCGGATCGCTGCTGCTGCTTGTTCAACTTGCCTAGCGCGGACAGGCCCTGCAATCTTTCGACGATTGAAGGCATCTTTTCGTTAACGTACCGAACCTCATTTTCGGTATTAAATCGGCTCAAACTAAGCCGGATAGCCCCTTGCAGCCAATCAGCCGGTAGGCTCATCGCCCTGAGCACATGCGAGGGTTCCGATGACCCCGCCGTACAGGCCGAACCCGTGGAGGCGCAAATGCCATTTTGATCCATCAGCACCAGGATCGATTCGCCCTCTAAATACCTAAAACTTATGTTCGAGGTGTTTGGCAAACGATCTTGGCCCTGACCGTTCACTCGGCAATGCGGGCAGGATTGTTGCAGCGATTGTTCCAGCTGATCCCGCAGGGCCTGAACCTTTCCGCTATATTCCGATAAATGCTTCAACGCGATCTCCGCAGCCTTTCCCATGCCGACAATGCCGGCGACATTCTCCGTTCCCGCTCGGCGGCTACGTTCCTGGTGTCCGCCAATGATGAAAGGAGGGAAAGGAATGCCTCGACGCACATAAAGCGCTCCAACGCCCTTCGGACCATGAAACTTGTGTCCGGAGATTGTTAGCAAGTCTACCGGGCAATCTTTGACGCTAAGCGGGATTTTGCCTGCCGCTTGGACTGCATCAACATGGAAAGGAATCCCTTTGGCTTTGACGATTTCGCCGATCTCTTCGATCGGGAAAATAACGCCCGTTTCGTTGTTCGCCCACATAATGGAAACCAACGCGGTTTGGTCCGTCAAAGCATCACGGAGCTCGTTTAGATCGAGCATTCCATCTTGATTTACGCCTAGCCAAGTCACGCGATAACCCTTTTTCTCGAGATGCTGACAAAGGCCCATGACCGCGGGATGCTCAACCAGTGTTGTGACGATGTGACGCTTGTCAGGTCTCGCTTCCAGCATGCCGCGAATCGCAGCGTTGTCGCCTTCGGTTCCGCAGCTCGTAAACATGACTTCCACAGGATCGGACGCGCCAATCGCCGCGGCGACCCGTTGTCGCGCCTCGTGGATCGATTGCGCCACCTGGCTGCCAAACCGATGAATGCTGGACGGATTGCCGTAGAGCTCCGTTAGAAAGGGCCGCATCGCTTCGAAGACTTCAGGCAATACCCGAGTCGTCGCGTTGTTATCGAAGTAGATTTCCGATCCCATAATCATAGAAAGCCGGCACTCAAGCCCTTAGACTTACCCGACACTTCCCTCCAAGCTCACTCCCAGGAGTTTCTGCGCCTCCACGGCAAACTCCATCGGCAGTTCGCGAAATACTTGCTTACAGAAGCCATTGACGATCATATTGACTGCGTCTTCCGCCGAGATGCCGCGCTGGCGGCAGTAAAAAAGCTGGTCCTCGCCGATCTTGGAAGTCGACGCCTCATGCTCCACTTGTGAAGCATGGTTCAAAACTTCCAAATAAGGAAAAGTATGCGCGCCACACTTATCGCCCAGCAGTAGTGAATCGCATTGCGAATAGTTCCGTGCGCCGCTGGCGCCCTTCATGATCTTCACCAAGCCGCGATAAGTGTTCTGTCCATGCCCGGCAGAGATGCCTTTGGAAATGATCGTGCTTTTTGTGTTCTTACCGATGTGGATCATCTTCGTGCCGGTGTCCGCCTGCTGGTAGTTGTTCGTGAGCGCCACGGAATAGAACTCACCCACCGAATCGTCGCCCTGGAGAAGGCAGCTCGGATACTTCCAGGTAATTGCCGAGCCGGTTTCGACCTGCGTCCAGGAAATCTTCGACCGTTTGCCGAGGCACTTTCCGCGTTTCGTGACGAAATTGTAAATGCCGCCTCTACCTTCCGCGTCGCCCGGGTACCAGTTTTGCACAGTGGAGTACTTGATCTGCGCATCATCATGGGCAACAAGCTCGACGACGGCGGCGTGCAGCTGATTGGTATCGCGCATCGGGGCCGTGCAACCTTCGAGGTAACTGACGTAGCTCCCTTCCTCGGCGACGATGAGAGTCCGCTCAAACTGGCCGGTCTCCGCGGCATTGATGCGGAAATAGGTCGACAGTTCCATAGGACAACGAACTCCCTTCGGGATATAACAAAAAGATCCATCGCTAAAAACCGCTGAATTTAAAGCCGCAAAGAAATTATCGGTGTAGGGGACAACCGATCCAAGATACTTCTCAACGAGTTCGGGGTGGTTCTGCACCGCCTCGGAAAAAGAGCAGAAAACAATTCCCATCCCGGCCAATTTTTCCTTGAAGGTCGTCGCCACGGAAACACTGTCAAAGACCGCATCGACGGCGACGCCGGCTAGTTGCTCCTGCTCTTTCAGTGGAATGCCAAGTTTTTCATACATCTTTAGAAGCTCCGGGTCGACTTCCTCCAGGCTTTTGGGCCGATCCGCCTTCCCCCTGGGCGCTGAATAGTAACGAATGGCTTGATAGTCGATGGCTGGATAGTGAACATTGGCCCACTTAGGTTCAGCCTGAGATTTCTCCAGCTTCGCCCAGCTGCGATAAGCCTTCAGCCGCCACTCGAGCATGAAGTCGGGCTCCCTTTTCTTGGCCGAGATCAGACGAATAACATCTTCGTTCAATCCGGGCGGCACGGTATCCGCTTCGATATCCGTGAAGAAACCGTATTTGTACTCACGCCTTGCGAAATCTTCGACAGTATTTGCGCCTGTTTTCATTGGGTCCTCTACTCCTTACACAGCGAATGAAGCGCCACAGCCACAGGCTCGCTTAACGTTGGGATTCTGAAAAACAAACCCCGACTGCATCAGCTCTTCCTTATAATCGAGTTCGGTCCCACTCAAATAGAGCAGACTCTTCATGTCCACAAAGACTTTTGCCCCATCCTTTTCGAAAACCTTATCGGCTCCCTTCGGGAGATCGAAATCCACTTTATACTGCAGACCGGAACAACCACCGCCAACAACCTTGACTCTTAAACCCTGCCCCTCTTTATTCTCCGCGGCGATGAGCTCTTTAATTCTCAGGGCGGCGCGCCCCGTCACACTAATTCCTGCTGCCATATATCCATTCCCCGTATCTAGGACACTCTCTCCTGCGCTTTTATGTTGACTTGCTGTCGCCTCTCTATCCTCATTCTTTTGGTCTTGTAAGCGGGCGCTATCTCCCGCAAACGTCGGACTTCCTCAACCACCCGCCGAATCGTGTAATCAACCTCGTCCTCGGTATTGAAGCGACCCAGACCGAAACGAATCGAGGTATGGGCTAACTCTTCCTCTATGCCGATCGCCCGTAGAACATATGAAGGTTCGAGACTCGCGGATGTGCAGGCCGAGCCCGTGGATACCGCGATTTCTTTAAGTCCCATCAAAAGTGACTCACCTTCTACATAAGCAAAGCTCATATTCATATTGCCAGGAAGTCGCCGCGACGGATGGCCGTTAACATACACTTCAGTCAGCTGGTTGAGAATCCCGTTCTTGAGACGTTCCCTTAACGTCGTGAGCCGCTTAGCCTCCGAACTCATCTCCTTTTGGGCTATTTCGCATGCCTTTCCAAAACCGACGATACCGGGAATGTTGAGCGTGCCAGACCTCATCCCCCGTTCGTGCCCGCCACCGTCGATGATCGGGTTGAGCTTGACTCGCGGCTTAGTCGAGCGAACGTAAAGGGCGCCAATCCCCTTGGGCCCGTACATTTTGTGCGCTGATACCGACAATAGGTCCACTCCCATGGATTCGATATCGATGGGAATCTTCCCAACAGCTTGGGTCGCATCCGTGTGGAATAATATTCCTTTCTCCTTCGCCAACTTGCCGATTTCCATCACTGGCTGTATGGTTCCAATCTCATTGTTCGCGACCATGATCGAGATGAGAATCGTCCTGTCCGTAATCGCATCTTGCACTTGCTGAAGATCGACCAAACCGTCCGAATCCACCGTGAGATATGTCACCTCATAGCCATGCTTTTCCAAGACCTTACAGCTGTCCAACACCGCCTTATGTTCCGTGACACAAGTAATAATATGCGTTCCCTTTTGCCGATATGAGTCAGCCACGCCTTTAATCGCCAGGTTATCGGACTCCGTCGCTCCGCTGGTAAAGACTATTTCTCGCGGAGAAGATGCACCAATCAGCTTGGCGATTTGTTCTCGCCCTGTGTCCACGGCCGCTTCACTTTCCCAACCGTACGCGTGATTTCGACTCGCGGCGTTGCCAAACTTTTCGGCAAAGTACGGAAGCATCGCCTCGAGTACTCGCGGATCGACCGGTGTAGTAGCGTGATTGTCCATGTAAATCGGAGTCTTCATCGTGGAATTTCGCATTTCGGACTGAATTGGTCTGATATCAAATTAACCAAAACGGTCACTGTAGTCAATAGCGAAAATAGGGCCACTAAGTATCTGAAACAACAAAGGAATTTCTACTGCTCTCGACCTTCAGCAGCAGTGCTCTAACGAATATCCAGGCTGTTCCTCAAATACCTGCCGGTTACAGACTCAGAGACAGAGGCGACTTCTTCCGGGGTTCCTTGCGCCACTACTGCACCACCCTTGGCACCTCCCTCGGGTCCCAGATCAATGATAAAATCGGCGTTTTTAATGACGTCGAGATGATGTTCGACCATTACAATAGTGTTGCCTAAATCCGTTAGACGGTGGAGCATCTGCAAAAGTTTTTTGACATCATCGAAATGCAGCCCCGTGGTCGGCTCGTCGAATATATAGAGTGTTTTGCCGATGGATCGTCGCGCCAGCTCCCGTGCGAGCCTGACCCGCTGCGCTTCGCCACCTGAAAGCGTCGACGCCGGTTGGCCAAGCCTAAGGTATCCGAGCCCAACCTCCCTCAGCGTATTCAACCGTTCATAGGCTGATGGTATATGGTTCAGCAGCTCAAGCGCCTGATTCACTGTTAGATCCAAGAGATCCGCTATGCTTAATCCCTTGTATTTCACCTCCAGCGTTTCTCGGTTGTATCGCGATCCTTTACAAACATCGCAGGTTACGAAAATATCCGGCAGGAAGTACATCTCGACCCGGACCACGCCGTCACCGTCGCAGGCGTCGCACCGCCCGCCGCTGACGTTGAAAGAAAATCGTTCGGCCTTGTAACCCCGAACTCTCGCTTCTGGTAGTTGCGCAAAGAGATCGCGAATCGGGTCATAGAGTCCTGTATAGGTGGCGGCGTTGGAGCGCGGGGTCCGGCCGATGGGAGCTTGATCGATTCCAACGACTCGGTTGAAATGCTCCCAGCCGATGAGCTCGTCGAACTGACCGATTTTGCCTCTAAATCCGCGCAGACGTTGAGCGACCGCGCGATAGAGAATATCCATGACCAGGCTGCTCTTGCCTGACCCGGATACTCCAGTCACACAGGTAAGCGTTCCGAGCGGAATCATCACGGTGACGTGTTTCAGGTTGTGCTCGCTCGCACCTTTGATCACGATGAAGTCTCCGCTGCCTTCACGCCGCTGCAAAGGAATGGGAATTTGCACCTGTCCGGATAGATACTGACCCGTTAGAGAGCGAGCTTCGTCCATCAATCCTTGTGGGGCGCCCTGTGCGACGACCTCTCCTCCATGAATTCCAGCGCTAGGCCCCATATCGATGACGTAATCCGCTTCGAGGATCGTTTCCTGATCATGTTCCACGATGATGACGGTGTTACCTCGGTCGCGTAATTGTTTGAGAAGCGCCAACAGTCGCGCGTTATCTTTTTGGTGCAGTCCGATGGTCGGCTCGTCGAGAATGTAGAGCACTCCCGTCAAGTTGGAGCCGACCTGCTTCGCCAATCGGACTCGCTGGGCCTCTCCACCGGACAACGTCATCGACCGCCGGTCCAGGGTCAAATAGTCCAGGCCAACTTGAGCCAAAAACCGCAGTCGGTCCGTGATTTCTTTGAGCACTTTTTGTCCGATGATTTTCTTCCTATGTTCGAGTGTCAGCCCTGCAAAGAAGACGATGGCCTCCGTAATGGGCAAAGCAGCTACATCGGCAATAGTCTTACCGCGGAGTTTGACGGCGCGACCTTCTGCTCTAAGCCCTGTGCCGCCACACGTTGGGCAAGGCGCCACGGACGTTTCGTCGTCGGCGCTCACGAGTTTCTTGCGGTGTTTTGTCCTCACGCCTAATCCCGCGCAATCTGGGCAGGCCCCGTAGGAACTGTTGAAAGAAAATAACCGCGGGGTAATCTCGGGCAGGGCGATGCCACACTCGATGCAGGCTAACTTCCGACTGAAAAGGAGCTCTCGTGCCTCAGTGGCGTCAGCCGTCTGAAACGCTACTTTGATCAGCTCGTTGCCGAATCGCGACGCGATCTCAAGGGAATCCGCCAGACGCTTCTGGACGCTCTCGCGGATTACCAACCGGTCAATGACCAAGTCAATGTTGTGTGTCTCAGTCCAGTTTATGCGGATGTCTTCGGATAGTTCATAGATCTGACCGTCGATCCTAACGCGCGTGAAGCCTTCCCGCGCGAGTTCTCCGAAACGCTCCCGGTGATCCCCTTTTTGACCAAGCATGACCGGGGCGAGCACCCAAATCCGCGTTTCGGCCGGCAGCGAAAGGAGTTGATCGACGATTTGTTCGACGCTCTGCGCCTCGATTGTCCGGCCGCATCGGACACAGGTCGCTTCACCGACGCGTGCGAAGAGCAACCGCAAGTAGTCGTAAATCTCCGTAACCGTGCCCACGGTTGACCGGGGAGTGTAGATTGCGGCTTTTTGCTCGATGGCGATGGCGGGGGAAAGGCCATCGATGGAATCGATGTCGGGCCGCTCCATCTGTTGCAGGAATTGGCGGGCATCCGCCGCGAGTGATTCCAAGTATCGTCTTTGCCCCTCTGCAAAGAGCGTATCGAAAGCCAGAGAGGATTTGCCCGAACCGGAGACTCCCGTGATGACCACGAGTTGGTTCCGCGGAATGTCGAGGTCGACGTTTTTGAGATTATGAACTCGCGCCCCTTTGATGACGATCTTGCCCGCCATCCGTCCCTTACTGGCTTTCGAGCTCCTTGAGTTTGCTTTCGACGATGGCGCGATACTCTTCGAGCTTTTCCGCGGATTGCGCTTCGAACCGAAGCACGAGCGCCGGTTGAGTATTGGATGCGCGGATCAGCCCCCACCCTTCCGGGAACTGTATGCGTACGCCGTCCACATCGATAATGTCGTATCGCGTGCGGAAGTATTCTGTGGCTTGTTCGGCGATGACAAACTTCTTGTCATCGGGGCAATCCAGGCGAATCTCGGGAGTTGAGAGGCTCTTCGGCAAATCAGACAACAGGGTCGACAGCGGACGATCCGATTTGGCCAGGATCTCTAAAAGCCGCAGCGAAGCATAGATCGCATCGTCATAGCCAAAATAGCGTTCCCTAAAAAACATGTGCCCGCTCATCTCGCCGGCTAAAAGCGCATGGGTTTCTTTCATCTTCGCTTTGAGCAAAGAGTGGCCGGCCTTCCACATAATCGGCTTTCCACCGTTCTTCGCGATA
>OCZV010000614.1_pt1 | contig 12869 bp, 18 predicted proteins | sample 1539051 | NCBI WGS metagenome assembly OCZV01 (sample SAMEA3113581, study PRJEB22503) | soil metagenome
GAGACCCTTCGCTCCGCCTACGACCGGGAGCGGCAGGCCGCCGAGCGCCTCCGGCAGGTCGACGAGATGAAGAACGCCTTCCTGTCGGCGGTCTCGCACGAGCTCCGGACGCCGCTGTCGGCGGTGATGGGGTACGCGCTGACGTTGAAGCAGGACGAGCTGAACCTCCCGGAGGAGGAGCGGCGCGAGCTGCTGGACCGGCTGGCCGCGAACGCCCAGAAGCTCCAGCGGCTCCTCGGGGACCTCCTCGACGTGGACCGGATGGAGCGAGGCATCCTCGAGCCCCAGCGCCACCCCGTCGACCTCGATGCGCTGGCCCGGCGGGTCGTCGAGGAGACCGACGTGCGCGGCCGGGGCGTGGAGCTCGACGTGGAGCCGCTGGTTGCCGAGGTCGACGGGCCCAAGGTCGAGCGGATCCTGGAGAACCTGCTGGTGAACGCGGCGAAGCACACCCCGCCCGGCACCGTGGTCCGGGTCCGGATCGAGAGGGACGACGGCGGCGTACTTGTGGCGGTCGAGGACGAGGGCGCCGGGGTGCCGGAGGAGCTCAAGGAGGCCGTGTTCCGCCCGTTCGAGCGGGGGCCCAGGGCCCCGACGCACGCCCCAGGCACCGGCATCGGGCTGTCGCTGGTGGCCCGGTTCGCCGAGCTGCACGGGGGGCGGGCCTGGGTCGAGGACCGCCCCGGCGGCGGGGCCACCTTCCTGGTGTCGCTGCCCGCACCTATCTGCGGTCCAGGGCACTCGGTCCGCGAACCGAAGCGCCCCGCCCAGCCAGCAGGTCGGTGAGGGTGACGGCGTCGCGAACGGCGGCGCCCTGGGGATCGTTGTTGAAGAACACCCAGGTCTCGGCGCTCTCGATCCCGGCCAGGCGCTTTGCCCATCGGCGCAGCTTCTCCCTCGGATAGCCGGGGGCCATCCGCCGCCCCTGGTGGAACCGGACGTACGACCAGCCGCCGGTGATGACCGGCGCGACCCGGGCCCCGGGGCGATCGGCGAGCACGAGCGCGCAGCCCACACGGTCCAGCGCTTCGTGGACCTCGCCGCTCTCCCAGGTCGGGTGGCGGAACTCGAACGCCGCCCGCATGTCCTTCGGGAGCAGGTCGATGAACGACCGGAGGAGATCGAGATCTGCCCGCAGGTTGGGCGGCAGCTGGAACAACACCGGGCCGAGCTTCGGTCCCAGGTGGCGGGTGTTCGTCCAGAACCGCCGCAGCGGCTCCCGGCAGTCGCGGAGCCGCCGGACGTGGGTGATGTACCTGCTGGCCTTCACCGCGAACGTGAACCCCTCGGCGGAGCGCTTCCGCCATCCGTCGAAGACCTCCTCTCGAGGGAGCATGTAGAACGTGTTGTTGATCTCGACGGCCGGGAACCGCTCGGAGAAGAACGGGAGCCAGTCGCGCTGGGGGACGTCCTTCGGATAGAACAGGCCCTTCCAGTGGCCGTATTGCCAGCCGCTGGTCCCGACGATGATCGCCATGCCAGGTAAGGTGTACCCGTGATCCTGCTGATCGTCATCATCCTGGTGGCCGCGGCCATCACCGGCTCGCTTGGCGGCGTGCTGGAGATCGCCGCCGGCGTGGCGCTCGGGCTGATCCTGTTCGTGGTGGGGATCGCTCTGCTGGGCTACTTCCTGATGCGGCACCGGTGGCGGCAGGCCTCCAGGTGGGACCGGGGGGGCCCGCCGCAGCGCTACGTCTGAAGGGTCGACTCGACCCAGGTCCCCACGAGCTCGGCCACCTCGGGCTCCCGCCGTCCGAAGAAGTGGTCGGTGCCCGGGACCACCACGACCTCCGCGCTGGGGATCCACCCGGCCAGGTTCCGCATCTCGGCCGCCGGGCAGTACTCGTCCCCGTCGCCGGCAACCAGGAGCACCTTCGCCGAGAGGGACTCGAGCTCCCCGAGCGAGGGGAGCGGACGGCGCTTGGACCGGACCTCCTGGGCTACCGGCACCCCCAGGAGCACCACGGCCGTCACTCGCCGGTCGGCCACAGCGTGGCGGAGCGCCACCCAGGCCCCGAACGACCATCCCACCATGACGGTGGGCCCGTCGGCTTCCTCCCGGACCCGATCGATGGCCGCGGCCGCGTCGAGCAGCTCGGCTTCCCCGCCGCCGTAGGTGCCTTCCGAGCCCATGATCCCTCGGAAGTTGAACGCCAGCACGGTCAGCCCTCGTTTGGCCGCGAGGTCGTTCCGGATCGCCCACAGGATCGGGTGGTCCTTGCTCCCGCCGTGGCGAGGGTGGGCGTGACAGAGGACGGCGGTGCCGCGAGGAACGCCGTCGGCGGCCCGGATCTCACCCTCGAGGACGAGCCCGTCGTCGGTTCGGAAGCGGACCGGCTGCACGGCGTGCGACGATGACACGCGCCGATGGGCGATGACAACCAACCGAGCACCGCCGTGGCGCTTGCCGGCAGCACGGCCACGCGCCGGAACGGCCGGTGGGTCCGCGAGCCGATGGCCTTCGAGGATGTGGCCGGCGCCGTCGCGCTGGCCGAGGACACCGGCTACGCCTCGGTGTGGGTGCCCGACCACGGCGTGTGGGACCCGTTCGCCCTCCTGGCCGCGATGGCCCCCCGGACCGATCGGATCGGCCTGGCCACCGGCGTGGTCACCCTGTCGGCCCGCCGGCCTGCCGGCATCGCCGCCGGGGCGCTGACGGTGGACCGTGTGTCGGCCGGCCGGGCCATCGTGGGGGTGGGGAGCGGTCCGGAGCGGCGGCTGGCCCTGGTGGCCGACGGCCTCGAGGAGCTCGGGCGCGCCATGGGGGACGCCATCCCCCGCTTCCTCGCCGCGCTCGGGCCGTCGATGGCCGAGCTGGCCGGGCGGGCCGCCGACGGTGTCCTCCTGAACTGGTGCCCGCCCGAGCGGGTGGCCCGGGCCCGGGGGGAGATCGCCAGCGGGGCCGAGGCCGTGGGACGCGATCCCGCCGAGGTCACGGTTGCCGTCTACGTCCGGGCCTGCCTCGGCCACGACGAGGACCACGCCCTGGGGGCACTGGCCGAGGCCGCCGAGATGTACGCGGGCATCCCCGCGTACCGGCGCCAGCTCGAGCGCGACGGCGTGGAGCTGAGCCCGGAGCCGATGGCTCGGGCGCTGTGCGTGTGGGGCGACCGCGACGCGGCCCTGGATCGGCTGGCGGCCTGGCGGGACGCCGGGGCCGATCTCGTGGTGGTCTACCCGGTCCCCGCCCAGGAGGCGGTTTCCTCGCTGATGGGGACGATCATGGCGGCGGCGCCGGATCCTGCCGTGGAGCGCTGACCGGCTCGCCCCGGCCCACGGGCCGGAGTACACTCGATATGCACGGTTGGCACGGTCGAAACAGGGGAAATCGGAGAACGAGCCATGACGTACGTGATCGCCGAGCCCTGCATCGATGTGAAGGACCGGGCCTGCGTTGACGAGTGCCCGGTCGACTGCATCTACGAGGGCGGTCGGATGCTGTACATCCAGCCCGACGAGTGCGTCGATTGCGCGGCCTGCGAGCCGGTGTGCCCGGTGACCGCGATCTTCTACGAGGACGACGTGCCGGGCGAGTGGAAGCCCTACACGGCCGCCAACGCGGAGTTCTTCACCGAGGAGATCGCCGGCTACACATCACCGGGCGGAGCCGCCCAGGTCGGCCCCAACGAGGCGGACCACCCCCTGGTCGCCGGGTTCCAGGCCCCCGCCTAGAGGAGGAGACCGACGTGACCTACACAATCTGCGAGCCCTGCATCGACGTGAAGGACCGGTCCTGCGTGGACGAGTGCCCGGTCGACTGCATCTACGAGGGCGGCCGGATGCTGTACATCCAGCCCGACGAGTGCGTGGACTGCGCGGCCTGCGAGCCGGTGTGCCCGGTGACCGCGATCTTCGCCGAGGACGACGTGCCGGCCGAATGGAAGGAGTTCACGCCGATCAACGCCGAGTTCTTCAGCGAGGAGATCGCCGGTTTCACCTCTCCGGGGGGCGCCGCTCAGGTCGGGCCGGTCGACAAGGACCACCCCAAGGTGGCGGCCTGGGAGCCCGTGCCCTGAGGCACCGCGGCCTCGATCCCACCACCGACATCCTGCGCTTCGAGCGCGGGGAGGCCGTCGTCGAGACGCTCACCTCGTTCGCCCGCGATCACGGGATCCGCGCCGCCAGGCTCCACGGGATCGGGGCGTTCACCGACGCCGAGCTCGGCTTTCTGGATCCCGAGCGAAGGGACTACGACCGGTTCCGGGTCGAGGAGCACACCGAGGTGCTGGCGTTCCTCGGCAACCTGTCGGTGACAGGGGAGGGACCGCGGGTCCACGCCCACGTCACGCTGGGGAAGCGGGACGGCTCAGCGGTGGGCGGCCACCTGTTCGAGGCGCACGTCGGCGCCACGCTCGAGCTGTTCGTGCTTCGTTTCGACGGGGAGCTCCGGCGGACCCTCGACGAGGCCACCGGGGCGGCGCTCCTCGATCTCTAGGCCGGGGTGGGCGTGGGGTCCTCGGACCGTTCGATCCGGCGACCAGGCCTTGCCCTTCACCCGAACGCCCCAAACCGCCCGGGTTCGCCCTCCGCGCTCGGGGTAGAACCGGGGCATGAGCGAACGAAGCACCGGCCCGGAGCAGGATCTGCCCCATCGAGGCCGCCTGGTGGCCACCTACGAGCGCCCCGAGGATGCTCGCCGGGCCATGGACGAAGCGCGGCGAGCCGGCTTCGAGGCCGTACCGGGGCACGCGGTCGACCGCCGTGGCGCCCTCCGCGGCGAGATGGCCGACGAGCTCGAGTCGACCGTGGTCGGCCCCGGGAGCGTCGGCCCGTTCACGAAGAGCATGAGCAAGGGGCTGGCGCGATGGGTCCCACTGGGGACCGTGCTCGGCGTGATCGGCGGCGCCCTGCTGGGCCTCCTGCCATGGCCCGGGGGGCTCGAGGTCGTTCCCCGGCTGATCCTGGGCGCGGTCATCGGCGGGTTCGCCGGCGGAACGGTCGGGTTCACCGCCGGGGGGTTCGTCCGCCCCGAGCGCCGCCACGAGGACGAGCGGCCGCTCGAGGCCGAGGCCGGGTCGATCGTGGCGGTTCCGGTGGCAGGCCCCGAGGAAGCCGGCCGGGCACGGGCGGTGCTGGAGCGGGCCGGCCCGGTGCGGATCGACGAGACCGACGCGGCCGGGTTCCCCACCGGCGCCAGCGACGCCGACCGGACCCGGCCGGTCCGAGGCCGCTAGCCGACGGCAGCGGCCGCCTGCGCCTCGGCCTCGGCGATACGGTCGGTTGGCTCGCCGCGGCGGCGCAGCATCGCGTACAGCGCGACGGCCGCGGAGGTGGCCAGCCCGCCGACCACGAACCCGTCGGCGATCCCTCGCACCTGGGACAGGTAGCCGAGTCCGGTCTGGCCGCCGACGCTCCCCAGGCTGCCCAGCAGGGCGTCGAACGAGACCAGCGTGGCCCGCTCGGACGTCGGGATGATCGAGTGGAGGAACGTCTGCCGGACCGGGGCCATCACGCCGAAGCACACCGCGCCGAGCAGGAACAGCGGAACGGCCACCCAGAAGATCTGCACGACGCCGACAAGGACCATGGCCACCGTGGTGATGGCGCTGCCCCAGATCAGGATCGAGGTCCTGCGGCGTCCGGGGACGGCGACCCGTCCCACCAGCGAGTTCCCGAGGATCCCAGCCAACGAGAACAGGGCCGCGATCACCCCCGACACCCACACCAGGTTGTGCCCCAGCAGTTCGAGGAAGTACGGCTGCCACGCGTACCACGCCCAGAAGAAGAACCCCGACACGACGAACGCCTCGAGCACCAGGAGGCGGACCGAGCCGTTCCGCCATCCGAACGTGATCCCGGCCTGCCCCACCTTGCGCATCTCGCCGATGATGCCCCGCAGGTGAAGGGTCCTCGGCGTGAACCCGAGGTCGTGCATGAGCGCGAACCCCACGACGAACGCCGCAATCAGGAGTCCCGCCCTGACCACGTAGGGGAGCGACAGGTCCAGCTGGCCGAGTGCGCCCCCTCCCACCGTGCCGATCAGGGTGGCCGCCCAGAACACGCTCTGGCTCCGGGCGAAGACCCGGTCCAGCTCGCCGGGATGGTCCGTGGCCCGCAGGGCGTCGACCAGCCACGCTTCGACCGCGCCCGAGTAGAACGTGAAGCCCAGGCCGAGGATCACTCCGGCCAGCGAGAACAGGATCACGCCGCCCCCGATCGCCTCGACGGCGACGTACGCCAGGGTTCCCAGAGCCAGGATGGACGCGCTGAACAGGAACGAGATCCGCCGGCCCCTGGTATCGGCCACAACGCCGGTAGGCACCTCGAACAGGGCCATGGCGGCTGTGAAGGCCGCGTTGGCCACGAAGACCTCGAAGATCGACAGGCCCGCGTCGAGGAGAAAGAGCGTGTTGATGCCCCAGATCAGGGAGGCGGACAGCGTGAACAGCGCCGTGAGGACGAGATACGTCCGGACGATGCGTTGGTGCTCCACGCGTCCCTCCTGGGCCCGGTCAACCGACCTCGGACCGGGGACATTCCCCGGCTCCTCGGTATCCTGGACGGGTGGACCCCCGGAGCGCCAGGGAGGAGCTGAAGGCCGAGGTCGAGCGGCTGGCCCGCGAGAGCGGCCACTCGCCGGGCCCGTGGCTCGAGGTCGGGCACGCCGCCCAGCTCGGTTGTCTGGCCTGCGACCGCTACGGCTTCGTCCAGTTCCTCCCGCCGCCCGGCCGGATCATGGCCGAGCCGCTCGAGGCGCCCTGTCCGGACCGCGATGGCCGGCTGATCCAAGTCCCCGACTGAGCGCCACCCCTCGCCGTTTGACGTCGACGCGCCAAATCGATAGAACGGATGCCGAGATCGCTCTCCTCTCGCCTGAAGGAGGCCGCCCATGAGACGGATCTCGCTCCCGCTGACTCTCGTCGCCGTGCTCGCCGCGCTCACGGTGTTGCCGACCGGTGTAGCGGCCCAGCCCACCACGTCCGCGAAGCCGGCCACGTTCACAACACTGCCCATCACGGTGGGCGCGAACCAGGGCGTCATCGTGGGCGATGTGACGAACCAGCCGGGGAACCCAGGGGATCATCCGAACGGTCCGGCATGCTTCGTCGGTGACCAGACGCCACAGAACGAAACCACGATATCGATGGACCCGACGAACCCGAACAACCTGATCGGGGGCGCGAACGACTACCGGTTCTTCGTCGAGTCGGAGCAGCGCTTCGACGGATCGGCCGCCGCGTACGTCTCACACGACGGCGGCGCCACCTGGACCAACGAGTTCATGCCCGGGATCAGCGAGGAGAACGGGGGCACCTACCAAGGCATCGGCGACCCCGCTTTTGCCTGGGCCCCGGACGGAAGCGCCGTGTACTACGCCAACATCGCCTTCAACCGGCAGGCCAACCCGGACACCGGCCACTCGGCCTTCGCCAGCTCCGTGGTCGTGAGTAAGTCGACCGACAAGGGCGACACCTGGACCACCTCCTTCGTGATCGAGGACGACGATCCGTCGGTGTTCCACGACAAGGAGTGGATCGCCGTTGGTCCGGACGGCGCGGTCTACGTCACGTGGGCCCTGTTCTCGTTCCAGCCGAAGGGCAAGACCGGGCTGGGGAACTACGAGGCGTCCCCGATCGTGTTCAGCAAGTCTACGGACGGCGGGCAGACGTGGACGGAGCCCGAGGTCATCTCGGATCGATTCGCGCAGTTCTCGACCCCGGTGGTGTACGACGACGGGACGCCCGACGGCGTCCTGTTCGTCTCGTACGAGGTGTGGAACAACCCGGTGGGCCGGAGTGGGGGCCGCGCGTTCGTGTCCCGATCCGAGGACGGCGGGGAGACCTGGACCCACCATTTCGTGGCGAACGTCAACGACCTGCCCAGCCCGCTGCCGCACGGCGCTTTCCGTGACGCCAGCTACCCCGTCCTCGAGGTCGGGGACGACGGAACGCTCCACATGTTGTGGTCGAACTGGCAGGGCGGGTCAGCCGACATCGTGTACACGCGATCGGAGGACGGCGGCGAGTCGTGGGCCCGGCCGGTGACGATCAATCAGGAGTCGGTGAAGAGCGACCAGTTCTTCGCCTGGATCGACTCGTCCGGTGCCTTCGTGCATGTCGGGTTCGTGGACCGCCAGTACACGGACGACGCCATGCTCGACCATTCGTACGTGGTCTCGCCCGACGGCGGCGACACCTGGAGCCAGACGGTCCGGGTCAGCTCGGCCTCCTCACCGTCGAATGCCAGCGGCTTCGGGGCCAATTGCGCCGGGGAGTTCATCGGCGACTACACGGGGATCGCGGCGGTCGGGGGTACCGCCCATCTCCTCTGGATGGACGGCCGCCCCGGAACCCAGCCCCCCTCGACCAGCGGCGACACCACGGACCAGGACGCCTTCTACGCGCGGGTGACGGTCGGGCCCTAAAGAGAGCTCCGGCCGGACGTGACGGACCGGGAGCCCTTTCGGGGCTCCCGGTCGGTCGTCGGGAGCGCCCCCGAGCGGGTACCCTGTATGGCCGTGAACAAGTTCGGACCGAGGCACCGGATGTGTCGCCGGCTGGGCGTGTCGATCTGCGGCCGCCCCAACTGCCCGGTGAACAAGCGCCCCTACCCGCCGGGGGAGCACGGCCGGGCCCGCCGCCGGGAGACCGAGTACCACCTCCGCCTCCTCGAGAAGCAGAAGCTCCGGGCCATGTACGGGATCGGCGAGCGGCAGTTCCGCCGGTACTTCGCCGTGGCCAACCGGACGAAGGGCGTCACCGGCGAGGAGCTCCTGCGGCTCCTGGAGACTCGGCTCGACGCGGTGGCCCACCGGATGGGGTGGTCGCTGTCGCTCCGGCAGGCCCGACAGCTCGTCTCGCACGGCCACGTGCGGGTCGACGGCCGCCGGGTGGACGTCCCCAGCTTCGGGGTGCGCCCCGGGCAGGAGCTGGAGCTCTCGGACCGAGCCCGGGCCCTGATCGGCGTCCGCGAGGCCCTCGAGCTGCAGCCCGACCCGCCGCCGTACCTCGAGCGGGACCCGGACGGGGTGCGGGGCCGACTGGTCCAGTGGCCGGAGCGGGCCGAGATCCCGCTCCCCGCCGCGGTCGACGAGCGCCTCATCGTCGAGCACTACGCCTGAGCAGCTGGATCCGTCGCCCGGCCCACGCTAAGGTCCCTCCCGGCCCGTGCCGATGGATTCCATGACATGCGACGCACGCTGACGCTCATGGCCGGCCTGGTCGGCCTGATGTTGCTGGCCCAGCCCGAGGCCTGGGCTCCCACCGTGGGGCAGCCTCCCGCGCCGGGGTACCCGCCCTGCACGAAGGTGGGGGACGACGGCCCCGACGTGATCAAGGGGACCAAGAAGCGCGACGTGATCTGCCCGGACGAGGGGAACGACGTCGTCTACGGGCGGGGCGGCAACGACGTGCTGATGGGTGGGAACGGCGTCGACCGGCTCTACGGCGGGCCGGGGAACGACGAGTTCCACGCCTGGCGGGGGAACGACAAGCTCTTCGGTGAGGAGGGCAACGACCAGCTGAACGGCGAGATCGGCAACGACCTGCTGGTCGGCGGTCCCGGGCGGGACGTGCTGATCGGCGCGAGCCAGGATGACTGCATGGTGGCCACCGACGGCGAGGTCGACAAGCTGAAGGGCAACCAGGGCATCGACCGGTACGAGGCCGACCCGATTGACATCATCGACGGCTCGAACGAGCACGCCGCCGACTGCTGGGCGGGCGGTTAGCCCGCGGCAACGCCAAGGCCCCCGCCTCGGGCGGGGGCCTTGAACCGGCTAGTACTCGAGCTCGCCCTGGCGGCTACGCATGTACATCGCCACCGCCACGACCAGGCCGATGATCCCCAAGAGGATCAGGAACTTCTTCATCGCGCCCCCTTCGTCACGGACGATGTGCCCGAGGAGAGTATGGCCCAAACGCCGCTTCGTGAGAAGGGAGGCATGCTGGGGCTCCGGGGCCCTAGGATGGGGCCATGAAGGGCGATCGGGTCGAGGTGACCGTCGACACGGGCGGCAGCTACCAGCGCTTCGAGATCGAGGCCACGAAGTCCGGCCGGCGCGTCGAGGTCTCGACCGCTCGGGGCGTGGTCGAGGTGGCCGAGGTCACCAGGAGCGGCCGGGCGATCCGGGCCGGGCGGTTCATGGCCTCCCGGGTCATCGCGGTCGTGGAGCACCCCGCCCAGCCCCGCTGAGTCGAGATTCCGCACCCCGCCGCCTGGGTATCTCTTGGTCGGGAGGTGGTTGCGTTATGCACACGACCGAACTGAGGAAGCAAGCGGAGGATCGAGCACGGCACCTCGCCGATAGGACCGGCCGGATGAGCCGCAGGGCCGGGCGTCGGGCCGAGCGCGTTGGGCACGAGGTCGCCGGCCGGACCAGGGACGCCCGCCGGCGGGTCGGGTACTGGATCGCCGGCGACGAGCCGCCCAGCCGGCGCCGTCTGTGGATCGTGGTGGCCGGAGCCACCGGCGCGGTGGTGGCGTTCTTCCTCGACCCGGTGAGCGGGAAGCGGCGTCGGCATGTCACCCGGGACTGGGTGGCCGCCCGCTTCCGCAGCATGGGTCGGCGCATGGAGCGGACCGGCCGGGCGGCTGGGGCCGAGGCCTACGGGACCTGGCAGGCCGCGACCCACGTCGGCGAGGCCAGGCTGCCCGAGAACGACGCTGTGCTGGCCCACAAGGTCGAGAGCGAGGCGCTCAGTCAGTCGGCTGGCCGGATCATCGTCAACGCCGAGGAGGGCGTGGTGATCCTCCGCGGGGCCGTGACTCGGCCCGAAGAGATCGACGAGCTCGAGCGCCGTGTGCGAGGTGTGAGGGGGGTTCGGGGCGTCCGGAACCTGCTGCACCTCGAGGGCACCCCCGCGCCCACGCGCTCGTAACACCTGCCGGATAGGCTGGGGGAGGTGCCACCCGTGACCGCGGCCGACTTCCTTCCCCAGCGGCGGACGCTCACGGCCCTCCGCGAGGCGGCGGCGACCTGTCGCGGCTGCTCGCTGTACCGGAACGCCACCCAGACGGTGTTCGGCGAAGGTCGAACGTCGGCCGAGGTGGTGATGGTCGGCGAGCAGCCCGGCGACCAGGAGGACCGGCGGGGGAAACCGTTCGTCGGCCCGGCCGGCCACGTCCTCGACGAGGCACTCGAGGACGCCGGCATCGACCGGGCCGACGTGTACATCACCAACGTGGTCAAGCACTTCAAGTTCCAGCCGAGGGGGAAGCGCCGGATCCACAAGCGGCCCTCGGCGGCCGAGACGGCGGCGTGCCGCCCCTGGCTCGACGCTGAGCTCCAGGCGATCAAGCCGAAGGCGTTGCTGGCGCTGGGGGCCACGGCGGCGCAGGACCTGTTCGGCAGATCGTTCCGGGTGACGAAGCAGCGGGGCCGGCCGCTCGATTTCGACTTCGCGCCGCTGGTGATGGCCTCGGTGCATCCCTCGTCGATCCTCCGGGCGCCCGACGAGGAGACTCGGCGCGAGGAGTACGAGCTGTTCGTGGCGGACCTCCGGGCGCTGGCCGACGGCCTCCGGGCGCTGCGGGAGGCTTCCTGACCGAGAGCGCCACGACCCTCGAGGTCGCCGGGAGGGAGGTCCGGGTCAGCAACCCGGACAAGGTCCTGTTCCCCAAGGCCGGGCACACGAAGTTGGACGTCGTCGAGTACTTCCTGGCCGTGGGCGAGGCCGTGGTCAACGGTGCCCGGGACCGCCCCACGGTGATGCGGCGGTTCCCGGACGGCATCAACGGCGAGGCCTTCTACCAGAAGCGGGTGCCGAAGGCCCGGCCGGAGTGGCTCCAGACCGTGCGGATCACCTTCCCCAGCGGCCGGGAGGCGGACGAGCTCGTGATGGCCGACGTGGCCCACCTGATCTGGATGGCCAACCTGGCCTCGCTGGAGCTGCACCCGTGGCCGGTGCGGAAGAACGACGTCGACCACCCGGACGAGCTGCGGATCGACCTCGACCCCACGCCGCGGATCCCTTTCGCCAGCGTGCGGAAGGTGGCGCTGGTATGTCGTGACTTGCTCGAGGAGCTGGGCATGCGCGGGTTCCCGAAGACCAGTGGGAAGCGGGGGATCCACATCCTGGTGCGGATCGAGCCGCGGTGGGAGTTCCCCGACGTCCGTCGGGCCGCGCTGGCGTTCGGCCGGGAGATCGTGCGGCGGACGGACCTGGCCACGACGGCGTGGTGGAAGGAGGAGCGCCGCGGGGTGTTCGTCGACTACAACCAGAACGCCCGGGACCGCACGGTGGCCTCGGCGTACTCGATCCGCCCGGTCGAGGCGGCCACGGTGTCGTTCCCGATCCGGTGGGACGAGGTCGAGGACGTCCACCCGAAGCAGTTCCGGATCGACACGGTGCCGAAGCTCGTATCCGAGCTTGGCGACGCGCTCGAGGGGATCGACGACCACCCGGGGTCGCTGGAGACGCTGCTCGAATGGAACGAGCGCGACGAGTCCAAGGGTCTCGAGGATGCGCCGTGGCCGGTCCACCACCCGAAGATGCCCGGCGAGCCCACGAGAGTCGCCCCCAGCCGGGCCAAGCGCCCGCGCTGAGTCAGCTCACCCGTTCCGGCAGGTACAGAACTCTCCTGACGGCGATGTCAACACCGGGATCTCGGTCGCGCTCGGGCCTCAGCCGCCGCCACCGCTACCTGCGCCACCTCCGCTACTGCCCGTCCCACGCTCGATGTCGTGGATGGGGCCTGCTCCTGAGCGTCGACCGGTTCTTCGGCTCGCTCTGACCCTCCGATCCATCGCCTCCGCCCCGAGCCCGCGACCGGTCGCCAGGGTCCTTGGCGGTCCCCTTCTCGCTCGTGGTTGGCCGCACCTGTGTGCCGGGAGCCGGCGTCGGTACGGCAACCTCGCCGATGGCAAAGCCAATCAGCAGGACAATCACGAGCTCGCCGCGGGTGACAACGCCCTCCACCCCTCGAGC
>OCZV010000615.1_pt1 | contig 12860 bp, 14 predicted proteins | sample 1539051 | NCBI WGS metagenome assembly OCZV01 (sample SAMEA3113581, study PRJEB22503) | soil metagenome
GCGATGCCGAGGTCGGCCTGGACGAGGGCGGGGGCGTCGTTGACGCCGTCGCCGACCATGGCCACGACTTGGCCGTCGGCCTGGAGTCGGCGCACCTCGTGCACCTTGTCCTGGGGCAGGATGTCGGCGAGCACGCGGTCGATGCCGACCTGTTGGGCGATGGCGGTAGCGGTGCGGTGGTTGTCGCCGGTGATCACCGCCACGTTCATGCCGAGGGCGCGCAGTTCGGCGACGACCGTGGCGGCGCCGGGCTTGAGGGTGTCGGCGACGGCGAGCACGCCGCGGATGCGGCCGTCCCAGCCGACGAACATGGCGGTCTTGCCGTGCGCTTCGAGCCGCTCGGCGGCGGCGTCGAGCTCGGTGCAGCCCATGAGGCCGGTGTCGGCCATGAGCTTGCGGCGCCCCACGTGCACCGTGGTGCCGTCGACGCGACCCCGCACGCCGAGGCCGGGCAGCCCGGCGAACTCCTCGACCGCCGGGACCACGCCGCTGCGGGCACTTGTGGCGTCCACCACGGCCCGGCCGACCGGGTGCTCGGAGGGGTCCTCGACGGCTGCCGCCCGGGCGAGCACGGTGGCCTCGTCCTCGCCGTCGCCGGGCACCACGTCGTTGAGGGTCATGTGCCCGTGGGTGAGAGTGCCGGTCTTGTCGAAGACCACGGTGTCGACGCGCTTGGAGCGCTCCAGCACCTCGCCACCCTTGATGAGCACCCCCAGGGAGGCGCCCCGCCCGGTGCCGACCATGATGGCGGTGGGGGTGGCGAGGCCGAGGGCGCAGGGGCAGGCGATGATCAGCACCGCCACGGCGGCCACGAGCCCGCCGGTGGCGTCGCCGGCGACCAACCACCAGGCGGTGAACGTAGCCAGGGCGACGGCGATGACGACGGGGACGAACACCGCGGAGATGCGGTCGGCGAGGCGTTGCACCGGGGCCTTGGACGCCTGGGCCTGGTCGACCAGCCGGATGATCTGCGCCAGCGCGGTGTCCGCCCCGACGGCGCGGGCCTCGAGGGTGAGCACCCCGTTGGTGTTGATGGTGGCGCCGGCGACCGTGGCGCCGGGCTGCTTGTCCACCGGTACCGACTCGCCGGTCAGCATCGACTCGTCCACAGCGGACGCGCCGTCGACGACCTCCCCGTCGACGGGGATCTTCTCGCCGGGCCGTACCCGCAGCCGGTCGCCCACCCGGACCTCGTCCACCGGCACCATCCGCTCGGCGCCGTCGGGGCCGATGACCCGGGCTTGCTTGGCGCCCAGCTCCAGCAGCGACCGGAGCGCCTGGGACGCCCGCCGCGTGGCCCGCGCCTCGAGGTAGCGGCCCAGCAGCAGGAAGGCGATGATCAGCGCGCTGGTGTCGAAGTAGTGGTCGGCATGGCGGCCGCCGACGACGACCTGCCACACCGAGAACAGGTACGCAGCCAGGGTGCCGACCGCGATCAGCGTGTCCATGTTGGCCTCGACGTGGCGGGCCCGGGCGGCGGCCTCCCGCAGGAACGGCCCGCCCGCCCAGAACTGCACCGGCGTCGCCAGCGCGAGCGCCGTCCACCGCGCCCACGGCTCGTCCATGAACCCCAGCGACAGGACCAGCACCGCCAGCCCCAGCGGCCACGCCACCAGCACCCGCCGCAACCACATGCGCTGCGTCCGCGTCTCGGTGTCAGCCTCGGTGGCGATGTCGCCCGGCGCGTCCGGGGGCGTGCGGTCACGACCCGCGGCGCCATGCCTGTCGGTCGGGGCCAGCCGGTAGCCGGTGGTTGCGACGGCCTCCGTGAGCTCGTCGAGCCCGCCCACCGACGGATCGATGAGCACCCGGGCCCGCTCGGTGGCGAGGTTCACGCTGGCCCTGGCGACGCCCGGCTGGTGGGACAGCGTCCTTTCGACCCGTGCCGCACACGACGCGCAGGTCATGCCCTCGACCCTCAGCTCGATCTCCTCCAGTGCGTCAACGGGCGGGACGGACCGCACGCGGCCAGCGCCCGGGCTCACGGCGACCCCGCGTGCGTGGCCGCCGTCAGCGCAAGTTCGGGGCCGGGACCGGTGGCGATGCGGTCGAAGCGCAGCGCCTCCATGAGCTCGTCGACGATCTCGTCGACCCGGCCGGCCTGCATGGCCGCGGCGACGCAGGTCTCCAGGTGGTTGCGCAGCACCAGGCGGCTGGCCCGTTCCAGCGACCCCTGCACCGCCGAGAGCTGCTTCATCACCTCTGGGCAGTAGGCCTCGTCCTCGACCATGCGGACCACGGCATCGAGATGCCCCCGCGCGGTCTTCAACCGGTTGAGGATCTGGGTCTTGTGGCTCTGCTTCACGCGCGCAACCTATCCCACCCGGGGTGGGGTCCAACGAGGCTCGCGGGCGGAGAGGGCGAACGGCTACGCGTGGGCGTATCGCTCGGGGTCGGCGGCGAAGAGCCGGAGGCAGTCGTCCGAGCAGAACAGCAAGTCGGTGCTGCGCCAGGTGAGCCGGGCCGCGGCGGCGGCCGGGTCGAGCTCCATGAGGCACACGGGGTCGGTGACGCGGTGTGGTCCACGGTGGTGGGCGCGGCGGGCCTCGTAGAGGTCGAGGCCGCCGGCGATCCCTTTCAGCTCGCGGGCGCCGTGCGGGATGACCTCGATGCCCGGGACGTCGGTGAGGGCGGCCCGGATGGCGGCGGTGACCAGGAACTGGTGACGCCCGGCGGCCGCCACCACCCTGGCCGCGGTGTTGACGGTGGCGCCGACGTAGTCGCCTTCGCGGTAGAGCAGGGGACCGGCGTGGGCGCCCATCCGCACCGCGGGAAACCGGGGCTCGGCGACGGCTGCGGCTTCGACGTCGAGCCCGCAGCGGACTGCCGATGCGGGGTCGTCGAAGGCGAGCATGAACTCGTCGCCGATCTGTTTGACCACGTGTCCGTGGCAACGGAGACCGGCGTCGCGGACCAGCTGCGAGAACCGCTCCATCAGGCGGGCGGCGGCGTCGTCGCCCATCGCCTCGGTGAGTGGCGTGAAGCCGGACAGGTCGACGAACAGGATGGTGGCCTCGATCTCGCCGGGCACGTCGGCAGGAGGGGTGGTGCCTTCCGCCAGGTGGACCAGCAGGTCCTCGCCGAGCGCACGACGGAATGCAACGCGGTGGAAGTAGAGCACCGCTGGCTCGATCAGCCCCATGAGCGGCTGGCTGACGGCACGGGTGGCGGCCAGCAGCTCCCGACCCTCGAGGCCGTCGGCTCGTAGGCGCTCGTGGACGTAGTGGTGGAACAGCCGGGCCTCGGCGTCGGCCACCCGGCCGAGCGCGTCGGCGAACACCCGCACGATCTGCACCAGGGCGTCTGCGGGCAAGCCGGCGGCGACCGTGGCGCCCAGCCAGCGCATCGCCTCGACGTCGTCCGGGTCGGCGTGGTGCTGCTCCCGGAGCCCCGCCGCCACCCACAGGCGCTCGAGCAGAGCGGGATCGAGCCCGGCCACCTCCGCGGCGTCGGCGAGGGGCACAAGGGGACCGGGCCGATGCTCGCCCAGCAGGGAATCGACGAACTCACCGAGCAGATCGCCCTGGGCCTCGGACACCCGGGCGACCGTCTCGGCGTCGACGCCGCGGCCCTCGACGAACCGCAGAAGACGGACCCGCTCCACATCCAGGGCAGACAGCGCGTCGCTCCGACTCGAGAGGAGCCCGAGTCGCTGCCAGGCGCGGAGCATGTCGACCGGCGTGGCCGTCATCCGGGCGAGCTCGTCGACGGTGAGCCGGCCCGCCGTGGTGCTGGGGTCGTCCATGGGATCCACCCCCGTGACCTGGCATCGTGACCCACGGCACGTCGCAGGCCGTTGACCTCGACGCCGCAGACCACGACACTACTGACGTCTAGTAGATACTACGTCCGGCTAGTAGGAGTAGGAGATCGTTGGTGGCCGAGTCGAAGACGTCGAAGGTGCACCATCCGGTTTTCGCCCGCCTGTACGCCCGCATGGCGAAGGCGTTCGAGGCCAAGGGCGCCGCTGAACACCGCGACGAGGCCTTGGCCGGCATCGGCGGGCGGGTGGTGGAGGTCGGTGCCGGGACTGGGGCCAACTTCGTCCACTATCCGTCGAGTGTCAGCGAGGTTGTCGCGGTCGAGCCCGAGCCATACCTGCGCGACCTCGCGGCCAAGGCGGCCGCATCGGCGCCCGTGTCGGTCACGGTGCTCGACGGCGTCGCCGATTGCCTGCCGCTGGACGACGGCAGCTGCGATGTCGGTGTGGCGTCGCTGGTGCTCTGCTCGGTCGAGGACCAGGGGGCGGCCCTGGCGGAGCTGCGCCGGGTGATCCGTCCCGGTGGCGAGCTGCGGTTTTTCGAGCACGTTCGGGCCGACACGCCCGGATTCGCACGCTTCCAGCGTGTCGTGGACGTGGTCTGGCCCTACCTCGGCGGTGGGTGTCACGCGAGCCGCGACACGCTCGCCGCGATTGCAGCGGCAGGCTTCGATCTCGAGACCGCGCGTCGCTTCACGTTCCGACCATCGTTGACGGTTGCGCCGGTCGCCCCGCACGTCATCGGCGTCGCTCGCCGACCGTGAGCGGTTCGACATCTACGATGTGGCGGTAGTAGTTTCGAGGCGTGAGTGAGGATCTGTCCCGGGTGCTCGGTCCGCTGGAGGCCGAGGTGATGCAGGTCGTGTGGTCTACCGGCGAGCGGATGAGCGTGCGGGCGATGCTCGATCGGCTGAACGAGGGGCGCCGGCCACCGCTGGCGTACACGACGGTGATGACGGTGATGGCGCGGCTGGCGGAGAAGGAGATCCTGCGGCGCGAGCGCGACGGGCGTGGGTACGTGTACGAGGCGGCCGTGCCCGACGCCGCGTCGATCGCGGTGCGGGGCGTCGTGCGCGATTTCGGGGATGCGGCGATCGCCGGGTTCGTGGACGAGGCCCGCGCCGATCCCGAGTTGCGCCGGCGGTTGGAGCGGTTGCTGCGCGACGAGCGGTGACTGGACGCGTGGCCCGGCTGGACAGCGCCAACCGCAGCTTCTTCGCGTTGGTGGCCGCCGCGCTGGTGCCCTACGTGCTGCTGGGTGCGCTGGGCTGCGGTGTGCTGTCGCTGGCGGGCTACCGGCTGGTCACCGAGGGGTGGGGCGGCCTGGACCGCGGCGGCGAGGACCTGCGCGCCGCGGTCGTGTTCTTCGGCCTGGTCACGGCGGGAACGGTGGTGGCACTGCTGTCGGTGCGCCGCCAGGTGCGGGCGACACGGGCACTGGGGGCCGGTCTGCGTGACCGGATGGTCACGCCCGCATCCGACGTGGCCGACGTCGCTGCGCGCGTCGGGCTGGCAGGGCGTGTCGAGGTGGTCGACGATCGCGACCGGTTCTCCTTCACCTACGGAGTGGTGCGCCCGCGGGTCGTCGTGAGCCGGGGGCTGGTGGCCGCGCTGAGCCCCGAGGAGCTGGCGGCGGTGCTGCATCACGAGCGCTACCACGTGGGCAACTGGGACACCCTGAAGGTGATGGTGGCGCGGGCGGCGCCGGCGGCGTTTTTCTTCCTTCCGGCCCTCGGGCACCTCCGTGACCGCTACCTAGCCGGTCGGGAGCTCGCCGCCGACCGCCGGGCCATCGACGCCGCGGGTGGCCGGCCGTTGGCGGCCGCGCTGCACCAGGCGTTGGAACGGCCGGCGTGGGCGTCGTTCGGCGCGGCGGCGGCCCTAGGTGGTTCGGAGTTCCTGGCGATGCGGGTCGAGCAGCTCGAGTCGGGCCGGGAGCCGTCGTTGGCCCGGGTGCCGCGGTGGGCGAGTGCGGTGACCGTCGCGGGTCTGGGCCTGCTCAGCAGCGCGTTCGTCTTGGCCGTGACCACCGCTGGTGCCGGCATGGCGATGATGGGCGAGGGATCCGACGGGCGTGGCCCGCTGTTCGGTGGCACCGGGTCGACGGTGCTCGGTGTGTTGGGCGGTGCCGTCTGCATGGCGGCGTGGGTGGGGATCGCGTTCCTGGTCGTCCGCCGTGGGTTCCACCGTGGCGTCGGTCACATCCCCTTGATCCTACGATCACAGCGTAGTACTAATCGCGAGTAGTTCTACTATCGGCGACTAGTAGGAGGCTGTGATCATGGAGTGGCTGGTTGGACTGGCGTTGCTGCCCGCGCTGATGTGCGCCGTGATGATGGGCGGGACGGTCCTTGCCGGCGTGATCGGTTGGCGGCGCGCCCAGGCGGCGGCCCGCACCGAGCGCGCCGAGACACCGGAAGACGCACGGACGCCGGCGGACGCACGCTGGTGAGCGCGGGTCCGCCGGCAGCCGCTCGCCGCGGATGTGTGCCAGGCCCCGGTGACGTGAACCGAGGTTCAAGGACGCAGCCTGCGGCCGAAGGAGGCAGCCGATGATGACCTGGTCAGTCTTGGCGGTTGGTCTCATCTGCGTGGCCATGATGGCGCTGATGTGCGTGCCGATGGTGGTCGGCATGGTCCGCCGACGCGGGCGGCGTGACGGCGGCGACTCGGAACGAGGAGACACGACATGAGCGACGATCCCCGGGGCTTCGACGTGATCATCGCGGGCGGCGGCCCTGCCGGTTTGCAGGCGGCCCTCGTGCTCGGACGGGCGCGTCGCCGGGTGCTGGTGTGCGACAGCGGTGAACCGCGCAACGCTGTCACCGGCGTCGTCCACGGGTTCCTGTCCCGCGATGGGATCGACCCCGCCGAGCTGCGGCGCATCGCAGTGGACGAGCTCGGCCGCTACGCGACCGTCGAGCTGCGACCGGGTACCGCCGTCGCCACCGCACGGGCCGACGACGGCCGGTTCACGGTGGGTCTCACCGACGGCGCCCAGGAGAACGCGGCCAAGCTGATCCTGGCGACCGGGGTCGTGGACGAGTTACCCGCGATCCCCGGCCTCGAGGACATCTGGGGTCGCTCGGCGTTCCACTGCGCCTACTGCGACGGTTTCGAGCGCCGCGATCAGCAGCTGGCGGTTATCGACTCCGGGCCCGGTGCCGCCTTCCACGCCGTGCAGCTCACCGGCTGGAGCCCGGACGTGGCGTTGTGCACCAACGGGTCGGCCGACCTGCCCGACGAGGAACGGGCCCGCCTGTCGGCACGCGGGATCGATCTGCGCGAGGAACCGATCACACGCCTGGACGGCGGCGACGGGGTACGGGTCGTCTTCGCCGACGGTTCACCGCTGGAGCGCCACGCGATCTTCCTCCGCCCGCCCACCCGCCAGCGCAGCGACCTCGCGGCCCAGCTCGGCTGCAAAGCGTTCGAGGACGACGGGTCGATCGAGGTCAACGACTTCGGTCAGACCAGCGTGCCGGGCGTGTTCGCGGCCGGGGACATGGCGCGGCGGCCGGCCATGCCCTTCCCGGCGGCGCAGGCCATCCACGCCGCCAGCGCCGGCGGCATTGCCGCCGCCGTGGCCGACATGGAGCTGGCCGGACGGCCGGAACTCGACGCCGCCCGCTAAGGCGATCTCGACGGTCGCCGGGCAGCAGAAACGACACGGTGTGGTAGATGCCCGGCTAGCCTGCTCGCCCAGGATCGCCGACCGAGGGAGGTGCGTTGTGGTCCGGCTGCCCATGGGTGAGCTCGAGGCGACGGTGATGGAAACCCTGTGGGACCGGGAAGGGTGGCTGACGCCGGGCGAGGTGCAGGAGGTCCTGTCTGCCGAGCGACCGTTGGCGTACACGACGGTGATGACGATCCTGGTGCGCCTGTGGCAGAAGGGGCGCCTCGAGCGCCAACGCGACGGTCGCGCCTACGCCTACCGGCCGGTGCGGAGCCGCGAGGAGCACGCGGCGGACCGGATGCAGGAGATGCTTGCCCAGGTCGGGGACCGGCCGGCCGCGCTGGCCCGGTTCGTCGAGTCGCTGCCGGCGGCCGATCGGGCGCAACTCCGCCGGTACCTGGGGGCGGCCGGCCGGCGCGGGAGCTGAGGGGGAGGGTCGTGCTGTTCGTCTTGCTGAGCGTTGGTGTGGTCCTCCTGACCTTGCCGGGGTTGGCGCGCCCGCTCGGCCGGCGTGTGGCCCCCAGCGAGTGGGCCCACCTGTGCGCGGTGTCGTTGGCCGGGGGTGCCGCGGTCGTGGAGCTCACGCTGGTGCTCTACGCCGCTCCGACCGTGTTCCGGGCCGTTGGCGCGCCGCTGCTGGCGTCACTGTGCGAGCGGATGCTGGGGCCACTGGTGCCGGGGGGCGCGGCCGCGGGATGGGCCGCTGCGGTCGTGGCGGCTGCAGTGGCCGCGGCCGGCGGCTGCCGGTGTGCGCCAGGCGGTCGACGAGCGGCGCACCTTGCGGTGCGAGCGGTGTGTTGGCGAACACCGCGACCACGGCGGTTATGAGCTGGTAGTCCTGCCGACTGCGGCGCTGGTGGCGGTGAGCGTGCCGGACATGCCTCGGGGGCAGGTCGTGGTGTCCGAGGGTCTGGTCGCTGCGCTCGCTGGGGACGAGCTCGACGCCGTGCTCCGTCACGAGGCCGCCCACCTCGACCACGGGCACGACCGCTACCTGCTGCTGGCCACCGCGCTGGAGCACAGCGTCAGCTTCCTGCCGCCGGTGCGGCACAGCACTGCCGCCCTGCGGGTCACGCTCGAGCGCTGGGCCGACGAGGAGGCGGCAGGGCCGGCGCCCGAGTCGCGCCGCGTCGTGCGTGACGCCCTGCTGGGCGTCACCTCGGCGATGATGGCCGCGCCGTCGGTGGCGGCGTTCGCCAGCGCCGAGACGCTGCTCGAGCGCATCACCGCGCTCGAAGGCGAGGCGCCGCAACCGTCACGACTGGCCCACGGCTTGCTGTACATCCCTGGCACCGTCCTCGCCACCGTGGCCGCCTACGCCTTCCTCGCCTGGGGCGCCGATATGCAACGCGTCGTGGCCATGGCCGGATCCTGTTATATGTAGCGCGCGGACCGTACGGCGACGGGGCAGGGCGGCGCGCGGACGGTCCGTTCGACATTGTCGCTTACCGTCCTACAGAGTGTCGTCGATGTCTGACGTGCGCGCGTTGCTCGGACGGAGCGCGGCCACCCGCAAGCGACGGGTGGCGCACCACGCGGCTCTGGCGCTCATGTTGTCGCTGGGGCTGGCCGTGGCGATCGTCGCCATGGCGCCGCCGCGTCCGGCGCAGGCGCATGCCTTCCTCGTCGCGACCTCGCCCGGCCAGGGCGAGCGGTTGGCCGATCCGCCGGACGTCCTGGTCTTCGAGTTCAGCGAGGCGCCCGATCCGGCGTCGGTGCAAGTGAGGCTGCGCGGCCCGGAGGGGAGGGAGATCGCGATTGCCGAGCCGCAGACGTCCGGCCTCGAGGTGCGTGTCGCCCTCGTGGCGCTCGGCGAGGCCGTCTACCTGGTCGCGTGGGAGGCGACGTCGGCGGTCGACGGTCACGGGTCGGCGGGGGAGTTCGCGTTCGCCGTGGGGGACGTCGCCGGCGCGGTGCCAGTGGCGCGTGCCGCATCATCGACGGACGGCTGGGGAGTGGCGGCGAGCGTGGCGTTCGTCGCCGGGCTGGCGTTGGCCACCGGCGCCCTTGCCGTCCGGGGCCTCGCCGGATCGGACGAGACCGGTGCGGGTGGCGCGCTATCCGGCGACAGCGCGGCCCGGCTGGGCCTGGTCCTGGCCCTGATCGGTGCGGTGGTGGCGTTGCTGGCGGCGGCCGGCGGCAGCACGTGGCAGCTGTGGGTGGTCGCCGACCTGCTGGTCGTGGCCCTGGTCGTGGTGGGGCTGCGCCGCAGCTGGCGGCTGCCCCTTGCCCTGACCGTGATCGCCGCCGGCGTGTGGGCGATCCGGAGTCACGGCGCGACCGAGGACGGGGCACTGGGCTGGCTCGTGGACTTCGTACATCTCGCGGCGGGGGCCGCGTGGGCGGGGTCGCTGGCGGTGGTGGTGGCAGCCGGCTGGCGGCTGCGCCGGCAGCAACGACCGTGGCTGCCGCTGGTTGCCCGCTACGCCCAGGTCGCGCTCTGGCTGGTGGTGGCGCTGGGGGCGGCCGGGGTGGTGAGCGCGGTGCTGCTCGTGCCGACCTGGTCGGACCTGTGGGGGACCGGGTACGGCCGGCTGGTCGCCGCCAAGGCCGGCCTGTTCACGGTGGCGGTGGGGACGGCCGCCGCGGCCCGCTGGTGGGGCCTGGCCCGGCGCGGCACGCGGCGCGTGCGTTCGCTCATGGCCGGCGAGCTCGCGCTGCTGGGCGCCGCTGTGGTGCTCGCCGGGGTGGTGGCCAACGGGGCGCCCCCGGTACCGGCGGCGTCCGCCGAGGAGCTGCTGGGGCCGCCGCCGCTCGACGGCGACGTGGTCCGGGACGCGGGGCTGGCCGGGCAGCTCAACGTTGCGGTGGCCTCCGACAGCCGCCGCCTGGACGTCGACGTCTTCGGTCCGTCCGGCCCGCTGGGCGGGACCGAGGCGGGCGTGACCCTGCGGCGCCCCGACGGCTCCCAGGTGGACCTCGACCCGCGGCCGTGCGGCGCGGGCTGCTTCACCCAGGCGCTCGACCTGGCCGATGGGACCACGACCGTGCGGGTGGCGGCGTCCGCGCCCGACTGGACCGGCGGCTACTACGAAGCCCGCCTGACCTGGCCACCCGGGGAGCTCGCCCCCGACCGGCTGGGCGAGGTCGTCGACACGATGCGCCAGGTTCCGGAGCTGACCGTGGTCGAGACGACGACCAGCGGCCCCGGATCGGCGGCGACGCCGGCGCGCCTGACCCTCAGCGGTGAGCGCTTCATCGCCACCGAGCCCTACGCGGGCGCCAACCTCGACGACGTGCGGCTCGACGGCGACAGGAAACTGACGCTGTGGCTGCCCGGCGACCAGATCCTGGCCACGCTCGAGCTCGACGACGCCGGCCGGCTGGCGCGGGAGCGCCTCGTGACCCGCGGTCATGAGATCCAGCGCGAGTTCGACTACCCCGACAACCGGACTTGAGGCGGGCGCTAACTACTACATCGTGTAGCGTCGAGTGAGACTTACACTCCCGGGTGAGGAGGACGACATGGAGTCGTTGCTGGTGGCGCTGCCGGCGCTGGGCTGCGCCGTGATGATGCCCGCCATGCTGTGGGTGATGAGCCGCATGCGGCACGACACCCCCAGGGACGCGCCACCGCTCGCACCTCGGGCCGGGTCGACCTCGGACGACGAGCTGCGCGTGCTGCGCGACGACGTTGCCCGGTTGCGGTCCGAAGTCGACGCCGGGCCGGCCCGTCGGGAGCCCACCGATGGCTAGGGGGTCGACGCGCACCCGCCCACCTGCGCCTCGCGCGTCCAGCCGCCGGCCGGCCCCGCGGCGGTCCTCGTCGCCGGTGGAGTGGCTGGTCCGCAACCGCCTGTGGGCCGGCGTGCTGGTGATCCTCGTGGTCGGCGCCGCCGTCGCGGTTGCGGCGTCGCTGGGCGGAGGCAGCGGCAACGGCGCCAGCGGCGCCGGCGGCCTCACCGGTGCTGACTTCCACTCGCTGGTCGTGGACCCGGAGGATCCGCAGCGGGTCTTCGTCGGGGGCCACCAGGCGGTCTCGGCGTCGACGGACGGCGGCGCCACCTGGCAAGAAGTCGAGACGCTGCGCGACGCCGACGCCATGGGCTGGACCTTCACCAGCGACGCCGTCTACGTCAGCGGCCACCCCGGCCTCAACCGCTCCGTCGACGGCGGTCGCACCTTCGCACGGATCAACGAGGGCCTGCCGAGCACCGACGTCCACGCGCTGGGCGGCACCGACGACGTGCTCTACGGCGCCTCGCCCGCGGCGGGAGTGTTCGCCTCCACCGGCGGCCCCGGCGACTGGCAGATGCGCACGACCGCGGCCGGCCAGTCGTTCTTCGGGCGGATCGTCGTCGACCCCGCCGACGACCAGCACCTCTTCGCCGCCGACGGGGCCGTGGGCGTCGCCGAGAGCCGCGACGGCGGGGCAAGCTGGCAGGTCGTCGACTCCGGACTCCAGGCCGCCTCCTGGATGAGCCGGGGCGGTGACGGTCTGGAGCTGCTGGTCGCCTCCGGTCCCACGGGCGCCGCCGCCAGCCGCGACGCCGGCCAGAGCTGGGATCCGCTCGACACGCCCGAGGGCACCACCCTGGTCGAAGCCGTCCCTGGCGATCCCGATCTCCTGTACGCGGGGGCGCACGACGGCAGCCGCGTCGCGGTGCAGGTCAGCCGCGACGGCGGCCGCACCTGGTCGACCCCGTGACGGCGACGCCCGGCGGCGACGAGCCGAGGTGCGGCCCCCCGCCGTGGGGTGGGGCACAGGACGACGACGGCCTGGGCTGGTCCACGCTGGCCGACGCCCGCCACCCCTCCGCGTGCGCCCCGGGGCAATGCTTCTTGCTGGCAACCGCTACGGTCGAGCGGTTGTCCGCATCGTCGCGGTCGACGATGACGGCCAGGTCCACTTCGCGATCCTCCCTGGCTCGGTCGCCAAGAACCGCCACCTGTTGGGCCGCACCATCGCGTAGCCGGTCGTGATCGGCTTGTCAGCCGCCGACTGGCTGGCCCACGTGCCCGCCTGGGACTTCGACGACGCCAAGGACCCTGATGCTGCGCATCACCACCACAGTGGGCCCTGCAGAACTCATCGCCGGACGCGCCTACGTCCACGACGCCGAGCTTGACGGCGACGAAGAACTCACCATCGGGATGCGCGTTGCGGTGCAGGACCAGTCGGGTCGTGTGTCCGCGGCTGCCGTCACCAGCCGGGCTGACGCTCGCTGGCAGCTCACCATCCAGCCCTGAGTCCCCGCGCAGACCGGACGGCTACGGTGACAGTCGATGACATACGCGCGCGGTTCCTTCGGGAGCTGCGGGCCTCGCAGTAGGCCAGTCGACTACGGCACGGACCTGATCACACTGGGTGGACGAGTCGCTGGACGGAGCACCACGTCAGGCGACTCGTCAGCACCGGGTGGACGGGTCCGGGCACCTTGCCAAGGTGAGGGTCGCGGGTTCGAGTCCCGTCGTCCGCTCCAC
>OCZV010000616.1_pt1 | contig 12858 bp, 10 predicted proteins | sample 1539051 | NCBI WGS metagenome assembly OCZV01 (sample SAMEA3113581, study PRJEB22503) | soil metagenome
AAGGCGATTGGGTCGGTTTTGCCGCCAACCTCGCCCACAAGAGTGACATCGGCGGTACAGTACCCGGCAGCGGCTCAGGCAGCGCGGGGGAGATTTTTCAAGAAGGGCTTCATCTCCCGCCAGTCAAATGGGTCTCACGGTCAAAGTCGGTCCAGGAGATCGAAGCCGTAGTTGCGGCGAACAGCCGTACTCCGACGCTGGTGATCGGGGATCTCCGCGGCCAAGTCGGAGCGGCTCGTTTGGGCGAGCGGCGCATCGCTGAGCTCATGGAGCGATACGGAAAAGCAACCATAATCGAGTCCACGGAGCTCTTGTCGTCTTACACGGAGAGCCGCGTGCGTCAGACGATCGCTGCGTGGCCGGAGGGAGAATCCGAAGGCGAGAGCTTTGTCGATAATGACGGCATCGACATGCTCCATCCGATTCGGCTGCACGTGAAAATCACGAAGGCGGGAGAAAAGCTGCATTTCGACTTCACCGGCTGCAGCGATCAAACTCAAGGCCCGGCGAATATCCGGCCGCCGCTCGTACGAGCCGCCTGCGCCTACTGCTTGGTCGCGCTGGTGGATCCATTCCTGCCCGTAAACCAAGGTCTATCGCGAGTCGTCGAGGCGACCTTTCGTGACGGAAGCGTTGTCAATCCTCGCTTTCCCGGGGCCGTTAACACGTATATGCCAACCGCTCTCACGGTCGTCGAGGCGATCTTCAGAGCCCTCGCTCCCGTCGTGCCGGAGAAACGAATCGTCGGCGGCTCAGGCAGCGCCGCGTTGGTTCTGGGTGGATGCGACACCAAAAGCAACAAGCCTTATGTTCATTATGAAATCTTTAGCGGCGGCACGGGCGCTCGCTCGGGCAAAGACGGCGCCACAGCCACCGCCTTTCACCTGAGCAACTGCAAGACCGCCCCGGTGGAGATCATCGAATCGGAATTTCCCACGCGTGTGGAGCGTTTCGAGATCATTGCCGATTCCGGCGGCGCGGGGCAATGGCGCGGCGGCCTTGGCTTCGCCCGCGACTATCGGATTCTGACGGACGAGGTGCGTTTCTCGATGCGCACGGACAAGCATTCTGTCGAGCCATGGGGAAGCGACAACGGCGCCGCCGGAGGAAGAGGCGCCTGCATCGTTAATCCCGGTACAAGTGATGAAAAGCGGCTCCCCTCTCGTTTCGGCGATCACCGGTTGCGCAGAGGAGATCTGCTGCGTTTAGAGCGCCCCGGAGGCGGCGGTCTAGGCCATCCGCTGGGACGACCTGTCGAAAGCGTGTTCGATGACGTGCGTCAGGGCTATGTTTCTATCGCGCGCGCCAGGTCGAACTATGGTGTTGTGGTGGAGCTGGTCGATGGCGAGCCGGTGTTGAATCTTTCCGAAACTCGAATTTTACGAGGAGAAAAGCAAAAAAATACTGGAAAAGCTAATCCGCCTTTGCTATAAGCAGACCTAATAAATTTATCCCCCCGAAGGAGGAACAATGGCCACAAAGAAGAAACGCAAGCCGAACGCAGCTTTCATGAAACCGGTGCAGCCCGATACCGCCCTTAGTGCTGTCGTCGGTACCAAAGCCATTCCGCGGACCGAGGTCACGAAGAAACTCTGGGCCTACATTAAAAGGAACGGGCTTCAGGACAAGAAGAAAAAGACCAACATCAATGCCGATGACAAACTCAAAGTCGTCTTCGGTGGGAAGAAGACGGTCACGATGTTTGAGATGACCAAACTGGTCAGCAAGCACGTGAAATAGGAAATCTCTTTTTCTTCGTTTTGTCCGACAGGTGGCCACGGCTATCGACGGGTCGATAGCCGTGGGGATTGAGCTATTTCTCTTCCGAACTGAGAGCCGCAATTCTGTGAAGTGGCGTCGTGCGCCGCAGTCAGGTTCATGGCCGCGACGCCGTAACTCATTGCGGAAAGTAGCTATCGGCTGAGAGCCTCAAAAAGGTGAAGCTGCCGGGTGTGCCCTTCGTCCTCGAAGTGGACCGGGTAGTTGCCGCTGAAACAGGCATCGCAAAAACCCTGTTTGTCGCCGTCGAAGTAGGCGTACATCCCTTCTCGAGTGAGATAGGCGAGCGTGTCGGCTTCGATAAAGCGGCGGATCTCTTCTACCGAGCTGGATGATGCGATGAGCTCAGAGCGTGTCGGTGTATCGATCCCGTAGTAGCACGGACTGATCGTAGCGGGAGAACTGATGCGCATGTGAACTTCTGTCGCCCCCGCGTCACGGAGCATTCGAATAATCTTTCGGCTCGTCGTGCCGCGAACAATGGAGTCATCCACCACGATGACGCGTTTTCCCTTGAGGACTTCCTTTTGCGCATTGAGCTTAATCTTGACGCCGAAGTGCCGAATGGATTGAGCGGGCTCGATAAACGTCCTTCCCACGTAATGGTTGCGGATGAGCCCGAACTCCAACGGGATGCCGGATGCTTCCGCAAATCCAATCGCGGCAGGCACGCCGGAGTCTGGAACTGGCGTGACCAGATCGGCTTCTACGGCGCTTTCCTGGGCCAGCTGCCGACCGAGGGCCTTGCGAACTTGGTAGACGTTGTGACCGAAAAGATTGCTGTCCGGGCGCGCGAAATAGATATACTCGAAGATACACTTGGCGTGCGGCGCCGGCGGAAATGGCTTTAAGGATTCCATTCCGTCCGGACCGAAGGTGATGATTTCACCGGGTTCGACATCCCGGAGATAATCGGCCTCGATCAAATCTAAAGCGCAAGTTTCCGAAGCGATGACATAAGCGCCACGATTTTTCGCAGCTTTGAATTTTCCCAACACCAGCGGACGAAACCCAAAGGGATCCCGCGCAGCAATCATCCGATCCAGAGTCAAGAAGAGCAATGAATAGGCGCCGCGAGCTCGAGCCAGGGCCTCGATGATGCGCCCCATGAGGGTCGTTTCTTTGGAAGTGGCGATCAGATGGATGATAACTTCGGTGTCGGAAGTAGATTGAAAAATCGACCCGGATTGCTCGAGCTCGTCCCGCAGCAGCGCTCCGTTAACCAGATTGCCGTTATGTGAGATAGCGATGGGACCTTGGGAGTACTCGACGACGAAAGGTTGTGCGTTTTTGAGATGGCTTTGCCCCGTGGTGGAATAGCGATTGTGTCCGATAGCGTTGGAACCTTCCAAACGCTTGATGACATCCTCTTTAAACACGTCCGCCACCAAACCCATCTGGCGATGTGAGATCAGCCCTTTCCCGTCTGAGGAGACAATGCCGGAAGATTCCTGGCCACGATGCTGCAGCGCATACAAGCCGAGGTAAACCATGTTGGCCGCTTCCGGATGGCCATAGACTCCCATCACTGCGCATTCTTCGTGAAATTTATCCAGCATTTTTCCCAACAGCTTGAGCGCGCAACGCCTCGTTTTGCCCGACCCTCAAACCCTAAACCCTTCAACTCTGAAGTCGAGTCAGCGCAATCGCGCCGCCAGCCCATTTGACCAGATCGACCGAAGTTCCTCCACCGGCAATTGCAGCAGCGGCTGAATGATAAGGCGCGTCCCACCTACCGTGCCAATGACTTGCATGGGCACATTGAGCTCCGTAGAGCGTTCGCGGAGCTGACTCAGGTCCTTCTCCTCCACAGAAACCACGATTCTTGACTGAGACTCGCTGAAAAGCAAGGCATCGCCCCGGATGACTTCATGCGTTTCGAGCCTGACGCCTATCGGCCGGTCAGGTCCGCCGATGCAACACTCGGCAAGGGCCACGGCCAAGCCGCCATCGGACACATCGTGGGCCGACCGGAGCAGTCCTCGATCGATCGCTTCAAGGCAGCAGTTTTGAACGGCTTGCTCCAACTTGAGGTCGATCCACGGCGGAGTTCCTTTCACCAGGCCGTGGACGAGTTTGAGATACTCGCTACCCCCCAGCTCCTCCCGGGTTCGCCCCAGAAGAACGACGATATCGCCGCTAGACTTAAACCATGGAGTGACCACTCGCTCCAACTTCTTGAGTAGGCCCACCATACCCACCGTCGGAGTTGGATAAATGGGGCGACCATCGGTTTCATTATAGAAACTAACATTGCCGCTCACAACCGGAACATTAAGAGCAATGCAAGCGTCGCGCATTCCGTGAATGACCTCGGCAAACTGCCACATGACTTCCGGATTTTCGGGGCTGCCGAAATTCAGGCAATCGGTGAGCCCGAGAGGGCGAGCGCCAACGCACGCTAGATTTCGCGCCGCTTCGGCGACGGCTAAGATCCCCCCCACGTAGGGGTCAAGAAAACAATAACGGCTATTTCCATCGATGGTTAGAGCCAGACCCCTTGCGGTGCCTTTAACCCGAATGACGGCCGCATCCGCGCCGGGCGCCACCACGGTATTGCTGCGGACGAAGTGATCGTACTGCCGGTACACCCATTCCTTCGACGCAAGGTTGGGCGAACTCAATAGGAGCTTCAGCGTGGCGCCGAGATCCTTTGGCTCTTGGAGAGTCGAGACGTCTAAGTATTGCATCTCATCATGGTTGGAGGGACGCCTAGCGGGCCGTTGATAGATGGGCGCTTCTTTGGTCAGTGCAGGGATAGGAATTCTGGCCACCTCCGCGCCATCAAAGACGGCGCGGAACTGCTGCTCCTCGATGACTTCGCCGATGACCACGGCATCGAGATCCCACTTCTCGAAGATTCGCTTAATGGCATCTTCGGTGCCTTTCTTCGCCACTAGGAGCATCCGCTCCTGTGACTCCGAAAGAAGAATCTCATAAGGTGTCATCGCGGCTTCCCGCAGCGGGACTCGAGAGAGGTCGAGTTTAATGCCCGAGCCGCCTCGGCCTGCCATCTCCGAGGATGAACTAGTAAGTCCGGCGGCACCCATGTCTTGAATCCCGACAATGTAGTCGTTCTCCATAAGCTCTAAGCACGCTTCGAGCAGGAGCTTCTCGGTGAAAGGATCTCCCACCTGCACCGTGGGTCGCCGCGGGTCTTTTTGTTCGGAGAATGACTCGGAAGCCATGGTCGCGCCGTGAATCCCATCTCGCCCTGTTTTGGAGCCAACGTAAATCACTGGGTTACCGACCCCTTTGGCAATACCGGTGAAGATCCGTTTTTTCTTCGTGATGCCCAAGTTGAAGGCATTAACCAAAATATTCTCGTTGTAGCAGTCGTCGAAATAGACCTCCCCACCGACCGTCGGGACGCCGACGCAGTTCCCGTAACTGCCGATCCCTGCGACTACGCCTGACAAGAGATAACGCGTCCGCGGGTGGTCGATGCTCCCGAAGCGGAGCGAATTGAGCGAGGCGATAGGCCGGGCGCCCATCGTAAAAATATCGCGCAGAATGCCCCCGACGCCCGTGGCCGCACCTTGGTAAGGTTCAATAAAGGACGGATGATTGTGGCTCTCCATTTTAAAGGCCACGGCTAAACCGTCGCCAATGTCAACAACCCCGGCGTTCTCACCCGGCCCCTGGAGAACCTGCGAACCCTCGGTTGGCAGCAATTTCAGATAATGGCGCGAGCTCTTGTAGCTGCAATGCTCCGACCACATGACCGAAAAAACCCCAAGTTCGGTCTCGTTCGGCTCGCGCCCGAGGATGCCGACGATCTTCTGGTACTCTTCTGGAGTGAGGCCATGGCGGGCCACAACCTCGGGAGTCGCAGACACCGGCGTAAGCTTCGTTGTCTTCTCGCTACGCATGCCGGGCTTCCCGATCGCCAGACGCGGCCACGATAGAAGAGAAAATCTTCAAGCCATCCTCGCCGCCGAGAATTTTGCTGCAGGCATCCTCCGGATGCGGCATCAAGCCAAAGACGTTCCGCCTCTCGTTGCAGATGCCGGCGATATTGTCCACCGAGCCGTTGGGATTGGCGTTTGGTGACGGCTTGCCCTTCGCATCGACATACCGGAGGACAATTTGGCGATTTTTGTGTAAACGTTCCAGCGTGGAAGGATCGGTGTAGTAACAACCTTCGCCGTGCTTCACCGGGAGTCTGAGGATCTGCCCTTTCTTTGTTTCACACGTAAAAGGCGTATCTGTCTCTTCAACGCGCAAGAACACTTGCTGGCAAACGAACTGGAGAGCGGCATTGCGAACCAATGTGCCCGGAAGAATGCCGGATTCACAGAGAATCTGAAAACCGTTACAGATGCCCAAAACCAGTCCGCCACTTTCAGCGAATTTGATGACGCCACGCATAATCGGGGAGAAGCGCGCCATCGCGCCGCAACGGAGATAGTCGCCGTACGAGAATCCCCCCGGCAGCACGAGGCAGTCGAAATGGCCCTGGAGTTCATCCTTGTGCCAAAGGAATTTAACCTTTTGGCCCATCTCCCGCTTGAGAGCATCATACACGTCCTGTTCGTCACAGGAGCCTGGAAAAACAATCACGCCCCAGCGCATTTTGTCCTCACAAATACAAGCCGCCCCGCCCGGGAGGCAGCATGCAGGAAGCAAAGAATCGAAGCTCTTGCAAAATCTGATTTCTGGTTTGTGCTTGCCGCCGACTGTTCTCAGCAGACTCACACCGCTATTTCAAATCGGTAATCTTCGATAACGGGATTAGTGAGCAATTTGTCACACATTTCCCGCACCCGAGTTTCGGCGGTTTCCGTCGACGTCGCGTCAACATCCAATTCAAGATATTTCCCCATGCGCACGTCTTTAACTTCGCGGTAACCCAGAGTGTGCAGCGACCGCTCTAAAGCCTTTCCCTGCGGATCTAACACCCCATGCTTCAAGGAAACAAAGATTTTAACGCGCATTTCGAAATATCCGCTTTCAGAGCTACCTGGGATGACGGCAACCCGTCAATGAAATACTCTTCGAAAGATGGCATCGACGTTGGTAAGATGGTGTTTTACGTCCCAGATCGACTCGATTTGATCCGCAGAGATGAAACGGCGAACCTCCGGGTCTCGAAGCAGTTCTCGTTTTAGATCACCACCATCTCGTCCTACTTTCAAGGCATGGTGCTGCACCATGCGATAAGCCGTATCACGAGCAATCCCCTTATCGACGAGGGCGAGAAGTACTTTCTCGGAAAAGATTGTGCCGCCGCTCTTTTCCAGGTTCCGCTTCATGTTCTCGGGATAAACACATAAATCGCCGAGAACATAAATCATGCGGCGCAGCATGAAATCGAGGACGATCGTCGCGTCCGGCGCGATCACCCGCTCCACCGAAGAGTGGCTGATGTCGCGCTCGTGCCACAACGGCACGTTCTCCAGTGCCGCGAGGGCGTAGGAGCGCATGAGCCGCGCCAGTCCCGAGACATTCTCGGACAAGATCGGGTTTCGCTTGTGCGGCATGGCGGATGAGCCCTTCTGTCCCGGCGTGAACGGCTCCTCGGCTTCTTGAACTTCGGTGCGTTGCAAGTGTCGAACCTCTACGGCAAATTTGTCCAGCGAGCTCCCGATCACGGCCAGCGTGGCAAAGAAATAGGCATGCCGGTCCCGTTGGATGATCTGGTTCGAGATCAGCGCCGGCTTGAGTCCACTTTTTTTGCAAACATAGGCTTCGATCTTTGGCGAGATTTGCGCGAACGTGCCGACAGCCCCGGAAATCTGGCCGACACAGATGTCGTCGACCGCCTTTTTCAGTCGGGCCAGGTTGCGCGCCATCTCCTGGTACCAGAGGGCCAGCTTTAACCCGAAAGTAATCGGCTCGGCGTGCACGCCATGGGTCCGGCCGATCATGACGGTCCGCTTGTACTTGAAGGCTTGCCGCCGTAGCACCTTCATCAGGTCTTTCACGTCTTCGACCAGAATCGCCGAAGCCTCTCTGAATTGAATGGCGAGAGCCGTATCCATCACATCTGAAGACGTCATGCCGACGTGAAGGAACCGCGCGTCGTCTCCGATGGATTCCGCCACACAGCTCAGAAAAGCAATAATCTCGTGTTTGACCTCGCTTTCAATTTTCCGGATGCGCGACACATCGAACCGGGCTCCTTTTCTGATCCTAGCGACAGCGCTCTTAGGAACTTTTCCGAGCTGAGCTAGAGCCTCCGCGGCCAGAATTTCCACATCCAGCCATTTTTGAAAGCCATTTTCTTCAGACCAAATTCGGCCCATCTCGGGCCGGGTGTAGCGCGCAATCATTTCCAATAGCTCTCATGTTTCAGCAATGAGCCCTACGCTCCGGGTTTCGAAACCGAAGACCGACCGCGGATCGCTATTTCAGTTTCCTTTGCCGGTGTGGCCGAAGCCCCCCTCTTGCCGCTCCGAGTTCGACAACGCTTTGACCTCTTCCCACTGCGCTTTGATGACTCGTTGCACGATCATCTGAGCGATGCGTTCACCACGCGTGATAATCACCGGCTCTTTGCCGAGATTGATGACGATCAATCCGATCTCACCCCGGTAATCGGAGTCAATGGTTCCAGGACTATTAACCATCGTCAGTCCATGCTTGAGCGCGAGACCGCTCCGGGGACGGATTTGCGCTTCAAATCCGAGCGGCAGAGCGATCGAAACGCCGGTGGGGACCAAAACTCGTTCCAACGGCGCCAGCTGCAGGCTCGCCTCGATATCGGCGTAGAGATCCATGCCAGCTGATCCTTCGGTCATATAGACAGGCAGAGGGAGAGGCGGCTCGCTCGTCCTCACTCGCTTGATCTGAATACGAATCTGTTCCACCAGGGGATCCACCCTCGATACGGCTGGGCCAGCCGAGCGAGATTAGTGAGCAAGATCGAGACTGGTCAACTTGAAATCGTCTTTGAAATCTCCCAGGAGCGATAGCGTGATCTCCCCAGAGCGAAAAAGCGCGCGAGCTAAATCGACGACGTCGTCGCGGGAAACAGAGCGGACGCCCTGACAAATTTCATCTGTAGTGATGGGTCTTCCGAAATAAATCTCATTCCGGGCGATATGGCTCATCCAGGAATCCGTGGATTCCAAGCCCAGGATCATACTCCCTACCAGCTGTCCCTGCGTCCGCTGCAGCTCTTCTTGCTTGATTTCACCGGCCGCCAAACTCTTTAGCTCTTTGACGGTCAGATCCACGACCTCTTCAACCCACTCCATGCTAGTTCCAGCATAAACGCCAAAATAACCGACATCTTTATAAGACGACGAAAACGAGTAAACGGAATAAGCCCTCCCTCGTTTTTCACGAATCTCCTGAAATAGCCGAGAACTCATTCCGCCACCCAGAAGGGTGTTGAGCACGTAAGCTGCGTAGCGCTTCGGATGCGCTTGAGGTATTCCGACAACTCCTAAACAGAGATGCGCTTGTTCCAAGTCCTTTGAGTGCGTAAAAACTCCCCTGCGAATTTCCGGCGGTTGATCACCTTGGAACGAAACTGATGCTGTGTCAGCCGTACTTTCCGAAACGGAGTTCAATCGCGCGGCCATCTCTCGCACCAGATCATCGTGCCGCAGGTGACCCGCCGCAGATACGATCACACGATGAGGGCGATAGCGCGACCTGAAGAAAGTCAGAAAGTCTTCGCGACGAAATTTCGTCACCGTCTCAGCCCGCCCGCAAATAGGCTGAGCTAGTGGATGATCCTTAAAAAAATCGAGGCTAAAAAGATCGTGAACATAATCGTCCGGAGTATCTTCCGCTTGGGAAATCTCCTGCAGGATCACCGATCTTTCGCGCTCGATCTCTTCCCGTTCGAATTTCGAATGAAGAAAGATGTCGGTCAACAAATCGATAGCGAGCGGCAAGTTTTCGTCGAGGACCTTGGCGTAATAGCAAGTATGCTCTTTGGCCGTGAAGGCATTGAGGATCCCTCCCACCGCATCCATCTCCTCCGCAATCTGCGCGGCCGTACGCCGGTCCGTTCCTTTGAAAAGGAGATGCTCAATGAAGTGGGAGATGCCATTCTCGTGATGTGCCTCGTGACGGGAACCGTTTTCCACCCAAATTCCGAGACTCACCGAACGATGATCCGGCATCTCTTGTGAAACCACTCGGATGCCGTTTTTCAGAACCGTTTTAGCGAACATAGAGAGAGGGTAAGGCTGCTGAATTATCTTTGGGATGAGTCATCTGCACCGGTGCCGGATGGACCATGGCTTGTTTCTTGCAGTGCCTCTTTCCGGCTCAGCCTGATCTTGCCTTGCTTGTCGATTTCCAAAACTTTGACCATCACTTCATCGCCTTCTTTGAGGACATCGGAAACCCGGCGGACTCGTTCGGGCGCGAGTTGAGAAATATGGACTAGACCATCGGTGCCCGGCAGGATCTCAACGAAGGCTCCGAAGTCAACGATTTTTCTGACGGTTCCTTTGTAGATCTTCCCGACCTCGGCTTCAGCGGCAATCTTTTGCACCATTTCGATGGCCCTTTTAGACGCGGCTTCGTCACTCGACGCAATCATTACCGTTCCGTCGTCTTCCACATCCATCTTGACTCCTGTGGCTTCGATGATGCCGCGGATCACTTTACCGCCCGGACCGATAATCTCGCGGATCTTGTCCGGCTTGACTTTGAGAGTGATAATGCGCGGCGCATGACCGGAGACGTTCGCTCTATGCGACGCCATGGTTGCGCCCATAATTTCGAGAATGTGCAAACGGCCGTCCTTGGCCTGATACAGCGCCTGTCGCATGATGTCGCGGTTCACGCCGCTGATCTTGATGTCCATCTGGAGCGATGTGACACCGCTAGGCGTACCGGCCACTTTGAAATCCATATCGCCGAGGTGATCCTCCTCGCCAAGGATATCAGACAGTATCCTGACCTGCTCGCCTTCTTTAATCAGCCCCATAGCGATTCCGGCGACGGGCGCGGCAATGGGAACGCCGGCATCCATCAAGGACAGCGATGCGCCGCAGACCGTCGCCATGGAGGTAGACCCATTGGACTCCAGGATTTCCGACACGATCCGGACCGTATAGGGAAACCCTTCCTCAGGAGGTAGCACCGGCAGCAGCGCGCGCTCTGCCAAGTTGCCATGGCCGATCTCGCGCCGGCTGGGTCCTCGAAGGAACTTGACTTCTCCCACGCTGAAAGGTGGAAAATTATAATGCAACATGAACTTCTTGTAGTGCTCTCCGAGCAGCGCGTCGATCTTCTGTTCATCAGATGCCGTGCCGAGAGTCGTCACAACCAACGCCTGCGTTTCACCTCGCGTGAACAAAGCCGACCCGTGAGTCCGGGGCAGCACCTCAACCTCGCAGGTGATCGGACGAATGTCCTTCAATCCGCGTCCGTCGATGCGACGCTCCTGCTGGATGATAAGACCGCGGAAGCTGTTTCTTCTTAGCGCATCGAAGGCACCCTTGATGTCCTTTTCCTTCTCCGGGAATTCCCCCAGCGCCTGGGTCACGACCTCGCCCTTGACTTCGCCAATGCGCTTGTAACGTTCTAACTTCTCGGGGATCTCGATAGCCTGCTTGAGCTTTGCCAGCGACAACTCTTCAACCCGGTTGACGACGACCGAATCCAATTCAGCCAGCGGCACTTGTCTCTTCGGTTTTCCGATTTCGCGTCGGATCTCCTCTTGAATCTGCAGCAGCGGCTGGATCGCTTCATGGCCCGTAAACAAGGCCTCCAGAATTTCATCCTCTGGGACCATCCTGGCGCCGCCTTCGACCATGACAATGGCATCCCGGCTTCCTGAAAGAAAAATATCCATGTCACTGTCTCGGACCTGGCTTTGTGTCGGGTTAATGATCCACTGCCCGCTAATTCGGCCGATCCGCACGCCCGCCAGTGGCCCATTGAACGGAAGGTCCGAAACATGCAAGGCAACCGAGGTTCCCAGCATCGCAACCACGTCCGGATCGTTCTCGCGATCGGCAGAAAGCACCGTGGCGATCACTTGGGTTTCACACCTCAGCCCTTCAGAGAAAAGTGGCCGAATCGCGCGGTCGATCAGCCGACACGTGAGGATCTCTTTTTCAGAGGGGCGCCCTTCGCGCTTAAAAAAGCCGCCCGGAATTTTGCCGGCGGCGAATGTTTTCTCTTGATAATCGACTGTTAGCGGGAAAAAATCAGTTTCCAGCTTGAGCTCTGTCGCGGCCACCGCCGTCACGAGTACGACGGTTTCACCGTAACGCACCAACGCGGCGCCGTCGGCCTGTTTTGCGACTCGGCCGACTTCAATGGATAGAAGGCGACCGTGGAAATCCAACTCAATTTTTTTGATCATAGGGGGCCTCTGTGGCGCGAGACGCGACTAACGGAGGTGGAGATGGAGGGCAAGCGGTTAGGAAGAGGGATCGTTATTTGCGTATTCCTAGCCGATGGATCAGACTTTGATATCTCTCGAAATCGTTATGCTTGAGATAGTCCAGGAGCCTCCTCCTCTGCCCTACTAGCTTCAGGAGGCCACGGCGAGAATGGTGATCTTTTAAGTGAATCTTGAAGTGCCCGGTCAGATGTTCGATCCTCTGACTGAGTAAAGCAACTTGCACTTCAGGAGAGCCGGTATCCGTCTGATGAAGCCTGAACTGCTCGATAACACTTTCCTTCTGTTGCTGAGCAATTCCCATGTTTCTCCGCTCTTCTTCTCTCTTTCTTTCGTTTATTTTAGTTGATGTTTAACACAGTCGGTTACGCTTGTAAAGCCAGTGTCGTTGGCGCAAGGCGGAGGCGTCGCTTAGCGCAAAGACCGTTTTGCGCGTTACGAAACTGTGCTAGAATCTCCCTCCGTTGTGAAAACTTTTTTGGGTTATCTGCTATCTCCTTGCGTCCCGTTTGTGGTTATTGCATCCCTGTCAGCGGCATCGGCCGCCGAATATTACCGATGGATTGATCAAAACGGCGTCCGCCATTTTACCGACAATCTACATAACATCCCTGAAAAACAGCGGAACACCGCCACCCGGATTCAGGCGAAAACGAGCCCCAGAAGTCCAGAACCGAAAACAGCGGCCGTTCTGGAAAAAGCGTCCGTCCCGATCGAGAAATACGGTCAAGTGGTCATAATCGCGGCAACGCTAAACG
>OCZV010000617.1_pt1 | contig 12856 bp, 12 predicted proteins | sample 1539051 | NCBI WGS metagenome assembly OCZV01 (sample SAMEA3113581, study PRJEB22503) | soil metagenome
AAAAATCAGGTTCAGTTACAATTTCTACTAGTGAAATCCCGGCCCTATTGTAATCTATTAACGTATAAGAACTACCTATTCTAATACCGTTAATCTCATAAACTAATCTGCCTGGATCTTCTTCTAGCTGAATTCTTCTAATTCTTGAGCTCTTACTGCCGTAATTCAGTCTTCCTTCTACCCCGATACTCGAAGTTCCATATGCGTTATATTGTGTAAGTTGGAAATTTTTTGGGAGATCTGGATAGAAGTAATTCTTTCTATAAAACGCAATACTTTCTGGGATTCTGCAGCGTAAAGTAAGTGAAATCATGCTAGCCAGTTCTAAAGCCGATTTATTTAGAAGAGGTAAAGTTCCCGGAAGTCCACAGCATATAGGACATGTATTCTTGTTAGGTTCCTTCTCACGATAATTACTTGGGCACGAACAGAATAATTTACTCTGCAGACTGGTTAACTGGCAGTGAATTTCGAGACCGATTTTTGTGCTCAAATCCTGTTCATTATTTCTGCCCCTATTCGCTATCACAATTCAGGGCCCCTATTGATATTAGTTTCATTCTCGAATAATAAAGCTGCATTGAATAGCTTTTGTTCTTGGAATTCGTCCGCCATTATTTGCAGCCCAATTGGTAAGCCATTACTAAAACCAGCCGGCACTGATATTGAAGGTATGCCTGCAAGATTAGCAACTACAGTATCAATATCGATCATAAACATCTTGATAGGATCGTTTATCCTTTCACCAACTTTGAATGGCAATATTGGCATTGTAGGAGTTATCAAGACGTCATATTTTTTGAATAATAATCCTAATTCACGTTTCAACATAGTTCTAACTTTTTGAGCTTTCAAATAATATTTACCGTAATACGCTGAGGAGAGAATGTACGTACCAATAATAATCCTCCTCTTGACCTCATCACCAAAATTGCTTCTAACCTTAGCCAGATAGGCATTCCATTCGTATCCATCGGGAGCAAAGTTGAATCCGTACCGAATATTATCATAACGAGCAAGATTGCTACTTGCTTCGGCCATAGCTATAGTATAGTAGGATGCTAAAGCATATTCAGCGTAATTTATTGATGTTTCTTCACAATAACAATCGAGACTGGAATAAAGATCCATCGCAGAGTATATGCACTGAGAAATTTCTGGTTCAGCTCCTTCAGTTAGCTCTTTTATTAGTCCAATGCGCAATTTTCTTTTATATTGGGAAGCATAGTCTGGTGTATCATATTTAACTCGGATAGTTTGATCGTTGTCATCAGCTCCTCCTATAGAATTCATAATCATCACTACATCAGAAACAGTTTTACCGATAGGTCCGATCTGCTCTAGGCTGTTAGCATATGGTATCAGTCCGAATCTGCTAACCTGACCATAAGTAGGTTTAAGCCCCACAACTGAGCAAAAGCTTGCAGGACACCTTATAGACCCACCTGTATCAGAGCCCAGCGAGGCGGAGCATTCTGACGATGCCACGCTTGCTGCGCTCCCACCGGATGAACCCCCGGCAACGCAATTGGTATTCCATGGATTGCGGGTAGGTCCAAAACTACTAAACTCTGTACTAGAACCCATTGCAAACTCGTCGAGGTTTAACTTTCCAATTATAATAGCGCCATCATCTTTTAATCGCCTAACTACAGTTGCATCATACGGCGGAACATATTCTTCGAGCATTTTTGATGCACAAGTAGTTTTCAAACCTTTAGTACATATGTTATCTTTTATGCCTACGGCAATACCCACCAGCGCACCAAGATTTTTTTCACCCTCACGCACCTTTCTGTCTACCAAACGTGCTTTCTCCACCGCACCTTTGCTATCCACAAGTATCAAGGCATTAACTTTACCATTTACCTTGCCTATACGTTCAAGGATTTGGAAAATGTACTCTTCTGCAGTAAATTCCCTAGCCCTAATCCCTTCACTAACCCGTTTCGCAGAAAGGTCGTATAACTTCAATTATCTAAATTATCCTTGGTCCCTTAACATAGCTATCCTTTCTTTTTTTAGGATCACCCAATGGATCAGAGTCAAAAGATTGAATATTATCTTCCCTTAATTGATAAAACCTTTTCTCCGCAGACATGGGCTGAACATCAGATAATGTCAAACCATCTAATATGTCCATATAACGAATTATTTCTTCAATCTGTTGCTCATATTTAACGATCTCTTCCTCAGTTAATTCTAGTTTCGAGAGTCCACATAGGTATGTTATTGTATCTCTTGATATCATGATATTCACTGGTGGACAGAAGTATTATGGTAACAGTCGATCTATGTCCCTTGGGTAAAGTGTCACATCTCGTATGTTATCACAATTTGTGATCGCCATCAGAAAACGCTCTAAGCCCAACCCAAATCCTGCATGAGGCGGAACCCCATAATCAAACACCCTAAGATGATAGTCAAATGCCTCTACATTTAATCCTTGTTTTTTCATCCTTTTTAGAAGCTCATCCTTTCTGTTTACTCTTGTGCTGCCAGATGATATCTCCAACGATCCGTACATAAGATCGAATGACTCACAAATCATCTCATCTTTTTTAGCCTTAGTCTTCACATAAAAGGGTTTAATCGAAGTAGGCCAATCAGTGATAAAATAAAAGCTGTTAGTTGTGTTGCTCGGAAGACTTTTGACAATCTGTTGCGGAAGATCATCGCCCCATTTAATATGCTCTTGTGCCCCCTGGAGTTTGCTGACTATATCCGAATACGTGTATCTTGGAAAAGGTAATTCAATCTTTGGTAAATCCAAATCAAGGACTTTAAGATCATTTTTGTTCGTTTCAATGATTGTATTTACTATGTATGAAATCATACCTTCAATTAATTGCATGATGTCGTTATAATCTATAAATGCCTGCTCGACGTCAATAGAAATCGCCTCTGCAAGATGTCTGTTTGTGCGTGAAGGCTCTGCTCTAAAGATTGGTCCGATTTCGAATACATTCTCAAAGGCCATAGTCAATTGTTCTTTATATAACTGAGGACTTTGAGCTAAAAATGCCTCTCTGTCGTAGTAAAATATAGGGAATAACGCAGCCCCTCCTTCCGTGGCAGTCGCAATCATCTTGGGAGTGTTCACTTCAATAAATCCACGTTTTGCTAAAAATTCCCTTGTAGCGCTCAGAGCAGTGCTACGTATGTAAAAAATGCTTTTAAGAAAATTTCGACGGAGATCTATGGCTCTTAGATCTAATCGTGTGTCAATACCAACAGACATCTTACTTTGAATCATAAATGGAGCTGACTTGTTGGCGATAGAGAACACTTTTAACTCCAGGGGGACGACCTCTGATCCGCTTGGAGCCTTTTCCTGCAATTTAACTATCCCACGGATCGCAACTGAAGTGTGTTCTCTAAGCTGCTGTATCTGACTGAACACTTTACTGGCACATTCACTTCTCTTTGCAACTACCTGTATATTGCCATATCTGTCTGTGATTGTAACAAATTTCATATTCCCATGATCACGGATGCTGGAAACCCATCCCATGATTGTTACCACACTATCATGCAGTTTAGCGTTAATTTCCGATGAATAATGCGATCTACGCAGTTTTCCTATTTCTTCCTCTTGCAGCACTGAATTGCTCAATTTCAAAGACCTTAATAATAATTATGATAGGGTACTTTCACACTAATTATTATGTTTGCTTTGATTGTCCTTCAATTGAGTGGTAATCGATAATAATGATTTCTACATCGTGGCACAAATAGAGCCTCATATATCTGAGATCGCGTTGGAATGATTGTAGAACCTCCTCTCGTTTACTGAACTTACTGTTAACAGCGTTAAAACAATTCGCCTCTTTTGTACTGGCTTAGTTTTGCAGAAGTTTGTGCCAAATGGGACAATATGGTTGGACGTATTTCATCTGTCATATCAAATCGTGTTATCTTTAGCTGCCCTCGTCTTCTACTGTTTTGGGTTGCTGTTCAATTAATGTCCTAATCCTCCTATAAGTTTTTTTTTGAGTGTAAATAATGGTTATGCCCATAGTGATCGTGGATAGTACGGCAACAATTCCTATTATTGAGCTGGTCAGTGTCTCAGATAGTTTGCTTATAATATCTTCTGACATTTGTAATAATAGAACGAGGTTGACACCAAAGGCGATTCCTATCAGGAAGCCTATCCCCTGGTCCTGAGTCAATTTTCTAAGATATTTTAAATATGCATTTCTGTTGCAAAAACCCAATTTTGCTTTGGAGATTAATGAGGGATAAAATCTTATATTAACCGTGTCATCCGGACCTTTTTCTATACTCTTCATGGATGACTTACAAATTATTGTAGTAATTGAAAAGAAATGAACCTAAAAAATTTTCACATTCTGGATGAATAACATACATACCGTAGTACTATTAACATCTTCTCAGAATGAAAATCAAGCATCGATTAGAAAAAACACTATCCTAGTTTGTATTGTAGGAAGATACTGGCGATATATTCCACTCATCGTGGCACTCAACCATGATCAGCTTGTTTTACTATATTCATTTCTAGATCGTGTAGGATTTCGAGTATAATGTCTTTGCTACCAAGTTTTTCATTGTCAATATTAAAAGTACTCATAGATCTCTTTGCCGAAACGAAAAATTGAAGTAAAGTCTTTTGAGGATAACCTTGATTTGCATATTCGACTGCCTGTATGGCCATTTCGAGCTTATCGAGTTGATGAACAAACCGAGATACTGACGTCTTATTGGATCGATATTCTTGCCATAATTTTTCATAATTTGAACGCACAACACTAGGTACCCTACACAGAATATGCTTCATAGCTTTTCTTTCCTCTGTTTTCTTTCTTACTCTTGTAATTTTATTGGGAATGAAATCTCCCGTTATTGACTCTGCTAGATCATGAATTAGTATCATCTTCGTTACTCTTTCTGTGTCCATGCCAAGTATATCAGATAAAATCATGCCCATCATACACATAGAATAAGTATGGTCAGAAACAGATTCAGCATTAGCAATTCCAACCTTTGAAACCCATCCTGCTCTTTTCACAGATTTGAGGCGTATCACTGATTCAAAAAAGGAAATCAACTGTGCTGGTTCTAGGACGGTTTCGTTTTTACTTTTCATTTAACACAATTTCAGAATATCAGCAATGCCTTTATCGCAACTATGTCTAATATAGTTACCAAAGCGAAATAATAACGTGTTAGCCTGTTGGTCATTCTCATATCCCGAGTGATCAAAAAGGTTTGAGATTCATTTATCCTAATACCGAGTGACTTGCATCCGCAAACAAGTTAGATAGGAATCCCAATGAATATGCACTAGTCAATTGATCAAATAAGTAGGCAAAAATGCTTATTAACAGAGCTATGCCCACAGTTAAGATAAGAATTAACATTACATTAAAGATTTGACCCATTTATGATTCGACTATTATGTGTCTAGCATCTTTGCTTTCTGTATTTAAGTTTAACCTAACTACTCTGGCTGATCCTTCCATGCTACATCTTCCACTCCTAGACAATGGTTTACTAATCGGGCACAAACAAAAAGCAAATCAGAAAGTCTATTCAAATAAACTATAATATTTGGGTTTATTATCTCGTTCCTTGAGAGCGTTATAGCAGCAATTTCAGCTCTTCTGGCGACGCTGCGACTAATGTGTATCGACGACGACTCGGTACTTCCGCCAGGCAATATAAAATAAGTAATTGGAGCTAACTTTGTTTCAAATTTATCTATTGTATTTTCCAAGTGTAATATCATATTTTTTTCCACGCGGGGAGTTTTTTTCTGGCTGTTCGAAGGGAGTTCGGCAGGATTTCTTGGATCGGCTAGATCACAGCCGATAACAAAAAGTTCATTTTGCACACTTACAAGTAAATTGACAATGTCACCAAAGAGATCCTTGTCCCTCAAACTCAACAATGAGATGACAAGTCCAATATGCGAATTTAATTCATCAACTAGACCATAGGCAATTATCCTTGAACTAGTTTTAGAAACTCGTTTACCGCCTATAAGACCTGTTTCTCCATTGTCACCGGTTTTGGTGTATATCTTCATCCGTTAGATCGATTGCAGTAGTGACCTTGATATTTAAAAATACTTACTTTAAAAATTGGCACTATTCAATCATACTTATCTTCAAAGCAAATCTGGGTTTCATCAAGGGGGACTACCATTAGAATCCATAATAACCTATGCATGGGTTCCTCGGTCAGACCCTTTCAACTTAATCGGATCCAGTTTGTTACTTTCTGTTGGAATTATAAGGTTGTTCTTCGCTAGCTTTCCCCATTATTTCGTCATGTCTATCATTATAACACCATTAAGCTTTTGCAATTTGATATGCATTTTCTCCGAACTTTAATTGAACTTTGGAGAATGATTAAGAAACCTTAGATAAATCCGATTCAGTAAGAATGTGCTTCAGTCTTATGCTCGCGTAGATATTTTTTCTTTTTGAACCTTTCATTGCATTTTTCGCATTTAAATGGTTTTTCAAACTCTAAAAGAAACCGTTCCCTTCGCTCTTGAGGCGTTTCAACTATAGGATTAGAGCTAATATCCTGTGTATTACCCATTCTTTATTGATAAAAAACTTACCTTCACATATATTTGCCTTAGGTAAGATTATTACTCTAGAATTGAATTATGATATCTTGTAATTAAGTGCTCGTGCTCCTATTTTTAGTATTTGTTTTTGTTCTAATGCAATTACTAGTACCCGTTTGGGAAGTGCTTTTACCTAATAAGCATTAGTGAATAAATTTACATTCATTAGATATTTGCTTGGTTGAGATAATTCCTACTTCAGATTTCCTTTCCGCGGCAGATTAGAAAGACAATATTGAGGGCATTGTTGTGTTGAATTCAATAAAGGATGACTGCGCAACATTAATTTGAATTTAGCATTACAAGATATAATTTGCAGTCCTATTACATTACATCCCTATCCCTTTTTTCAAGACAAGATTATATAGGATCTATTAAGCTAGGTTAGTTGTGCCGTCGTAGCTCAGCCTGGGAGAGCACTCGACCTAACGTAGCAATAGGGGTGAGGCTGAAGACCGAGCTGTCGTGAGCTCAAATCTCACCGACGGCACTTCCGGTATTGTTATTTCCACCACCACCTTAGTCAAAAGTAAAGAATTTTTAACCATATCATCCTATAACAGGGGATGATTGTTAGGAGATTCCGGAGGATATTTTGTAACCATAAGGAATCATATTCTTTTAGAATGTACGACGATTTTGATTTTAGTGAGTATAATAAATGCTGTAGATGTGGGAAAACCTTAAGGTTTATGAAAGGTTTTGAGGAGGATATTAGGGGGTAAGGAAAAATGTTTCGAGCCAGCCTTCAGATTTTGATTATAGCGTGGTGGATTGGGGCAGGCATCGCTTGTTTAGCCATTGTTATTCATAGGTACGAAGAATACGCATTGGTCGGAACAATAGGTTGGATTATCACCATAGCAAGTACCGCGCTGATCGTTTATGAGATCAAAAGGATAAAAGAAGAAAATAAGGAACTAATGGAAAACGGCAGAAAATAGAATATACTAAGTACCAATCGTCTAGAAAATAAGCAGAATCTTAACTAGTTAGTCTATATGGCGTGCAGATGCGAAGGTAGTCTGAAGGAAAATTGATAGATATAAAAAGAAGACCGAATTTCTAATACACGGTGAGCGAGGGCTTCTTTCAGGAGTTTTGTGAAAAGATCATTTCACTAGACCCACATATTAGGTTCACAGGAATAGCAGATCAACATGGAAGGTTACTAGCTACAAAAGATCGCAAAGGCTTGAAACCTTTGCTAAATATGCAGGAAACAGAACAATATGCGCTAACCGCAGCAACGCGTCAACATACACGGATTAGATGGCAGCAGGTCTTGGGTAAAATTGATTACTCATCCTCACATTATGACAAACTTCTAAGGGCTACTATACCTATAACTGATGAGAATAATCATCTTTCACATATCATAATACTTACGCTTGATGTCGAGACTGATGATATGCACAAAATTATGATGGATAAAGTCGTTCCGCTTGTAAGAGAAAACGCCAGCAAATTTCTTATGACTACAAGTGGGGTTCAATACGATTGATGAAGCAAGGAAACTGCAGAATATGTAACGAGGTGTGGAGCGATGGAAAAGATTTAGGTCTGCTTACATTAAGAAAGGTAGAACAACTCCTGTCATTTATACACCCTACGGCTTATATCTAAAGAATGGTATTTATGTAATCATGTCTATCCTGATTTGGAGCCGAAATGAATTCCTCAACCAACTCAAGAATGCTCTTCAGACCTCTTTTGGTTGCCGGGATAATTATTGTAGCTTTCGGAATAACTTGCATATGGATTGGTAGCGCTTTTGAGCTGAAAGAAGAAGGCGCAGGTTTTACGATAATAGGGTGGAGATTTCTCATTAGTGGCTTGGTATCTATTGTTATCGGTTATACCGCCAAGTATTTTGAGTTTATATCTGCATATGCTAGATATATGCTAAAGCAAATTAGGTACAGGAGAAATCCAGAAGAAAATAGGTTTAATGACTGGTACAAGCCATAAGGCAGTGTTATTGTTCAGTTTCCTGCTCTTTATCATAGTAGAAATATGTGCTTATTGATCGAGATCCCAAACTTTTAATTAGCTTTCTATGACGATGAAGGATATGCAAGGAGTTCAAAAGGTACAATGTACCTCTTGTGGTACAAAGTTTATGTCTGAAACCGAAACTACAATGTGTCCATCATGTTCTGAGCAAAGTCACTCTCATCGCGGAAATGATAGCGGTGACATGATGGGGTGCGGATGTGGACACAGCCACTAATTTTTTTATTCAAACGACACGAACCATACTAAGGCCCAAACATTATCCGGACCAGGAATGTTTAAAAAGGCCTGCTATAATCTTCTGACTATTATTTATCCCTGACTATTTCTTTATACTGTGCCGACATTAGTTGGTCAGACAATATCCATGCCAAGTTAAGCATTAGTAAGCTAACCTTCTATTCGGTTTTAACCAACCAAGTCTTCTTTTTGTTTAACCGACTATTTAGAACTTTTAGTGACTTGGACGTAAACTCTGCCTTATTGGGAAATTGCACCCGGGCAGCTGATCAAAAGTCTAAAAGCAAAGTGTCTCAAGATTAAGGATACACTTTTTAACCGTCGCTTTAATAATATTATGACATACTATGTCTTCAAGTGAGATTATAAGTTGCAGCGAATGTGGACAGCATTTTGATACGATAGACGCTCTACGAGAACACGAGAAATCAGAACAGCAAGATAAAGAGCTTCAAAGCAAAGGACTTTAACAGTTTCGTACTCGACCAAGTCAATGTCAATCTATTGAACTGCGAATTTAAGAAGCATTTAATGCCTGAGTACAATAGCTGACACAAAGGTTTGCACCTGGATTTGTCGATTTGTACGACTGGTACGTGACCTGTTTCGATATCCGTGATGGATATCAATCCTATGCAAGGGAAAATCTCCTCGTTTAGAAAGGCTCTGATTACGGCTTGAATAAGAGGTCAAGACCTAATGCCCCATCATTTAAACATTTTGTTAAGGTTCTTTGACAGAAGTGTTGTTAAGCTCTAGTTGCTTCCTCTGTATCGGTCAGTTTGCAATACGCGATTGCATACGTTAGAGTTAGTACCGAGGAACAAACTGTGTTAAATCAGAAGATGGCTATGCAAACATGGGCTTCAGAACATGGTTATCAAGTTGTACATTATTTTGAAGACTCGGCAGTTAGTGGAAGGATACCTGCTTCAAAGAGAAAATCTTTCGGCGAAATGCTTGAATTGGTCAAAGAATGTCCTGTCGATGCCGTCCTAGTCTATGAATTGTCACGGATAGGCAGAACATTTTGGGATACACTTGATGCTATAAAGGCAATTGAAGAATACTCCCCATTGATCTCTTGTTCTCCTAGGGAAACTTTTTTACAGAGTACTGAACCGAGCGTCCGCAAGCTAATGTTAGGGATATTAACATGGGTAGCAGAGAGGGAGCGTGAAATGTTGGTTCAAAGGACAAAAGATGGCATGAGGAGAGCAAAAGAGTCCGGAAAAGTAGTTGGACGACCAATTAAAATGGTAGACAAAAATTCTCTTATCCGACTACTTGCCCAAAATACCCCGAGATCAGAAGCCGCCAGAACTTTGGGGGTCTCAAAAGCTACGTTGTATAAAGAGCTTGCCCGTATAAATAAAAATTAGGCTTCTATCGTGGTTAGTGCAAACAGATCCCAAATTAGGTTTCAGTATAGACACACAAATAAATTATCCTAATTGAAATCCTATTACATAGAACAGTCATCTTTGAGACGTTTTCGTATTTGGTACTTCTAGCAGAAAATAGATACACAATGTTTTTTAGGGAAAGCCTCGGATAGCCGCACCGACCACCAGAGTAGGAGCCTGCACGATTGGCGTGGTTGCGATCCCGGATGTCCGGTAGCCAAAACCTACTATTTGGTTTTTTCATGCTGCTCTTAGATTCTTAGAATTAGGGGGCTCGTTGGTAGCTCCTGCCTAAGTTTAGCATTGCCAACCATAGTTGTCAGAGAGATGAATAGCGTTTTGTGGAGGGACCATCGACTCACCAGTGCCGTGCTTAGTTCGGATAGACATGTGCGGTGTTGATATCAAATATCGAGAACTTTTGAGAGTACTCAGTCAGAATACTCACTCTTTTTTAGCAAATTGGTTTATGATACAGTTTTTAACTGTCATTACTGATGATATATGCAAGTATCGCTTTTTCGTTGCAAACCCTGCTTCCGCATAAGAGTTGACTACTATTCAATACCAAAGTAATTTTGCATTGCTGGTCTTAGGTTGCCTTAGTCATAGTAAGTGATTCTGTTGCATCTGGTTAGCTATTCTTATATATTTACTTAGATAAATATAGAACGTGTGACGTATTCTAATAGTAGTAGTAACAAAATAACAAATAAAACATCATCAAACCTCTTACCTTATTTAATTAAATTTACCATTATACCGTCGATCATTCTTTCGTTTATTGCAATTATCTCTGTTAACCCTAACGTTTGGGTCACGTCAGATGTTCACCACTTTTACTTTGAAATGTTTGCTGTCGTCCTCTCCGCTATAGTAGCATTTTATTGTCTAGCCAGAGCCTATACACTGAAAGAAAAGTTCAGCCTTTTTGTAGGTATAGGATTTCTTACCATAACTATAATAGACTTGCTGCATGCAGTTTTGTCCTACAGCTCTGCAGGGAATTCCATATTCTTGGCATATTTTATTCCGCAGACATGGTTCGCTGGACGTACTTTTCTTGGTGCAATGTTGGCTATAGCCGTCATTAAATATTCACCACCCTTGTCTGACCTTATAATTACTACAGCAACAAAAGCAAAACCAGACATAGAGCCCGCAGCATCGGTAATAAATGAGGGGTTTAAGGAAACGGAGCAAGAAGGAGAAGATGCGACGTCCTTACCTGTACATAAAGACAAGAAGGCTGACAAACTACATAACACCATTTTATATTCTCTGATTTTGCTTTCAGTTTTAGCAATAAGTGTTGTTGTATTTTCTTTTTTCACAATTTTTCCTGGCATAGTATTAGCTGATTATCTGGTACACAGGCCATATGAAATCCCTTCACTTATTCTCTTCTCGCTAGCTTTAGTATACTTTTATAAAAAGAAAATTTACAAATCAAACGACTTCTTCTATAAGGGGATACTGGGCGCTTTAGTAATCGACATTTTTGGACAAATTATAATGTCATTTTCATCTGTAAACTTTAATACAGCACATAACGTGGCCCATATCCTCAAAGATTCAGGCTATTTTATTATAATTATATTACTAGCAGCATCAAGTATTCAATATACCAAAATTGCAAGAGAAAGAGAGCAAATAATCCGTGTTCAATACGAAGAGCTAAAAGAGGCAGATAAAATGAAAGACGAGTTTATCAATATTGCAGCTCATGAACTGCGAACTCCTATTCAGCCGATCCTAGGTTTGTCCGAGATTATACGTCCAAAGGTGGGTCCTGAAGAGCGGGAGTATATGGATGTTATAACCCGAAATGCAAAGAGACTGCGGCATCTAACGGAAAATATACTTGATGCTACCAGAATAGACAGTCACTCGCTGAACCTAAATAAAGAACAATTCAATATAAATGACGTAATTGTAAACTGTATAAATGATATTACAATAAACGAGCACCTTGGAAACAATACAACGGAAGAAAAATTGAAAATAATGTATGAGCCTAAAGATGTTTTTGTAGAGGCAGATAGGACTAAAGTTACTCAGGTCATTTTTAATCTTCTGTCGAATGCAAGGAAATTCACAAAAGAAGGGAGTATATCTATCTCATCTGGTTTAAGTGATAATAACGAGGCTCTCCTTTGCATAAAGGATACGGGGAAAGGGATTGACCGCGACATGATGCCAAGGCTATTTACAAGATTTGCCTCAAAATCATTCCAAGGAACAGGGTTGGGATTATTTATCTCAAAGAGTATTGTAGAAGCCCATGGAGGTACGATATGGGCTGAGAACAATGCGGATGGAAAAGGGGCTTCCTTTTTTTTCACATTACCTTTTCCAAGAAGAGAGAAATACAGTTCTCCAAGCAATATCAAGCCAATGGCTAGTAAAAAGTAACGAAGTTTATATCTAAAAAAGTCAAAATAGTGGCAATCTGGATTATTTTGTATAAATTGCAATATTTTCTCCCCGATATCTCGAAACTGACCGTTTTCCAGATCCACAAGCTAACGACCTACCACAAAAAGCATGTCTCCTACGCGGCCAATGTAAAAATAACTGAAATAAC
>OCZV010000618.1_pt1 | contig 12815 bp, 12 predicted proteins | sample 1539051 | NCBI WGS metagenome assembly OCZV01 (sample SAMEA3113581, study PRJEB22503) | soil metagenome
AGTCCGCCGGGGGCGCCAAGAGGCCCGCCACAACAATCCCTTGCTTCATGGCGGCGATTTTTGGCGTATTGTCCGGGATGTTGACGTACTCCACATCTTTGTCCGGGTTGATATTGTTGAGTTCCAACAGCGCCTTCATGCCCGCAGCGGTAGAGCCGCCGAAGGTGACACCCAGCTTTTTTCCTTTGAGAGCGGAGATTTTCTGGATCTCCGGCCTAACCACCAAAGAAAAAGTCGGCCGGCCCACTTGCTGAGCGAGAAGGATGATGTCCGTGCCTTCCCAAATCGCCGGCATCTGTGGGCCCACAGAAAAAATAAAATGGATCTGGTTGCCGACGAGCGCTTGAACGGCCGTAACGGCGGAGCGCACTGAAATAAGCTCTGCCTCCAAACTCTCTGTTTTGTAAAAGCCCTTCTCCAGAGCGACGAAAGCGGGCAGAAATTGCGCATTGGCGGACGGATAGGCGGCGCGAACCGGTTCCCCGAAAGCAGATCCCGCCAGCGTGATCAACGTCAATACTATACCGGTGGCATGACGCCACATAGCTGGATTCTTTTTCGATATGATGTTCCAACGAGTCATGAGTGGCAGTAGACCATTAAGCTAAACAAAGCGTGGTTGGCGGTCAAGCGCCAGTTGGAAAGTAGGTCTCGTCATTTTTCACCAAGCACCCTGAGCCCTTATCGATTCATCTAAAATAATTCGATGAAGATAGCCCGCCGTCGTTCTTTTCGATGCTGTTGGACAATAAAAACGTGACAGAGGACTGTACTTGAGCAGCCGGCGAGGGATGCGGTAATCCCTTCTTTTGACAATGGGATTCTTGGATGCTATAGGAAACTCTGCTCAAAGGTGGGGGGACTCAATTTTAAATGGCTTGGTTTGATCGAAACCCTGGTGGCAAAAAAGCCCCTGAAGAAGAGCGACCTGCGGCACCTGAGCCGCGCCGGGTCGCTCCCTCTGTTCCGTCCGCACCCGCTGCACCTGTGAAAGAGGCGCCGCGTCCCGCTGAGCCGGCATTGGCGGCGTCTCTATATAAGGGGAGTCGGGTAAGCGGTCAACTGAACTTTCACGGGGCTGCCAGGATCGATGGAAACGTGGAAGGGGAAATCCAGTGCCACGGCAAGCTAATCATTGGAGAAGGAGCTGAAGTCCGAGCGAAAATTTCAGGCCGGATTGTCGTCATTCATGGCCGGGTCGAAGGCAATGTGACGGCCGAAGAGAAGCTCGAACTCATCGCTCCGGCACGGCTGTACGGCAACATTAAGGCGCCGCGATTGATCATCACCGAGGGCGTGATGTTTGACGGTGACTGCTCCATGGGAGTGGCAAAACAGAAAAGTGGAATCGCGAATTCACAAAGCGTAAGTGCCGACAAACTGGCAGCGGTCCAAGCGCCAAAGCTGCAGGCCGATTCCGAGAAGTAAGACTCGGTTCGCCGTTCATCCCATCCCTTTTACCCTACGTTCATACATAGACGGACTGTGAAAACAGGGTTTTTCTATTGGGCCATGGGTGATCCATGCCGAGTGGATTGAGCTATGGACGAAAGTGCAATAGATATTGGAAGATAGCAAATGATCTCCTTAGATTATTCTGTCCTCTATCAAATTGTTCTGTTTTTGGTCCTTTGGATCGTTCTTAGGAAGGTCCTCTTTCAGCCGTATTTGAAGCTTCTGGAGGAACGGGAGCGCAAGACTACTGGCGCCCAACACGATTCCATCGATTTGGAGCATGAAGGCGCGCAACTGCGGGCGCAATATGAAGAAAAAATCGCGCAAGCGCAAGCGGCGGGCTATAGGGCAAAAGAAACGTTTTTACAGGAGGCACGCCGGGAACGCGAAGCAACGTTGACTCAAGCCCGCGATGAAGCAATGACGATGCTGGAAGGAGTGCGGAGAGAAGTGGAGAGCCAAATCCGAAGAGAACGGCAGCTCGCCATCGCGGAGGCCAGAAGCGTAGCCCAGGAGATGGTGAGAAAAGTCCTTGGGAGGAACGTGGCTTGAGTCTTTTTGGGCTTTTTGGCGCCGCGCAGGCGTGGGCGTCCGCCGCAGAAGCCGAACACCACGCGACCTCGATTAATCAAATCTGGTTCCCGCTCGGGAACTTCCTCATTTTCGCCTTCATCATCGTTCGTTACGGCTTACCACTCGTCCGTGATTTTCTCCAAATCCGGCGAGACGAGGTCCTCACCAGCCTCAAGGAAGCATCGGCGAAAAAACAGCAGGCCGAGGCGGTAGTTCAAGATTACCGCGGGCGGCTGGCTCGCGTCGATCAAGAGATCCAAGCCATTCAGGCATCTTTACGAGATGAGGGCGAGAGAGAAAGGACCAGGCTTCTTCGTGAGGCACAAATACTCGCCGCGAAAATCAAGGATGACGCACGGTTTCTTGCCGATCAAGAAATTAAAGTGGCACGACAGAAGGTCCGCGAAGAGATGGCCAAGCAGGCCGAGGCCGCGGCTCGTGAGCTCGTCCAACGCCATCTGTCTTCGAGCGATCAGGGGCGTTTGGTTGAAGATTTTATTCGGAGCATCGGGCAGGTTCGATGATCGAAGGTAGTTTAAGTCGCAGATATACTAAGGCCCTTTTTCAATTGGCTCGCGAGGCGGGCCGAGAAGAGCAGGTGGGCCAAGAACTTGACCAGTTTCATGCCGCATACAGTGACACCGAACTCCAAGGGGTGCTAACCCATCCCGCATTCCGATTGGAAAATCGCAAGAACGTTCTTTTCGAGGTCACAAAGAGTCAACAGCTGTCGCCGCTTACGGTTCATTTCCTGTCCCTTCTGTTGGAGCGGGACCGACTCACCTACTTGCCGGGAATTGTCAGCTGTTATCGAAGGCTGCTAAACGACGCCAAAGGTCGTGTCCAGGCCAAAGTGATTAGCGCTAGCGCCCTGGAACCAGGCATGGTGGATCGGCTGCGGGACATGCTGGCCGGCATATCCGGGAAAGAAATCGTGCTGCAGCAAGAGACTGATTCCGATCTCATTGGCGGCGTGTGCATTGAACTCGAAGGCAAGATCTACGACGGCAGCGTCCGGACGCAGCTTGAAAACATGAAACAGCGCATCGCGCGCGGATACTAGGAGCGAATTATGGAAATAGGAACAGCGGAGATCAGCCGCATCATTAAAGAACAAATCCGCGACTATGAGAAAGCAGTTGAGATCCAGGAAATCGGCACGGTTCTTTCCACCGGAGACGGTATCGCCCGTGTCTACGGTTTGGACAAAGTTGCCGCGGGCGAGCTACTGGAATTTCCGCATGAGATATTGGGCGTCGCGTTAAACCTCGAAGAAGACAACGTTGGCGCCGCACTCTTCGGCGAAACCCACATGATCAAAGAGGGCGATACGGTGAAGCGCACCGGCCGCATCGCCGAAGTACCCGTAGGCGACAAGCTCGTCGGACGGGTTGTGAACGCCTTAGGCGAGCCCATCGACGGCCGTGGTCCGATTGAAACCAAAGAGCGCCGACGAATCGAGATCAAGGCACCGGGCATCGTCGCCCGGCAGCCGGTTAAAGAGCCGCTGCAAACCGGCTTGAAAGCCATTGACGGCATGATTCCTATCGGGCGCGGCCAACGCGAGCTGATCATCGGCGATCGACAGACCGGCAAGACCGCGGTCGCCATCGATACAATTATTAATCAAAAAGACGGCAACGTTATCTGCATTTACGTCGCGATTGGGCAGAAGCGTTCCACCGTTGCGCAGGTCGTCGATAGGCTGCGAGAAACCGGCGCCATGGACTACACCATCGTGGTCGCCGCCACAGCTTCAGAATCGGCCCCGCTGCAGTACATTGCGCCCTATAGCGGTTGCACGATGGGCGAGCATATCCGCGATAACGGCGGCCATGCTTTACTGATCTACGACGATCTCTCCAAGCACGCCGTTGCGTATCGACAGCTTTCTTTGCTGCTGCGCCGGCCACCGGGACGTGAAGCATTCCCCGGAGATGTTTTTTATCTCCATTCGCGGCTGCTCGAGCGCGCGGCAAAAATGAGTGACGCGCGCGGCGGCGGTTCGCTGACGGCTCTACCGATCATCGAGACGCAGGCGGGCGACGTTTCGGCCTACATCCCGACCAACGTCATTTCAATTACCGATGGTCAGATCTTTTTAGAAAGCGATCTCTTCTATTCGGGTGTTCGACCGGCGATCAACGTCGGGATCTCGGTTTCCCGAGTCGGCGGCAACGCCCAGATCAAAGCCATGAAACAAGTCGCCGGTACGCTCAGGCTCGAGCTCGCGCAATACCGTGAGATGGCGGCCTTTGCCCAGTTCGGTTCTGACTTGGATCAGGCAACGCAACGCCAGCTCAATCGAGGTGCTCGCCTGGTGGAGTTACTAAAACAAGGGCAATACGAGCCGCTCCAAGTCGAAAAACAGATTCTGATCATCTATGCCGGAACCAACGGCTTCGTTGACGAGCTGCCTCTGAACGCGCTGAAGAAGTACGAGCAAGAACTTTATTCGTTCGTCGAGTCGAAGCATCCGGACGTTTTCGCCGAAATTCTTAAGAAGCGCGAGCTGGATAACGACCTGCGGGCCAAGATCACCAAGGCCCTGGAAGAGTTCAAAGGAAGGTTCAAAGCGTAGCAAGGAGAACAAAAGCAGGACTAAGCCATGAGGGCTGAGCTATGAGTTTCCTTCTTCCTCCACTCGGTCCTCGGCACTGATCACTTGGTTCTAACTAAGTCATGGCGACGCTTAAAGCAATCCGTAAGCGGATCAGCTCGATCCGCAACACCCAACAAATCACCAAGGCCATGAAAATGGTTTCGGCTGCCAAGCTGCGCCGCGCGCAAGAGGCGGCCGTGATGGCGCGCCCGTATGCTGAGAAGATGACGGATTTGCTGAAGAACCTGTCGGCCCGAGGCCCACGGGAAGCCCATCCGCTGCTGAAGGTGCGGGAAGAAAAAAAAATTCATCTCGTGCTGTTTACTTCCGATCGCGGTCTTTGCGGTGGCTACAACGCCAACTTAATTCGCGCGGCGGAGGCCTTCATTCGGCGAGACGGGGCGGGTAAAGAGGTTCATTTGATGTTGGTGGGTCGCAAAGGGGCCGATTATTTTCGCCGGCGCCGAGCGACCATCTCCGATCGCCACATCAATGTGCTCGCGACTCCCGCTGAGGAGCTTGCCGCGGAAATCGCGGGAAAAATTATCGCCAGGTTCGCCAACGGCGAAACGGATGCCGTCTATATTCTCTATAGTCGGTTTCGTTCGCCGCTTTCGCAGGTGCCCACGCTGGAAAAGCTCTTGCCCGTAGCCCTTCCGGAAACGGGACATCCGGAACAGCTGACTGAATATCTCTATGAGCCGAGCATTGAAGCTTTGCTCGCAAGTCTTTTACCGAAAGTTGCGGAAGTCGCTGTTTTTCGCGCTCTGCTGGAAGCTACGGCGAGCGAGCATGGCGCGCGCATGACCGCCATGGATTCGGCGACCAGCAATGCATCCAAGATGATGGGTTCCCTTACGTTGCAGATGAACCGGGCACGTCAGGCTTCGATCACACGCGAGCTAATGGAAATCGTCGGCACGGCAGAAGCTTTGAAGTGAGGGATTGAACGGAGGAGAAGTTAACATGAACATGGGGAAAATCACCCAGGTTTTGGGAGCGGTCGTCGACGTGGAATTTTCCGACAGCTCGCTGCCACCGATTTACAATGCGCTTAAGGTTAGCAATTCGGCGATCAGCGATCAGCAATGGAATCTCGTCCTCGAAGTGGCGCAACACTTGGGTGAGAACACGGTCCGCTGCGTCGCTATGGATACCGCCGAGGGCCTCGTGCGAGGCATGGAAGTCATGGATACGGGTTCGGGTATCAGCGTGCCGGTAGGGCCGGAGACACTGGGACGCGTTCTCAACGTCATCGGCGAACCGGTTGATGAACAGGGCCCCGTCAAAGCCAAGAAATCTTATCCCATTCACCGCCCAACTCCGGAATTCGTCGATCAGGAAACCAAAGTTCAGGCCTTCGAAACCGGCATCAAAGTGGTTGATCTCCTGGCTCCTTATGCCCGAGGCGGAAAAATCGGCCTGTTCGGGGGAGCCGGCGTCGGCAAGACCGTCATTCTCATGGAGCTCATCAATAATGTCGCTATGAAGCATGGCGGCTACTCCGTCTTTGGCGGTGTCGGCGAAAGGACCCGCGAAGGCAACGACCTGTGGCTGGAAATGAAGGAATCGGGGGTTATCAACAAGGCCTCCCTGGTCTATGGCCAGATGAACGAGCCTCCCGGCGCACGCGCTCGAGTCGCACTGACGGCATTGACACTGGCGGAATACTTCCGCGACGACGAAGGTCGGGACGTGTTGCTCTTCATCGACAACATCTTTCGTTTCACTCAAGCCAACTCAGAGGTCTCGACGCTGCTAGGCCGCATGCCCTCCGCCGTGGGGTATCAGCCGACGCTCTCCACCGACTTGGGCGAGCTTCAGGAGCGGATTACCTCCACGCGTAAGGGTTCCATCACTTCGGTTCAGGCGATCTACGTTCCGGCCGACGACTTGACCGACCCGGCGCCGGCGACAACGTTCGCCCATCTCGATGCGACGACCGTTCTTTCCCGTCAGATAGCCGAGTTGGGCATCTATCCAGCCGTCGATCCTCTGGACTCGACTTCCCGTATTTTGGACCCCCACGTGGTGGGCGCCGAGCATTATGAAGTCGCCAGAAGCGTACAGCTGATTCTCCAGCGCTACAAAGATCTGCAAGATATCATCGCCATTCTCGGTATGGACGAACTCTCCGAAGACGACAAACTGACGGTAGCTCGCGCGCGTAAGATTCAGCGCTTCTTATCCCAGCCGTTCCACGTGGCTGAGGCTTTTACGGGTACTCCAGGGGTGTACGTGGAGCTGAAAGACACGATCAGAGGTTTCAAAGAAGTCGTCGAAGGAAAGCACGACGAAATTCCAGAACAGGCCTTCTACATGGTCGGTACCATCGAGCAAGTACTAGAAAAGGCGAAGAGAATGGCCGCGGCCTAACGATCCGGTAATCTGCGTGGCGATTTGAATTGACTGAACGGCTGGAACGTCTGGAACGAAAAATTGACGTTGGCAATTGAAAAATGGCCGATAGGATCACATTGAGAATCGTAACTCCGAGTCGGCTCATGCTCGACGAGGAGGTCGAAGAAGTCACTGCCCCAGGCGCCTTGGGCGAGTTTGGCGTGCTGCCAAATCACATCGCCTTTTTGAGTCTTTTAGAGCCCGGTGAGATGAGTTATAAACAAGGAGCGGCCAGGCATTACTTGGCGGTCAACGGTGGCTATGCTGAGGTATTGGACAATGTGATGACTGTGCTAGCTCCTGCGGCGGAATTCGCAGCGGAAATCGACACAAATCGCGCGCGTCAGGCCAAGGACAGTGCAGAAAAAAGAATGGGAGAGCTGAATTACGAAGACAGAGAGTTCAATACCGCACAAGCGGTTTTGCGCTGGGCTAATGCTCGGTTGGAGGTCGCTGGCAAAGACGCGAGAAGATAGCGAGCTAAGGAGGAGTGTTTATGGCTGAAACAGCAAAACAAGAGCCGGTCATAACCATGTGGAGCAAAGAATTTACCTATGACCGTTGGATGAAAACCAAGGGCATTCCGATCCACACGGGTTATTATGTCGAAGATTTGCGGACGGTTGAGCTGGAATGGTGGGAAGAAAGGCAGTGCAAGGCCGCTTTTATTCAGCTTTTAGGTCAAGAGGGAGTCACCTCAGCACGGGTGATGGAGATTGCGCCGGGAAAATCGTTACCGCCGATGAAATTTGCTCTGGATGAGTTGGTTTATGTCCTTTCCGGCCGTGGGCTTACCACTGTTTGGGCGGGCGAGAGGAAACCCAAGAAGAGCTTTGAGTGGCAAGCGCATGCCCTATTTCTCGTTCCGCGCAATCACTACCACGTCTTCAGCAACATGCAGGGTGACAAGCCGGTTCGCCTGTTTCACTACAGCTATATGCCCATGGCGATGTCGGCTCTGCCGGACCCGGAGCTGTATTTTAACAATCCTTTCGAACCGAGGAACGGGGCCACCGATGGGGACTTCTACTCTGAAGCGAAACTGATTCAGGCCAAAGAATTCGACGAGGGGCTTGGATTACGCGGCTTCTGGTATGGCAATTTCTTTCCGGACATGCGCGCATGGAACAAGTTGGACGCTAACGAGCGGCGCGGCGCGGGTGGTAAGAGCGTGTTTATCCAGTTTCCCAATTCAGAACTAACCGCGCATATGTCTGTCTTCGCTCCAAAGACCTACAAGAAGGCGCACCGGCATGGTCCTGGCCGCGCCATCATTATCCCGGCGGGCGAAGGTTATTCGATCATGTGGGAAGAGGGCAAAGAGAAAATCGTCTGCCCATGGCACGAATGCAGCATGGTTACACCACCCAACAAATGGTTCCACCAGCATTTCAACGCCGGCGGTGATATGGCCCGATATCTCGCTCTCCATCCGCCCATGCAGTTCCACGGTCACGCGGAAAAAATCGAAGATCGAGCCAAAGATCAAATCGAATACCCGAATGAGGATCCATGGGTCCGGCAAAAATTCCAGGAAGAGCTGGCCAAGCGCGGCATCAAGAGCGAGATGCCCGAGGAGTGCTACACGAATCCGGATTACGAGTGGTCCAAAGCCATGGGAAAACAGTAAGACCCCTGACTCCAAAAAGGTTCCAGTACGGAATCCCCGCCGCCGAGCGGGGATTCGTGTTTATACAGGTTACGCGCAAATCTCGAGTTCGAGGCGAATAAATGCACGACGACATTTACGATCACGACCACCCGGAAAACTTCGAGATCAGGGAGGGGGAGATTGTCACGGACATCGAAGGGCTGGAGATGTTCTCGCTGAAGAGCGTGGGCATCGACATCGGCTCTTCGACCTCCCATCTGATTTTCTCGCACATTACCTTACGCCGCGAAGGCGCTTCGCTCTCCGGCAAATTCAGAGTCACCAACCGTGAGGTGCTTTATCGCTCCCCGATTATGCTAACGCCGTATTTGTCGGCAACCAAGATCGACACGGACAAGGTCAATCAATTCATTCACGAGGCCTACCAAGAGGCAGGACTCACTGCGGAGGACGTGGATACGGGCGCCGTCATCATTACAGGTGAGGCGCTCAAGAAGGAAAACGCCCAGCCTATCGTTGAATTCTTCGCCAAATATTCCGGCAAATTCATTTGCGCGGCAGCCGGTCACAACCATGAGGCCCTGCTGGCAGCGTATGGTTGCGGCGCGGTGGATCTCTCCAAGGCTGAACATAAAACCGTTCTCAACGTCGACATGGGCGGCGGAACCACCAAGTTTTCACTCATCGAGGACGGGGTCGTCAGCCAGACGGCGTCCATCAATGTCGGCGCGCGGCTCATCGCCTTCGACGAAAATGATGTGGTTACCCGCATCGAGGGTGCGGGCCGCACGATGATGAATGAGCTCGGATACACCGTGGAACTCGGCGAACAAATCACCGAAAAAATGAAAGAAGATTTCGGCGCCTATATGGCAAAAATCCTCTTCGAAGTGATCGAGCAAGGACCGACTTCTCGGATGGCCAGGCAGCTCATGGTGACCTCTCCGTTTGTGAACTACCGAGGTTTCAAGCAGGTGGAGCATCTTGTTTTCTCGGGCGGTGTTTCCGAGCATGTCTATGATCGCGATCGTAATGCCTATGGCGATGTCGGTCCCGTGGTTGGAAACAATATGCGCCGCCATTTGCAAAAATTGCCCAAGGAAATTCTAAGAGAGCCGATCGAAGGTATCCGGGCAACGGTTATCGGCGCCGGGGAATACACGATTCAAGCCAGCGGAAACACGAGCTATGTTTCGGACGAGCACGCGCTTCCCGTCCACGGACTTAAGGTTATCCAGGCGGTGATTCGCGATGGCGAATCGGTTAGCGATGCGCTCAAGCAGTCATTAAAGAAATTCGACTTGCCACGCTTTACATCGGGTTTGGCGTTGTCGCTTACGGTAAACGGCGTGCCGGATTATCAGTCGGTCAGGCGGATCGCCGAAGGCATCGCTGAAGTCCTCAAGGAAGCCGACGACGCGCAATGCCCGCTCTATTTGACTTTAGACTTAGACATTGCGAAATCTCTCGGCGGTATCCTGAAAGATGAATTCAAGGTCGCGCGCGACGTCATTGCGGTGGATGGCATTGAAGTGGGCGACTTGGATTACATCGATATCGGCGAGTGCCTGGGTATCACCGAAGTCATCCCGGTCACCGTAAAATCACTGATGTTTCCCACGACCAAGCTCGATTAGTCTTTTTCTTGCTATCTCGGCTGAAGCAAGAAGGCCTCGCAGTTAGCGAGGTCTTCGCTTATACAGGCGGAGCGATTTCTGCTCCACGAATCGACTGTTCCATCATCTACGGGCGCAACAATTGATGGCTGAATATTTTTCTCTCCAGGCAGCGCTCTTTTTCTCCATTGCCCACGTTTTGATCCGGCGGGGCTTGGTGGAATCCAACGCCATGACCGGCTCGTTTATCTCGTTAAGCGTCAGTGCTGGAGCGCTCATGCTGTTGGTGCCACTCTTTGTTCCGCTATCGTCTTTCTGGAATTGGGCGATTATTTACTTCATCGTGGCGGGCATCTTCGCTCCGGGCATTGGTCGTACCTTGAGCTATGTGGGGATCGAACGGATCGGTGTTGCTCGTTCGGTGCCCATCGTGAACTCGTCACCGATATTCGCTTCCATCTTTGCCGTCTTCTATCTGGGCGAGGCGTGGGTTTTACAAAACATCATTGGCACGCTTTTGGTTATATTCGGTGTCGTCATGCTATCACTGGTCAAGCCCGCCAAGGGTCAGTGGCGCAAAATGGACGTCATCTACCCGATTTTAGGCGCCATCGCATTCGGCATGTCGGCGAATTTGCGCAAAGCGGGTTTGGAAGTGTTGCGTGTCCCCATCCTAGCCGCAGCGCTCACTGCTTTAACGGCAGCGTTCTTTTCGTTCACTCTCTTGCAGTTTAAGGGAGGGAAAGCGGCTTTCCGACTGTCGCGAAAGAGTGCTGCTTGGCTATTTTCTGCTGGATTTTTCAACACGGTGGCCATGTTATCGGTGTTCTATGCTTTGAGTTATGGAAAAGTGGTCATTGTGGAACCTCTGGTGAGTTCCAATCCGGTGCTTACACTCATACTCACCGGAATTTTTCTCAAGGATTTGGAGGTGCTCTCTTCGCGCGTGATTGTCGGCGCGATTCTGACAGTCGTGGGCACGATCCTTGTGGTGACGGTCAAATGACAGCTTTAGAAGGTGATTCTTTTCTCGTCTCGATGTGATAAAAGTTTGTGAGCTGACAAGCGAGGAGGAACTTTAGCGATGTCCAAGGCAATGCAAGCAGAACGAAAGATGTGGAGTAAGTTCTACACCTATGACGAATGGATGGAAGCGCAGGGAATTCCAATTCATCGCGGCTATTACATCGAAGATCTTAGGACATTGCAGCTAGGTTGGTGGGAGGAGCGGCAATGCAACTCGGCCTTTATTCAGCTCGTCGGACAAGAGGGCGTTACGTCAGCACGGGTAACGGAAATTTCGCCGGGCAAAACGCTACCGCCGCTCAAGTGTTCTCTGGATGAAATCGTCTACGTCGTGGAAGGACGCGGGCTCACGACCATCTGGTCAGGAGAGAAGCGGCGCAAAAAAACTTTTGAGTGGCAAAAGCACAGCATGTTCTTGGTTCCACATAATTACACGCATCAGTTCAGCAACATGCAGGGTGACAAGCCCGTGCGCTTGCTGCACTACAACTACATGCCGCTGACTTTGTCGGGTGTGCGGGATGTGAATTTCATCTTCGGAAATTCCTACGAGGGCCCCGACATCCAGAATGAGATGGATTTCTATTCCGAGGCCAAGATGGTTCAGCAGAACACGCTGGATAGCGCATGGGCTCGAAGAGCGTATTGGTACGGAAATTTCTTCCCTGACATGCGGGCGTGGGACAAGCTCGATGCCAACGTTCGGCGCGGTGCCGGCGGCCGCAGCGTTTACATCCAGTTTCCTGACTCCGAGATGTCCTGCCACATGTCCGTCTTCGATGCCCGCTTATACAAGAAAGCTCATCGCCATGGCCCTGGGCGGGTCATCGTGATTCCGGTGGGCGACGGCTACTCGATCATGTGGGAAGAAGGAAAAGAGAAAGTCGTGGTACCGTGGCACGAGGCGAGCTGTTTTGTACCGCCGAACAGATGGTTCCACCAGCACTTCAATGCTGGCGGCGAACCGGCCAGATATCTTGCGTTACACCCCCCGATGCAGTTCCACGGGCACGCCGAAAAAGTTGAAGACCGCGCCAAGGATCAGATCGAATACGTCAACGAAGATCCTTGGGTGAAGCAGAAGTTTGAGGAGGAGTTAGCGAAGCGGGGACTCACCTCCCTCATGCCGGCAGAGGCGTACAGAGATCTCAACTTCGAGTGGTCGAAAGGGATGGGAAAGCAGTGAGTGCAAACGTCGCAAACTCGCGCTCATCTATTAGAAGGCAGAGGTTGGTAGCCGCCTGGCAAGTCGCTCACGGTCGAGCGGTGCGAAATGAGAAGGCGAGAGACTATGGACGATAGCCTATCCCCTTTACGTTAATGCCCGCTCGTCCTGTGTTCCTCCAATTACACAGTCCAAGATCCGATCCACTTTTACGTCTAAAGACAAATGCGAACCCCAGGTCATCTTTATACACGATTCTCGTTGATCCCGGCAGCTGCAAATTCCGCTGGTAGACCCCAATCACAGATTCTGCAGATGTTTCCACCCCCCTTGTTCATTTAGATTTATGAGGTAACCTAAAATCGT
>OCZV010000619.1_pt1 | contig 12805 bp, 12 predicted proteins | sample 1539051 | NCBI WGS metagenome assembly OCZV01 (sample SAMEA3113581, study PRJEB22503) | soil metagenome
ACTTAGTATATACTGCATCACTCTAATGTTGCATGCAAAGGGCTAGTATGATGTATGAAAGGAAGGAAACAGAAAGATTAGAATGTAAGAATCAAATGGATATAATGACGAATTGCCCAAAAACGAGATCGTAACAGTTATCGTCATTGCCTTAATGCATATTAGTTTGATTATATTCTTGTTAAATAGGGGTTATGCTAGTTAAAATAAACAGCATTCACAATGAGGATAAAATGATTAGTGTCACTAGGCTCGATATTGACGATTACGGTTCCGTGGTTCCGATAAAGGAATTAGAACTTCAACTACCTCCTAACAATAACTCGGTTATTGAAACCTTGAGAAATTCGCAATATGCGGTTATAACTATACGAGAAGACCTCGAAAAGAACAGTAATATTATAACTTCTGCAGAAACCATGACACTGGATGAACTTAACAAGGAAAAGCAGAAGACAATAGAAGTTGCCGCAGACAAAAAAGAAGATCTATAGTCATTAGCAGAATTGCGTTGTTCCAATACCTTATACAAATTCATAACCAGTACCAACAAGACGATTCTTGAAGCTAGTAGGAACGATTTGATATCAAATATAATTGGTCGGTCGACTCGCTGCGCACTTTAAAGCAGATATTGAGATTGATCAAAGATTACGGATGATAGTGCCGCCTGGGCCTATCTGATTCACCGGTTCTAGTATTAGGAATAAGAAAAAAAGTCAATAGAGATACACAGCGCAAGCTGAAGTTAAGTAGCGAAATCAATAGACCAACTACTAGTATAAATTTAATCTTGACAATTCCTCTCTCGCCCTTCCTAGGATTTCGATTGTTTCATCATCACTTGTTGTTCTATTACGACTGGTCGCCATCTCTATTACGGCCTCTATCATGCCAAGAGCTATACCTTTCATGGAACTGGACCTCTTCCGTATATTGAGATAGACCTTTGCAAATCCCAAGATATCATTCTCATATAAGTCTAGATTAAGTAGCCCTGCAATAATAGGACCGACCAATGGTTGATTCCTAAGATTCTCCAACTTTTTATCTCGTTCCACATCGAGCATCTTTATCCCGGTAATAAGCTTGTCTTTGACGACCTCGAAGCCCAGTTTAGCATCATATTGAGTTTCGAGATCACTAAAGAATTTACCAATCGCAACCCAATGGCTTATTTGGTTTGATGTTGCAATATTGGTTATCGTATCAAGCAACCTTCTCAGTTCTGCTATACCAAAACCTGCAACATCTAGTTCATTATATAGATCAGCTTTGCTGGAATGTAAGCTTATCCTCTCCAGAAGCGATGAATTCTGGCTTTCAAGTTTTTCATAACGTTTTCGGGCTTCGTCAATTGCTATTTTGTATGCCCTCAGTTTATCCTGATGGTATTGAACGTCCCTAAATTCATCAAGTACCATGTGAGCGTCCCACCCATATTCTGCGATAGCTTTAACGGTACTTACAAATTGTGGAATGTCATTAGCCATAGAAATTCGATGCTTTTCCAATTCTACATTATAACTAAAGAATAATTTCATCTCATATTCAGCTCTTCTATTCTGCTCCAAAATCGTGTCGCAGCTCTTTTTGAGCTCTGACTCTTTCTGCTCCAGCGTAGCAATCGTACCGTTAAGTTTTTCTAGCTTATCATCTAATTCTTTCTTCTCGACTATCTTTTTTTCCACAGATGCTTTGATTTCAGGGAGTCGAACATTTTCTTCTTTTGAGAATTTTGTAAGATCGTCTATATGGGTTACGATGTTACTAGGTGTAATCCCAAGTCTGTTGCACTCCCTGTACATCCCTGATACAAAGTGCTCAGCAGCTTCCCCATCTACTCCTTGGTCTGCAAACATCTTCATAATTCTAAACCCTATAGCACATTGAGCCGGAGAAAGACCTTCTTTCTTTAACAAAGCTCCGATCTCCCTTAAACCTCGCATTACATCCTTTCCTATCCTATCTTCCCACTCTTTGACTATATTGCTCACTGCGCCCGTGCTTATGTTATTGGCTGACGCTATAGAGTCTCTGCTAGAGCATAGAAGCCACATTTCTATAACCTTGGATTTGGCCGTTTCTGGAATTGGAGCTGGCATTTCTACTCCTAAACAATTAAGAGCGTTAAATCTTTACATGTTACGTTTTAGACTAGCGGAATGGGGGGGTCTTTAGATGATTGTCGGGCCGTCAAATACCGTTTTTCATCCGTCAAATAACCCGTCAAATGCGGCGTCAAATAACCCGTCAAATCCGTCAAATGTCATATTTACACTCAAAAGGAGGGGTTACAATGCGTATGGGGGACTACTAAAAAGGATTCATCCTTCATCTTAACCAATTCTGATCCGGATATTAGAAGCTGGAGAAAAGGAATGCACGGATGGGTTTTGTTCGTTCATGACCTTGTTATTCTTTTTTTGATCTCCCGATATGTTAAAAAACGGATTTTTAATATACCTCTTCATTGAGAGTTCTCCATTTATCTGATTATGCGCTGCCTGATTGGAGAATAGAGAAATCTGCTATTAGTGCACTAAATCGCAATCATCAAGTATTTTTTGCAGGTCTGTCTTCTCCTACCATTAATAATAATAGCATTTTTTCAAAAATATACGAAATTAATTGGACACCAAGAGCGCGACGCGCTTTTCCATATTATTGGCATTGTGTTAAAAAGCAGCTTAAGAGAATAGTACGGGAGGCTAGGCCCGATATCGTTCATGCTCACAATGTCTTCTCTGCAAAAATGGTGTCGGAAATTGATATCCCTTTCGTATATGATGATCATGAATATTGGCCATCTTACGTAAGAAGACAAATCGAATCATACAACTCGAGCTTAGAGCAATATAATAAGAATAATGACAGCCCTAGGAGGCTAATGCAAAAAGCAATACTAAGATTATTGAATTACCGATTTTTGAAATTGGGATTAAGATGGGAAAAACAACTCGTTTCATCAACGCCGACACTAACAGTTTCTGAATCTATTGCAACAGAGCTCCGGCAATTAGGAAACACTGGCAAAGTTTTCATCACCCCCAATTTCCCTATGAAAAACGAAATAAGGGATATACAACCCCCAAAGTTTCATAAAGAATTAAATTCAGTTTACGCAGGCATTGAGCCAAAAAATAATACCAAAATAGCTCATCGGAGTATGGAGGGGTTTGTGGACCTATTCAATAGATATGATGATATCGGAAATTTAACGATGATAGGGATCGAAGAGTCATCAAATAATGCCTCTTCTTCAACTTCTTTATCGTCTTCTTCTGATCCTTCAAATTCAAGGGTGGTGTATAGAGGCTATCTTCCCAGACATATAATGTACCAAGAAATGCAAAATAGCTCTGTTGGAATAGTACCATTTAGAAAACATTGGTCTCATAAATATATCAGTCCCAATAAGGCATATGAATATGCCCATTCAGGTCTCGTAGTTCTATGTGCATCTTCACTTGTTCCAATTAAAAATATCCTTAGAGATTACTGTCTTACATTTGAAGACTATGAAGATATGATATCACAGCTTCGTGATTGCAGAGAAAATATGGAACACACTTATGAAAAGAGGTTAGGAGTATATCAGTTTGCAAAAGAGTGTCTATTGTGGGAGAACTATGAACAGAATATTTTTGATGCATATAAGGCAGCTTAGAAAAAAACAAATTGATATGTATTAACTTATCTTTATTTGAATTATATAGCAATATATGGGAAAGGAAATTGATATTGTAGTTGAAGATGATTGCTATTATGTCACTATAATATCTAACCAGGAGAATGAATTTGTGATCTATGACTCACAGCCATAAATGGGAGAATTTAAAGGCATTACTGAATGGTAGTATCATTTATTGGAGAAGTCAAACTTAAAGCCAAACTGGACTCTACTTTTTTATCAGAACTACTAATGTTACTCATGGAATAATTGGTCTTGTCTCCGATGGTTATTCCAGAGGCCTTATTGCCGTTCATCATGATCGTTCTGACTGCACTAAATATTTGTTGAAAACACTATCAACGGTAACTGAGCAATAATTTATTGCAAAACTCTTTGGTGATTATGAAGATATCCCCAATAGAAACTAATGCTACTGGATAACCCAGGAGCCGTGCAACTTTTGTTTCTCGAAGGTATTTAATAGACTAAGATCACTCTTCGAGCAAAAGGATTAGCAAATGTTCCATACACAGACTTTGAAAAATCTTGCTAAATTCAACCTTTACTTTATTCAACTTCTGGTTCTTCAGTAGGGGGCCCATGCGGATTAGGAGGGTTACCAGGACACCCTAAAGCTGCACAATGGACAACACCATCATCATCCTGTGTTTTTTCTGGATGAGAGTCAGTTGTATTGCTGTTTGCGGGTAATTCAGGAATTGCTGTTTGGGTTTTGGTAGTCCAATTATCTGAATCTTTTGGACTAGCAATTGTTAACTGATCCTGAAATATTATTAAAGCAAGAAGTATTGCCCCGACAACATAACCAACAACCACCTGAGTCATTTCTTTCATCCATGTCTATATGGACTACATTCTAGAAAAGTATATCGAAACATTAGTATAGATTATGTGAATAATCCCGGGCAACTATAGACTAACTGGGAGGGCTCGCAATTTAGTCTTGAGCCTATGAGACCCAGTTCCGCCATTGCCATAAGAATACAAACTAACTGACAATATTTGGTAGCAAAGTAATTACGGTGATGAACATACTAGGATAAGGTATAGCGAGAGTGAACAAACCAAACATGGTGCATATAGGACGACTAGTTATTCCTTTCAGCTAGTCCTATCTTTCAACATAAATACGTATACACCTTACATTTATACTTAGAAAGTTTTGATTTCGTTGAACTTGGGATCGCGTTCATCTGTTAGGTCAATTCATCGCCCCACGCAATGACAGTTACAAGATTATCTCGATCTGCTTTATTGACTACTTTTACCAAATCTTCCCCGATCAGCTTCTTGACCATGCCTGTTTGCTTTAGAACAGGTAATTATATTAGTATTTTCCGAATCTTAGGAGCTAATTTCAGCCATGCTAATCTATATACTCTAACCTAGAAGCGGTCATTCTTTCCAAAACAAATCTCAGATTTACGAATTCTTCATTTTAGTAATAGAATGAAAATTAACCTTCCATTAAAAGTAACCTTTTGTCTATACAGATTGATAGAATAGATGAAAAGGTAGGAGAGAATTCGATATGGACCTTCAACAGTCTATTGATTAGTATAACCAAAACTGTTCAAAACTCAGTCTCTGCATGCTTTTCAATTGAAACATTGCTTAGAATTCTCCTTGTTGTCACTATACCGATGATGGAACTATCTTGAATAACAGGCAAGCGATTTATCTGATGCTTGTCGAGGATCGCCATGGCTTCCTCAACAGATTTATCTGCATCTATAGTAATAATGGGTGCACTCATTATATCCTTTAACTCAATCTTGAATGGTCCTCGGTTTTGAGCTACGACTCTGAAAATAATGTCTCTTTCTGTGACAATTCCGACTGGGATTCTCTGGCTAGTGCTAGCATTAAGATGAGTGACCACAATAGTGCGCCGCTCTTGTTTGTACAATGCTCTTGCAGCTTCAGCTACAAGAGTATTTTCATCCAAAGTTACAAAAACTGTATCGACTATATCTCTAACTCTGTCAGGTCTCAGTGCAACCAATATGAAATTCTCAGTCAAAAGGTATTGTCATAAGCTCGATATGAAGTTTACGTGTAGTAGTAGCTCAACTTGCAGGACTAGGTTAGCTACAATTATAAACTATTAGTTGTATCTCAGGCATCTCAGTACCCCTTTTATGATTTTTATTTTGCGACTAAATAAGTTGAGAAAAGGCTTGGGACTACAGAATACGTTCAGAAAAGACTTGAGAACCGATACGAACGGCAACGGGAGTTGCCGGAATTGGTGGAATCGAACGACCTTATACTTGGTCCAGGAGAATGTAGTCCGGTAGAACCTGGTTCGGAAGAAGAAGAGGGGTATGCTTGTATTGTGATTGTAAAAATAGTATGCCTACACACAAAGAATGCTCCCTATTTGTAGTGGGCTAGCATATGTTTGTGTTTCTTGTTGAAAACAACAGGAGAGCCCTTCTGGTCTTTAATTTCAACTAAAGGACATTTTCTTACTGTATTGGTTATGTCATGGGATCGTATAGTCTTGGAGGTTACAGCTGCCTTAGATGTCAAAATATACTACCTAGAATTCTGGGCCTAGGATATCTGTTCATACCGAATTATTAGGCTGATGCCAACTGAATACACTAGCCTCATCAAGTGCACTGAGAAGGCTATCAAGATCCCATGACTCGTCATATCGATCTCCATTGATAAAGAAAGTTGGTGTCTTTGTTACACCGCTTTCCTGTCCACTTTGTATGTCTTCATCTATATGCCTGCTATATGTACGATCTCGGAATTCAAAGTCGAACTTATTGACATTTAACCCGAGCTTTGCCGCAGATTGTCTCAAATTATCATCGGTAAGGCTCTCTCCATGTTTGAATAAAAAGTCGTACATCTCCCAGAACTTACCTTGAGCGGATGCAGTTTCTGCTGCCAATGCTGCTTGATACGCATGTGGACGAATTTTGGTAAGAGGAAAGCTTCGGAATACAAACCTCAACTTGTTTCCTAAACGCTCCTGGACTTCTTTAACAATTAAATAGGCTTGAGCGCAGTATGGACATTCATAATCTCCGTACTCTACCAAAGTAACAGCAGCATTTATCGGTCCTTGAATATGATCTCTCGATTCGCTTACCGGAAGCGTCAGTTTCACTTCTTTTCTTTTCATATTTATCACCGATTGTTATAGTCTAGTTTAAAGATTTAAAGCTGCTATACAGAATAATGTAGGCTTGATCTGAGGCCTTCTACAATGAGATTGATGTTATCCTATTGGCTTTTTATCCTTTTTACGTTTCACTCAAATGAGATTTCAATAGCCACGATTCTTGTATTATCTTAGTGGTAACTTCAAAGTAATTCAGTAAAATGTCATTGGGAACTGAATTTTTTAATAGCTCATAGGTTTTTCGGGCCAATATTGCAGGAACATATTAGGAGTAGACCAAAAAGTTATAGACAGGTTCAATCGAAGTCTGCTCTGATACTGAAATAAAACAGTATTCACTCGATGACGAGAAGCTGATATATTAGTTTATTACCATATCCTATTCTATATGCATCTTGCATGGAATGATAGACGTACTAGACAATTTATAACCAATGTAGGTTTGATAACTTCAAATGGTCCTGCTGGATTAGACATTATGGCTGCAGAATGGACCCATCACATATCCTATTCCCCAAGTCTTATTGCAATTAATGTAAGAGGACATGATGCTACTGCAGAGAATATTCAATCTTCAAAAGAATTTGGTGTTAACTTAGCAGCAGCAGATCAGAATGTCGTATGTAGTGTGGCTGGGAGGTACAGTGGTAGAAAAATAGATAAGATATCATTACTCAAAGAGGCAGGGCTTACTAATTTCTATACTGCAAAGAGTATCAATGGATTGATGGTTAAGGATGCAGCTATGAATGCTGAGTGTAAGTTGATGAAACAAGAAGAATTAGGAGATCATATAATGTTTGTAGGAGAAGTTGTAGAAATATCTGCAGACGAGAATATAAAACCATTGATTTATCATAATGGGAGATATCGGAATTTAGGAGAAGATATCTCGAAACCATCCGCTGATGTGTTAGCTATGATTGAAAAGTTAGCGGAAAAATACAACCGAATAGAACGCTAAACATATCTGATGAATAGCTAGGATTCTGACAGCTCGGAACTGTACTGAAGAATGAATTGGCATGTTAGAGAAACCTCAAGGGACACAAAAAGATTGATATCGCGATTCTTAATTCATATATAGAATGGCAAAATGTACTAAATGTGGAGTAGACATTAAATCTGGCGGCTATGATACAGAAGAACATACATATCTCGTAATACATTAACATCTATAGGACCAATGAGTGAGAGTACCCACATCTATCATATCAGTAATGATTTTTGCTTGTCACGCGCAGGACTTTGTTAGCTTCAGATTAGTAACAAATAAGGTAGAGCAGTTAGGATTTAGGCTGCGGAAATACCCTGCCGTCTACGCTTAGAGTCCTTGACGTAATGTACAGCTACGAAAATATTGTACTTAAAGGTTCACCTGGAAGGTTAAAAATGTAGGAACGACCATACTATACGAGACCGTACTACTCTTTGTGAACTTGGTCAATTAGAATAGGTCAAGGAACAGGAAGCAGGAACAAGAGCCTGAACCTGTGGACGGACCAGACTACAAACGTAATTACATGCTGTACACAGGTAATCTAAAAATGTTTATATTCGCTATTAATGCTGATCAGACTAGAAAAGTATATTGCTAAATAATCCAATTAGTAAATAAGACGGCTATACTTTTATACAAGAATTTGCAACATAAGTCATGGAACATAAAAATTCAGGTTCAAGACGAATTAGGGTTATTTGCTTATCGATGAGTATGGCAGTATTAATATTGCCCCTATCTTTCATTTTGACAACGACATTACCCATAAGCACACATGCTGCTTTCGCGTCTGGTCATATGAGGACAGCTTGGGATAAGCAGAGCTATTTGAAATTTGTTTCGACTACGATGTCAAATGATTCTAGCTCTCTTGGCGGCGAGAATGTTACAATGACACAAATCCCTGAATCTGCAAGAGGTCCTCCAATCCCTGAAGAGGGCTATCTAGTTGAAGAAATACGCGATAATTTGTATTGGGTAACAGACGGCTCTTACGATGCAATGTTTTTGGTAACCGACGAGGGTGTTGTAGTTGTTGATGCCCCACCATCTATTGGACAAAACTACTTGAAAGCCATAACAGATGTAACCGACAAGCCGATCACACATGTAATTTACAGTCATGCTCATTTAGATCATATTGGTGCGGCTGGTATCTTTCCAAAGAATGCAACTTATGTGGCTCATCAAGCCACTGGATTAGAACTACAACGTGCAATGAGTTTAGCCAGCAATACTTCCGCAATCCCACCAGTACCGACGATAACATTTCCAAATAACTATACGTTGCAAGTTGGAAATCAAACTCTTAATCTAGATTACTATGGTGATAACCATATGCCTGGGAACCTATTTATCTATGCGCCAAATCAGAAAACACTCATGCTAGTTGATATAGTATTTCCAGGTTGGGTTCCATTTGTCTATTTAGCGATTGCTGACGATGTTGCAGGTTTTATAAAAGCTCATGATATAGCATTAAATAATTATGACTTTGATACTTTCATTGGCGGACACCTGACTAGACTGGGGACAAGAGATGATGTGGTGACACAGCAAGAATTCATCTCTGATCTGGAAAAAGCTGCCGCTAAAGCTAATAGCGAGGTTCAATTTGGCGATGTAGCCGCGCAAGTAGGTGGCACAGCAGACACTTGGCTACTTTTCTCTAAGTATATTGATGCCGTAGACCAGAATTGTGTCCAGACCATGTTGCCAAAGTGGGAGAGTAGACTTGGAGGTGCGGAAGCTTTCATGCCTACTCATTGCTTCGCTATGACAGAATCTGGAAGAGTTGATCCAAGTGTGAGTGCAATACTTCAAAATAGCACTATGCCTGCTACTATTAATTAGAGGGAGTCAGTGGGGTTAGATTATCAAGATTGGTAAATTCAGTTACAAAGCAAATCAAAATTTAGGAAATTTACATAAACATTTTCTTAGTGGCTTTTGCTATTTTTCAATAAAATTAGTATGACTAATAGCCTTCAATAAAACGAGTATGAATAATGGATATTAAATGGAAAATAGTAGAACAAGGTTTTGCTAATTTTGAGCTGAGCAATACTCAACTAAGACTGGCGGCTGGAGATTCTGATGATAATTATCTATGCGGAAATTGTGAGTATTTGCTCGCCGAAAAGATTCCAAGAGATATAAAAAACCGGCTGGGGATAAATACAGTGAGGTGTCCAAACTGTAAGAAAATTAACATAGTTGAATGGTGTTACGCAGTATCATGATGAGTCACCCGCAGCGCAACAGTTTCCGCCAGTTTTCAACCATCTCGCGACAGCGTATCAGAACATCCGAGTATGCGACAGAAATGTAAATTTTATATCGGCCTCATCCGCTATTGGAGTATTAGGAGATACATCAGATTTATTTGCAGTACCTAAGTAATGCGATGTGTGACTATAAGCTCCAATCGATTGTTCTCAAGTTTATGTTGCAACTACTAAGAACATCATCACAACAATTATACACGTTAGAACAACCAATGAAATGGGTAATGGCCAAAATTGCATTAATAGTTGGATCTGTTAGGCGGGATCGTCAGGGTATCAAAGTTGCACGCTGGATGGAGGATAAATTGAAGAATCGTAACCACACAGTATTTTTTATCGACCCCTTGGAACTAAATCTGCCTTTGCTTGATAGAATGTATAAAGAGATGGTAGACCCTTCAGAGAAAATGAAATCCCTTAGGAACAAAATAAATGATGCAGAGGGATATCTTGCAGTGACTCCCGAATATAATAGCGGTCCTTCCGGTGCAATGAAAAATACATTGGATTATTTTTTAGAAGAATATTATTTCAAACCTTCAGCCATTGTTTCTTATTCTCCAGGAATGTTTGGTGGGGTAAATGCTGCACAGCAACTTAGGCTAGTATTTGCAGAGTTAGGAGCTCCATCTATATCCTCATCCTTCTCAGTACCGAGGCTTCATAAGGTATTTAGTGAAGACGGTACGCTAATTGACGAGGCATATAACAAAAGGGTGTCAAAATTTCTTGCAGAATTTGAATGGTATATTGAAGCCTTCAAGAACCAAAGAACAAAAGGCACTCCCTACTAGGTCGAATGAGGTCTAATTGAATTCTTATAAAATATCGCAATTAGGCAGTTCCTACTTTAGATAATATGCGGTGTATTGGCTTAGCCTGGCTTGGCCAATTCATTCATATTAATACGAAATATGAGATCCTAAAGTGTTTCTATACATTTGTACATCTCCAACTGCGTTTTCATGAAACTATAAAATAGAAATGAGTTGAGAAATGAATCAAAGTTTATAGGAAACGGTATTGACATAGAAGCACACTGATGACAAACGTTGCGTCTTACAGATGTGAAGAATGTGATACCGTATTTGACTCACAAGAGGAGCTAAGTCAACACATAATTTATGCAAGATATAGAAGACCAGGTTGTTGCTGGCAGTGATAGCTATCGGTCAATTCTAGCCGAAAAATTTGGTCCAACAGCATAAAAACAACTTCCAACGTGGTATCAGGCGTCAGAAGCCGGCCGTGTTATACCACCAGATCTTCAGCGCAAGTTTGTTGAACAAAACGGTATGATCTTTTTGGACTTAGCATCGGCTGCAATATGTAGCTTGACAAACTCTCTTTTCTTCTTCCTTATCCATTTCTGTTCTGTGTAATCCTCTTTCTTTGTTATGGTAAGACCCGATGCATCTACTATCAGTGTTATATACTTATTATCATCAAGATTAGATTATCTAAAGATGATTTAATTTTCTGAATCCTTCTCCTGATCTGTGTAGGGCTTTATTACTTCTAATTAGTAACTAAAGAAGATTATTTTCAAATACTATCTGAAAATTTGCTTAACTTCATAACCTTTACCTAACTTACTATGAGCATCGCCTTGTCAAGTTATTTTCAATAGAAGTTATTATAAGGCAACACTCGGGTCCCCGCTTCAACATACTTACCTTTCTAGGGTTTGCAATTATTATTTGTACGTTCTTATTATGGCGCAAAAGATACCTTATTGACTCCTCAATGCCAAAACTGCAAGAACAACTTAAGTAAGACGATTTATGATATTCTTTAAGTCTCTTACATCTCCTATGCAGAGATGAATGTACCATTTGTACACATTAATGATGAGTTAAGCTGATCTTTCCTTTGGAAGATATTTCTCAAGCATACGACAAAGTGGCTAATGGACAAGTTCGCTTTCGTGCAGTAATAGAACGTACTAAGTAAATTCATTCCGTTGTATTGCACACCAGAACATTAACGACAATCTGAAAGCGTCAAAGACGTCTGAGTTTGAACTCATCTCCTTGTCTAGGCCGCCTTCGCCATTCTCCACTGCTATATGCAAATAAGTGATTAACTTGTTATGCCTAGGATTAATGTCTCGTTCCTTCGTATGTGGGGCTTTAGCGCTTGGGGTATGGAAAAAGCTATAATGATACTAATTCTAGAGATAGAACTTAAGACAGGCGATTACAGCATTCAAATAATGGTTGAAATTGGTATAGTCGAGATTATCGGCATGGGAAGAGCACTAGGAATAATTGGTACAATGTTTATAGTTCTGTACTTCTCGAGGAAGCAAGCACAGGGGTTCACTGTGGATATCGAAACAAAGGTTCTCAATGACTTGGACGAAAAGGTTCGCAAAATGGCAGAAATTATAATTGAAAAACCATCGATGCAAAAAGTCATGTATAAACTTGAAAAGCCATCAGAAGAGTTAGCATTTGAGTACTATATCTTGTTTATTTCGTCTCATGTATATTCGATGCATCAAAGAAAAGTGCCTCAAGGATGATGAATGGACAAGGTGGTTGCACTGGATGAGAAATTGCTTTAGGTATGGAACTTTAGGTGAATATTGGAAACAAACAGAGTCAGAGAATTGGTTTGATCCTTCCTTCCAGGAATTTGTCAATAAGGAATTAATTCCGGGGACTCAAAAAAAT
>OCZV010000620.1_pt1 | contig 12802 bp, 6 predicted proteins | sample 1539051 | NCBI WGS metagenome assembly OCZV01 (sample SAMEA3113581, study PRJEB22503) | soil metagenome
AAATTTCGGCTTTGGACCAAATCGGTCCTTCAAGTTAGCCAACCAGGCGAGCTCCGGCCCAGTGCCGCGCAATTCAATGAACAGAAAGGCTGCGCCAATGCTAGTCCAGACTACGGCCAGGTCAGTCCAGGCGTGATAGGCGAGCAGCTGGAAGGTGTAAACGCCGGCGAGAATCAGAGCGATCCACTTTGCCATGATCCGCAGCAACAACTCGACCCGTGGATAGATGGTGGCAAAAGCAACAAAGACTCCAAAGTGCAACGCAGGTGAACCGGCGAGAGCAGAATGCCGCCAAATCCCCCAGGTCGTCAACACAATCGTTGGCGCGATTAACAGGACTGCGTAAAGCGCGATGTAAGCGTGTCTGCCAATGAAGCGTTCGACCTCGCGCCCGAAGACGAAAAGAAAGTACATCTCGACGGCGAACCAAAGGAGGCCCGACGGGGCGTGCACAAACGCATACGTGATGAGGCGCCAGACCTGGCCGCGGTACAAAACTTCCGCACTATCGAACTGCAGATAGGCCAAAATCGAACTCCCACCCAGCATGAAGAGAATGGCCGTGAGAATGGCGGCCGCAACGTGCACGCCAACCAGCATCGTCGTCACGTCGACGGGATAGCGGCCCATCCACGCAACCGGGCGATAATCATCGGAGGTAGTCACTCCGAACATGAATCAAATAAACAGCCGGCGTTCTGAACACGCAAGCCAAGTTCACAGACCTGCGAAAAAATCTCGGGCTACCTCGAATCCCGTATGTTTTCATTCGTGTTAAATTCGTGTTAATTCGTGGTTGAAGACATCTTCGTTTCATGAAAAATATTGCGCCCGCCGTCTTCCCGCCGAATGGAATCGGCGATACAAAGCCAGATAATCAAGCAGTGCTCGATTGGGTGCACGAAATCGGGACCCTGACGAAACCGGAAAATATTTTCTGGTGCGACGGCTCCGAGGGCGAAAACGAATTCCTTCTTGATCAGGCTCGCCGTCAGAGTGTGCTGATCGAGCTCAACGACAAAAAAGTTCCGCGCTCCTACTTGCATCGCTCAAATCCGAACGATGTGGCGCGGGTCGAGAAGTTCACTTTCATCTGCACCCCAACGAAAGAGGAAGCCGGCCCGACAAACAATTGGTCAGAGCCGGAAGAAACGTACGCAAAACTTCATGGGCTCCTGGATGGCGCCATGCGCGGGCGCACAATGTTCGTCATTCCCTACATCATGGGTCCGCCCGATTCGCCGCTCACCAAAGTCGGCTTCGAGATCACCGATTCCATTTACGTCGTGCTGAGCATGCGAATCATGACGCGCATGGGTACAGTCGCGGTCGAGCGGCTCGGCAACGACCCGGAAGCGGAATGGAACCGGGGCGTGCACTCGCTGTTAGATGTCGATCCTGAGCGCCGGTTCATCTGCCATTTTCCGCAGGACAACGCGATTATTTCCGTCGGCTCAGGCTACGGCGGCAACGTTTTGCTCAGCAAGAAATGTCTCGCGCTGCGCATCGGTTCGTATCTGGCGCAAAAACAGGGCTGGATGGCGGAGCACATGCTAATTCTCGGCGTCGAGTCGCCCGAGGGGCGCAAACATTACGTGGTAGCGGCGTTCCCGAGCGCGTGCGGCAAAACCAATTTTGCTATGCTCATTCCGCCGAAGCATTTCAACGGCTGGAAAGTCACGACCGTCGGCGACGACATTGCCTGGATGCAAGTTCGCGATGGCCGGCTTTATGCCGTCAATCCGGAGAACGGCTACTTCGGCGTTGTGCCGGGCACTAGTTACAAATCGAATCCAAACGCGATGAAGTCGATCGGGCACGCCACGCTCTACACAAATGTCGCGCTCATGGATGACGGCGATGTCTGGTGGGAAGGCAAGGACGGTGCGCCTGCGCACGCAATCGATTGGCGCGGAAAGGATTGGACGCCGGATTCAAAAGAGAAAGCCGCGCATCCGAACAGCCGGTTCGCCACGCCGATGCGCAACAATCCAGCGCTCGATCCCGATGTTGAAAAAGGCGAAGGCGTGCCAATCAGCGCGATCATTTTCGGCGGACGCCGGAGCGACACGATGCCGCTCGTGTTTCAGGCGTTCGATTGGGAACACGGCGTTTATCTCGGCGCGACCATGGCTTCGGAAACAACCGCCGCCGCGACCGGGGCGGTCGGCCAGGTCCGGCGTGATCCCATGGCGATGTTGCCGTTTTGCGGCTATAACATCGGCGATTATTTCCGGCATTGGCTCGAGGTCGGAAAACGCCTCACCAATCCGCCGCTCGTCTTTAACGTGAACTGGTTTCGCAAAGGCACGGACGGAAAATTTCTCTGGCCTGGTTTCGGTGAGAACATGCGGGTGCTCAAATGGATCATCGATCGCTGCGAAGGAACTGGGGAGGCGGTTAAATCGCCCATTGGTTGGTTGCCTGGGCCGCACGATCTCGATCTGGAAGAGCTCGATGTGGAGCACAAATACGTCATCGAAATTCTCGGCATCGATCATGAGGACTGGCAAAAAGAATTTGCCGAGCACAAAAAGTTTTTCGATTCCCTCGGAGGCGTTGTTCCTGAGGAGTTGGTGAGGCAGCGCGAGCAACTCGCGGCGCGGTTCAGCGTGTAACCGCCGACCGGCCACGGAATTCCGGGGAGCGCACGCGGCCCGTGTGCTGTTTTCGGCCGCTGGCCGAAAACCTCCCACGGTGCCAACAAACGCATCGTACAGAATAACCCATCGCGAATTTTGCAATGCCTCTGAAGCCGTTTGGCCAGCGGCCAAACGGAGCACGCCAGCGGCGTGCGCTCCCCAAAATTTGCGAACCGCGCCGCAATCTGGAATCGTCTCCAGTGGGCTCGAAGATTGCGAAAAAAGAACGCGTCACCGCGAAAGGTTTTAGGACGGACTGCGTCGAGATTCGTGGTGCGCGCCAAAACAATCTGAAGGGCATCGATGTCGATCTTGCACTCGGTAAACTGACGGTTGTTACCGGGCCGAGCGGCAGCGGCAAATCCAGCCTGGCTTTCGACACAATTTACGCAGAAGGCCAGCGGCGATACGTCGAAACCTTCAGCCCCTACATGCGGCAATTCCTCGATCGCATGGACAAGCCGCGGGTGGATGACATTCGTGGCATTCCCCCAGCGATCGCCATCGAACAATCGAACCCGGTAAAGTCGTCGCGTTCGACCGTCGGCACGATGACGGAAATCAATGATTATTTGAAATTGTTATGGCCGCGGGTCGCGCAGGCGTTTTGCCCGGGCTGCGGCCGGGAAATCCGTCCTGAGACGGCGAAATCGATTGCGGACCAGATCATCTGTCATTTCGAGCGAAGTCGAGCTGCAACGCAGCCGCCGGAGGCGGCGAGGCCAGGCTTTCAAATCCCGTTGCGAAATCCGTCAGTGGCTTCACGGGATCCCTCGACTTCACTTCGTTCCGCTCGGGATGACGGGAAAACTGTCCTCGTCACATTCTGGGTAGCTGTCCCCGCAAAAACCGAACCGCGCGAATTTTTCGATTTTCTTCAGCAGCAAGGCTATCTGCGCGTGTGGATCGACAATGAAATTGTGCGGGTGGATGCGGAACCAAAAATCAAACGGCTCGGCGCGCGCGTACAGGTTATTCAAGACCGCATCGCGATCAGCGAAGAAAACCGGCCGCGCCTGGTCGAAGCCATCGAAACAGCTCTCCGGTTCGGCAAAGGCCAGGTAAACATCATCCCAATTTCGAGAAACGCCCCACGCCTCACTGATCACCGATCACTAATCACCGATCACCAAATCCCCTTCTCCACCGGCTGGCATTGCGCGCATTGCGATCTCGACATTCGTCCGCCAAGTCCCGGGCTATTCAGCTTTAACAATCCACTCGGTGCGTGTCCCGAATGCCGCGGATTTGGCCGCACCATCGCGCTCGATCTTAACAAAGCGATTCCGGATCGCAGTTTGAGTATCAAGCAAGGCGTAGTGCGCGCTTTTCGCGGGGCTGAGTTTGGCGAATCGCAAAAGGATTTACTGCGGGCCTGCGCCCGCGAAGAAATCGATATCAATGTGCCTTTCGAGGAATTGCCGAAGACCGATCAGGATTTCGTGATCGAAGGCGAAAAACGCTCGGACAATTACACCGACGACGATTACGAAAACGATCGCTGGTACGGCGTTCGCGGTTTTTTCCGCTGGCTCGAGCGCAAGACTTACAAGATGCATGTGCGCGTTTTGCTCAGTCGCTATCGTGCTTACACGACCTGCCCGAGTTGCAACGGCGGACGCTTTCAGCCCGAGGCGCTCAATTACAAAATTTCCGCAACCCCTAATCCGCGATCCGAAATTCTGCTGACTCTTCCTGAGTTCGCTGCGCTCCCCATTTCCGACGCGCGCGATTTTCTACGCAAGATTGCCATTGCCCCTACCGACTCGACGGCGGGAATGTTGCGCAACGAGATCTGCGCGCGACTCAATTATCTTTGCGAGGTCGGCGTTGGTTATCTTACGCTGGATCGTTCGACGCGCACATTAAGCGGCGGAGAAGTGCAGCGGGTCAATCTGACGACCTGTCTGGGAGCGTCGCTCGTGAACACGCTTTTTGTCATGGACGAACCGAGCGTTGGTTTGCATCCGCGCGATGTCGGCAGGCTGGTGCGTGTGATGCACAACCTGCGCGATAAAGGCAACACGCTGCTCGTGGTCGAACACGAGGAACAAATCATCCGCGCAGCCGATAACTTGATCGACATTGGCCCCGGGCGCGGCGAGCGCGGCGGCGAATTGGCCTGGAGCGGCGGCCTCGACGATTTTCTCGCGGGCGATAACGCCAATTTGGATAGCGCACGCGGCCCGCGTGCTGGCGATGGCGTTCCGCCATCGCGAACTTTTCGAAGCGCATCATCACGATCGGGTGGAAAACCCAGAAAAAGCTTGTTTCGGCGCGACGCCGAAACCAACGCGCGAGACGCGCGGGCTACCCAATCTTTAACGCGTGATTATCTCAGCGGGCGCAAATCGATTCCGGTACCGAAAGCGCGCCGGAAATCGACGTCGTCGATCAGGATCACCGGCGCGCGACAGCACAATCTCAAAAATATCGATGTCGATCTTCCGCTGGGCGTTTTTACATGCGTGACCGGCGTTTCAGGGTCCGGCAAATCCACTCTGATTCACGACGTGCTCTATCGGAATCTTTTGCATGCAAAGGGGCAATCGAGTGATCACCAGCCCTCGCAGAGCTACGGCTTGGCAGGGGAAGTCGGCGCGTGTAAATCGGTGACCGGCGGGCATCGCATCGGCGAGGTAGTGATGGTCGATCAGGCGCCGCTGGCGCGCACGCCGCGCTCAACGCCGATTCTTTATATCGGCCTTTACGATCGGGTGCGCGAATTGTTCGCCTCCGAACCGGAAGCGATGGCACAGGGACTGCCCGCAAGCGCGTTCTCATTTAACTCCGGTAGCGGTCGTTGTGAACGCTGCTCGGGCACCGGTTATGAAAAGATCGAGATGCAATTCCTGAGCGATCTCTATGTGCGTTGCTCCGAATGCGAAGGCCGGCGATTTCAGCCGCATGTGTTGAAGATCAAACTACATGGAAAATCGATTCACGATTTGTTGGAGTTAACCGTGAGCGAGGCAATTCAGTTCTTCGCGCAAATCGGCGAAAAGAAACACTTATCTGAGCCGCTCAAGGTTCTTGAGGAAGTCGGCCTTGGTTATCTGAGGTTGGGCCAACCGCTCAACACCTTGTCCGGCGGCGAATCGCAGCGATTGAAACTTGTTCGGCATCTTAGCGAATCGGAAAACATCGAACATCCAACATCCAACATCCAACATCCAACTAACGGCGAATCCGCAAGAAGTTCACCCGCCGCGGCGGGCAATCCGCAATCCGCAATTGGAAATCTATTCATATTCGACGAGCCAACGACCGGTTTGCATTTCGATGACGTGTCGATGCTGTTGCGATTATTTCAGCGGCTGGTCGATCGCGGTCATTCCATCGTGGTAATTGAGCACAATCTCGAAGTGGTCAAGTGCGCGGATTGGATTGTCGATCTCGGCCCGGAAGCCGGAGACGAAGGCGGTCGGGTGGTTGCGGCAGGAACACCCGAACAAATCGCAACTATCCAGTCGTCGCACACCGGAAAATTCTTGTGCGCGATTCTGGGGAGCGCACGCGGCCCGCGTGCTGTTTTCGGCGGCCTGCCGAAAGCCGTCCCACGACGTAGCAACTACACTGATGACGAAGAAACATTTGCACTACGCGCCGCGGAAGAACCGTTCGAGGCGCCGTCGAACGGAGCACGCCAGCGGCGTGCGCTCCCCGATCCGCAGAATCGCAATGGCGCGATTTCGATCTACGGCGCGCGCGAGCACAATCTGAAAAACATCGATGTCAAAGTTCCGCGGGACCAGATGGTCGTGATCACCGGGTTGAGCGGCTCGGGCAAATCGACTCTTGCCTTCGACATTCTGTTTGCGGAAGGACAGCGACGATTTCTCGACAGCATGTCGCCTTACGCACGGCAGTTCGTCGAACAACTCGAAAAACCCGATGTCGATCTTGTCGAAGGCTTGCCGCCAAGCGTCGCAATTGAGCAGCGCGTTACGCGCGGGGGCGGCAAATCGACCGTCGCCACGGTGACGGAGGTTTATCATTTTCTGCGGCTGCTCTTCGCCAAAACCGGAACACAATTCTGTCCCGATTGCGATTTGCCCGTCGAAAAGCAGAGCGTCGCCGCGATCGTAAAACAGGTTGAATCCGCGGCGAAACGCGGAGTGCTCAAGGTGCTCGCCCCACTCTTCAAGGCGCGCAAAGGTTTTCACACGGACGTCGCGCGTTGGGCCGAGCGCCAGGGCTTCGACACTCTTTATGTAGATGGAAAGCTGGTTCCCATTTCGCATTTTCGGAAACTGGAGCGTTTCAAGGAACACACGATTGCAGTGGTGATTGGCGTGATTGACGCGAAGCGAATTCTGAAAGCGCGAAATCTTACACAGCGCGCACTCGAAATTGGCCGCGGCACGGCACACCTGCTCGACTCCAAGAACCGCCTCACGATCATGAGCACGGAGATGAGTTGTCCCGGCTGTGGCCGGGCCTTCGAGGAACTCGATCCGCGTTTGTTCTCCTTCAATTCGCCGCATGGCGCCTGCGAGGAATGTGGGGGGTTCGGTGAAATTTGGGACGGTGATCTGCAAACCGGCAGAAGCGACGATGGCGAATCGGTTCTGGAAAATGAACTGGCGGCAGAGCGGGAATCTGAATGGATTGACGAAAATGATGCGCGCGACTGTCCGAGCTGCCGTGGCTCGCGTCTGAACGCGGTGGCGCGTCATGTGCGTGTACAGGGACACGCGATCAACGATTTCACCGCGCTCTCGGCAAGCGAAGCGCGGAAGGTTACGGGGAAACTGCGGTTTCGCGGGACACAGAAAACAGTCGCCGAAGAGTTGCTTCCAGAAATTCAACAGCGGTTGCGTTTCATGGAAAATGTCGGCCTCGGTTATCTCGCGCTTGGTCGTTCGGCGAAAACATTAAGCGGCGGCGAATCCCAACGAATTCGGCTGGCTGCGCAACTCGGCTCCAATCTGCGTGGCGTGCTCTATGTGCTGGACGAGCCGACAATTGGGTTGCATCCGCGCGATAATTTTCGGCTGCTCGACACGCTGGCTGCGCTGCGGAAGAAGGGGAACTCGCTCGTTATTGTCGAGCACGATGACGAGACGATGCGGCGGGCCGACCACGTTGTCGATCTTGGCCCGCGCGCAGGCGTGCATGGCGGGGAAGTCGTCGTCCAGGGAACCCTGCGCGATATCGAGCGCGCCAAAAACTCGGAGACGGGACGTTGTTTGAAAACGCCGCTTTGTCATCCCATCCGAAAATCGCGGCGCGCATTGCGCGATGTCGAAAACTGGATCGAAGTTCACGGGGCTCGCGCGAACAATTTGAAAGATGTCGATGTCCGCTTTCCGATCGGAAGACTTTCCGTGATCACCGGTATTTCCGGTTCAGGAAAATCGACATTGATGCATGACGTGCTTTGGCCGGCGGTTCGCGACGAGTTGGAAAAGAGGAAACGATCGGGTAATGGCAACTTATTCAAGCTCGTCAGCGGCGCGGCGGAAATCGAGGCGGTCTACGAGGTCGATCAATCGCCCATTGGGAAAACGTCGCGTTCGACGCCTGGCACATACATCAAAGTATTTGACGAAATCCGCAATCTTTACGCGCAACTGCCGGTCTCGCGTGTTCGCGGGTATTCGGCGAGCCGGTTCTCGTTTAACGCCGAAGGCGGCCGCTGCGAGACGTGCAGAGGTCAGGGCGTGATCAAGCTGGTAATGAATTTTCTCCCGAGCAGTTATGTGCCCTGCGAAGATTGCCGCGGTCGCCGTTACAATCCGCAAACGCTCGAAGTTCTCTATAACGATAAATCGATTGGCGACGTAATGGAGATGACGATCGAGGAAGCGGCGCAGTTCTTTTCGGCGCATCCGAAAATTGAGCGCGCGCTTTCATTGCTGGTTGATACTGGCCTCGGCTATCTCAAACTTGGGCAACCTAGCCCGACCTTAAGCGGCGGCGAAGCGCAGCGGCTCAAGCTCGTGACGCAACTAAAACGCGGCGTGAGTCGCGCGGCGAACGAGCGGATTCGCAAAATGCGCAAGCCAGGTTCGACCTTGTACCTGCTGGAGGAACCGACCATCGGTCTGCACATGGCGGACGTGGAACTGCTGCTCAACGTGTTGCATCGCCTGGTGGACGAAGGGAACACCGTGATCGTGATCGAACACAATCTCAGTGTGATCGCGGAAGCCGATTACATCGTCGATCTTGGCCCGGAAGCCGGCGCCGAGGGCGGCAAAGTCGTTGCTTTCGGAACCCCTGAACAAGTCGCTAAGAACCGCGTGAGCCGCACCGCGCCCTTTCTGCGAAAGGTTTTAAGGCGACGGAATTGACCCTGTCGATAATATACATTACATTCATACATCGTGGTTCGAACGCAGATTTATTTGACTGAAGCGGAACAGCGCGCGCTGCGCTCGCTTGCTTCCAAGAGAAAAAAAGCACAGAGCGAGTTAATCCGGCAGGCGGTGGATGAATTCATTTCCCGCTCGCAGCGCGGCCATCGGCAGGCACTCCGTGAACGCGTGTTCGGCATTTGGAAAAATCGCGCTGATGTTCCCGATGTGCGTGCGATGCGACGCGCCTGGCGCGGACGGTGATGGTGCTGCTGGACAGCGATATATTGATTGATTATCTGCGCGGCTTGTCCGCTGCCAGGAATTATTTCAAATCGGTGGATGCAGCGGCTATTTCGGTCGTGAGTGTTACGGAACTTGTCTCCGGCGCGCGCAATGACGAAGAGGAAGCGGCAATGAACGAACTCTTCAGCACGATGCACATTGTTGGCGTAGATGAAAAAATCGCGCGCGAAGCGGGCAGGCTGCGGCGTCAGTTTCTGCGCAGCCACAACGTAGAAACGGCAGATGCTCTCATCGCGGCAACCAGCATTTTGCATCGCTTACAACTGGTGACCTTGAATCGAAGGCATTACCCGATGCTCGCTGATGTTCTGGTTCCCTACCGCAAACGCGAGTAGCAATTCCTGATGCTCGCTTATTATCTCCACAATCTCGATCCGATTATCTTTCGGATTTACGACAACGTCGGGCCGCGCTGGTACGGGCTGGCATATGTGCTGGCGTTCATTTGCAGCTACCTCCTTCTACGCGTCCTGGCGAAAACCGGTTATGCCGATCTGCCTGTGGAAAAGGTTGGAGACTTTATCACGGGCTGCGCGCTTTTCGGTGTAATCATCGGTGGCCGGCTGGGGTACGTTTTCTTCTACAAACCGGAAATGTTGCGCGAGCCATTGTCGATCTTGCGCGTCTGGGAAGGCGGAATGTCGAGCCACGGCGGGATGCTTGGGGTGTTGCTCTTCACCTTTTACTATGCCCACCGGCACAAAATCTCGTGGCTGAACCTGGGCGATAACCTGGTCGTAACCGCGCCGCTTGGTTTGTTCTTTGGTCGCTGCGCCAATTTCATCAACGGCGAGCTGTATGGGCGCATTACAAATGTTCCATGGGCAATGCAGTTTCCAAAAGAGCTGCTCGATCATCCCGCCGAAGCGGACCGCGCAATCCGCACATGCGCGCAAATTGATCCATCGCTGACCACGCCGGAGGCGATTATCGCCGCGGTAAATCATCAACCACAGGTCGCCTCCGCGCTGCGCTCGATCCTGACTCCGCGGCATCCATCGCAACTCTACGAAGCCTTTTTCGAAGGGATCGTTTTGTTCGCAATCCTGTGGCTGGTGCGAACGCGGACACGCCAACCCAACGGAGTATTGACCGGACTATTCTTTATCTTCTACGCGATTTTTCGGATCGCGACGGAATTCTTCCGCGAGCCCGATGCGGCGATGATAGGTGCTTTCACGCGCGGCCAGTTCTTTTCGTTTTTCCTGATTGCGATCGGCGTCGCATTCGTCGTCGCGGCCAGGATGAGACCGACGTATTCAAGAGGAAAAATGACGAATGTCTAATGTCTAATGACGAAGAAATGACGAAATCCAAATGACGAAATATCCACGGAAGCCTTTGGCATTTGAGCATTCAGGCTTCCTTCGTCATTCGTCATCCGTGCTTCGTCATTGGAATCTTGCTTTCGTTTCTGCAAAACGGCGCTATTACTTATGCCGGTGACGCGGAGATGCTCATTGCGACATTGCTAGCGGCCGGCGGTCTCCTTTTTGCGTTCGATCACGCGACGATCGCAGGAAAGCTCGTCCTCTCTCTTCTCGCCGTCGCTTCAATCTTCAGTTGGTCGATCATGGTCACGAAGTTGCGCGTCATCCGCTTCGCACGGCAACAAAACGCCCGGTTCCTCGCGGCTTTTCGGCAAGACCGGCAACCGCTGCGTTTGTTTGAAAAGAACGCACGATTCCCGGGGTCGCCGGTATTTAATGTGTATCGCGCCGGATGCGAGGAAATGACATTTCATCTTCTCGGTTCGCCGGAAGTGGACGACACCTTTCGCGCGCGACTCGGGATCGCCGATAAGATTTCGCCGGCGCAAATGGGCGCGGTCAATGCGGCCATGGAACGAGCGGTGGGCGAAACGGCGCTGGCGCTCGAATCGCAAATGATTTTGCTGGCCACCGCGGTGAGCGGTTCGCCGTTTCTCGGATTGCTCGGCACGGTTTGGGGCGTGATGGACGCTTTCACCGGCGTGGCCGAGGCTGGTTCGCCTAGCCTGGTCTCGATGGCGCCTGGTGTTTCCGGCGCGCTCATCACCACGGTGACCGCGCTCTGCGTCGCTATTCCGGCGATGTTCGGTTACAACTTTCTCGTCACCAGCATTCGCGGCATTATCGTGGAAATGGATAACTTTGCCGCCGAGCTCGCCTCCGAGTTTGAGCACAAATACGTCGATCACAGCTCACGGGAAGGAGCCTTCCGCAAATGAGATCGATGAACTGGTTCAATGTTGAGAGTTCGATGTTCGGTGTTCGATGTTTCCGATCGAAAGAGAACGCCGAACATCCAACATCCAACGCCCAACGTCGAAGCAGGAACAAATGAGACGCTATTCACAACGCACCGGCCTGACCACGCTGAGCGAGATTAATATCACGCCGCTGCTCGATCTCGCTTTCGTGCTGCTCATTATTTTCATGATCACGACGCCGCTGCTCGAAAACAGCATGAACCTGTCGATCCCATCCAGCGGCGCCACTAATCCGCCGATCAATTCGTCACAAGTGCAAACGGTCTCGATCGACCACGACGAGACGATCCGGTTCAACAATCAAGTGGTGAACTTGGAGACGCTCACCACGCAACTCATTCAGTTGAAGCAGGCCAATCCAGATGTGGCGATCGTGATTCGCCCCGATCGCGATCTGCCTGTACAAAAATTAATTGGACTGATGGATGCGGTGCAACGAGCGGGAATCAGCAAGGTCGGCATCGCCACACGAGCAACCACGAATGGACACTAATGAACACGAATTCACAAAGAGGTTGCCCGCTAATCACGCGAATCCACGCGAAGGAATCGGCTTTGTTATTCTTTTATTCGCGGTCATTCGCGTCATTCGCGGACAAATCTTCTGCGCCTTGGCGTCCATTGGTGTGCATTCGCCCTTAGAATAGCGATGGGGAGAAATACGCGGTTTTGGCGAAACGTCACGCTGATAGCGCTCGCGCACGTTGCAGTTATCCTGGGACTAATTCGCTGGAGCATGGCAGCGAGGAGTTCACCAAACCCGCAAAGCATCGTTTGGTTAAGCAGCGCGCAAGATCTCCCAGCTGAAGAGTCGCAACCCGGCGTTTCGCCGTCGGCGGGGGTCTCAATTTCTCCGCCCGAACTGGAGCAGCCGCCGAAAACGGATGAAGTGGCAGAGGAAACACCTCTGGTGACCGCCGCAAAGAGCGAAATCGAATTGCCAACTCCGACGCCGGCAGAGACATCTACTCCAAAGCCAACTGCGACTCCGGCGCCAAAATCCCGCAGTCTCGGGACAACAACTCCGAAAGCGACCCCGAAAAAAGCCGTGCTGGCGAAAGCTTCTCCGAAGCCATCCCCGAAAGCGAAGCCGAGTCGGACGAAATCAGCTGAGAAGACAAAGAAAGCCGATACAAAGGCAGTGGGAAAAAAGATCGCGAAAACCGCTCCCGCGAAAGACGCATCCTCATCTCAGAGCAGCAGTGGGGAAACAGATTTAGCCGGCAAAGATGGACACGCGGGTGGCGGGGGCAGCGAATCCGAATTCGGCTGGTATGGCAACATGCTACACGATCGTTTCT
>OCZV010000621.1_pt1 | contig 12775 bp, 19 predicted proteins | sample 1539051 | NCBI WGS metagenome assembly OCZV01 (sample SAMEA3113581, study PRJEB22503) | soil metagenome
CAAGTGCCCCTCAGCCCAACGACGAAGGTGCAGGTCGATCGACCTGGGGTTCCAATCTGTGGTGGCGGGCTGACTGCGCTACTCGTGCGCAGGCTGAGTGGGACGTGATCAGGACCCCACCGAGGAGTCGCCGGCAGGCGGCGAATCGCCGCTCACCGCCACCTACTGCCGGCGGGGGCGAGATCAGGTCAGAGGAACGTGACGAAGACGAACGCGCTAAAGGCAAGGATCACCGAGGCGTTCAACATGTTCCGGCCGATGTCGCGCGCACGGATGTGGGCGGCGACGGCCAGAATGAAGTACAGGATCAGGCCGGCCGCGGTCACCGCTCCGAGGTACTCGATCCACAGCCCTGCGAGCAGACCCGCGGCGGCGCCGAACTTCAACACCGGCAGGAAGGGTCGGTACCGCAAGGGAAGCCCGACGTCATCGAGGCACCGTGTGACGAACCCAGTGGGGATGGCGCAGAAAACGGCGTCAGCGAGCTGGACGGCAGCGACGACCGGCGCCGGCCAGACGGGTTCAGGGATCACGTGGCCGCTCCTGCGTCGGTCTCGCGGCGACGAGGAGAACCGTCGCGGCGATCACTGCGACGAACAGGATGATCGCGTCCTGCAGGTCCTCGGTGACGACCCCCGCCACCGGCACCTCGCCCGCCTTGACCCCGCCGAGTCCCTCGTTGTGCGCCCGGCAGTAGCCGAGGTCGAGGCAACACGAGAGCCGACCCGCGCGGTGGACGCCATGTGGGCGAACGACTACAGGTTCGCGTCGAGCGGGTCCCACTACTGGGCCTTGCGGCAGAACGCCATGTAGTCGGTGAGTACAAGGGTTGTGCCACATCATCTCTCCGCCCGCGCCGGGAACCTCACCGAGCAGCTTCCGGCTGAACCGCTTGAGCTGGTCCCCGTACAGGCCGCGCTCTTTGCCTTCGGGACCCGTGGTCCGCTGGACATGCGTGCCCCCTCCGGTCAGGTGCTCGCCATGAAGACACCGCCTACCTTCTGTCTGTGACACCGAGGATCTTTTTTAGCGCATTATCTCTAGAATACAGGCCGCTGCGATTTCAGTCACGCGTTCCGAGCGGGTCTCGACCCTCCGCGCAGAACGCCGCAGGAGCCACGCAAATCGAGCGAGGGCAGTCCGGACCCTCGCGTTTGGCGATGCTCGAAACGCCCGGCGGGGACGACTAACGAGGAGCGGTCGATTCTGCAACGGCCTGAATAGCTCAAATGAAACCCGAAGATCCGGCAACGAGACAGCCCCGGCCGTCCGTGACATCGGCTGGAAGGCGTGTCCAGCGCTAGGGCGCGCTAGGGCACCGGCCACAGGCGGGGGTCGATGAACGCCTCGCGGGCCCATGACAGGTAGGCATGCGGGAACGAGGCGAGGTGACCATGCGTGTCGGCGAGCAGCTCGGCGCACATGGCGGCCTGGTTGGCGTGCCCCTCGGCGGCGGCGAGCGCGGTGGCTATGCCGCTGGATGCCGCGACCTCAAGCGTCGCGTGCCTGTCGTCACCCTGCGCCAACAGCGTGTGCAGGCGACCGCGGGGGTCTTCTTCGAGCGCGGCGAGAACCGGGAGCGTGTAGACGCCGGCGAGGATGTCGGTCCCGGTCGGCTTGCCGAGTCGCACGGGGTCTCCGATCAGGTCGAGCACGTCGTCCAGCATCTGGAACGCCATGCCGAAGTGCTCGCCATAGGCACGCAGCGCCGACCGGCGTTGGTCCGACATCCGGGCACAGAGTCCGCCGAGCTCCGCTGCGCAGCCGAACAGCTTGGCGGTCTTGCCCTGGACGGAGGCGAGGTAGTCGTCGACCGTTCGATCGAGGTTCGAGATCTCCGCCATCTCGCGTGACTGCCCCGCGCACCGCTCGACGATCGTCCTAGCGAGGATGGCGGCCGCTTCTCCGCCCACGCTGGCAGCCAGCTCGCCCGCTCTCGCGAGCATGTAGTCACCGGTGAGCACGGAGGTGCCTGCTCCCTCCACGGCGTTGATCGTCGGTGTGTCGCGCCGCGTGAGGGCTCCGTCGAGCAGATCGTCATGGACGAGGGAACCGACCTGTACGAGCTCGACGGCGGCCGCCGCGGCGACCACGTCGGAGTTGTACACGGCGCCGAGGTCGGCAACGACGATCGTGAACGCGGGTCGGAGGAGCTTGCCGCCGGTGATGACCCGACGGCTCGGTTCAGCCAGCAGACTCGGGCCCTCGAGTGACGCCCCGAGCACCCATTCGACGTCGGCGAGCCTGGACGGAAGATCCGGGATATTGAAGACGCGGGCGAGGTGCTCAGGATGCATGCCACGCTCGCTCTATCAGGACACTAATAGAATGTATCTACTAGTATCGTCAAGCGCCCCACAACTAGCGACGTAGTAGCGGTGGCGTTCTAGCGGGCTAGCCTAAGCTGTGCGGCGATAGATGACGTCAGCGGAGTGCCCGCCTGACAGGAGAAGGGTGGATGCTGACGATGGGTCGACCGGCGAAGTTCAGCACCGAACAGATTCTCGACACGACCGCGGCGCTTGTCGCGCAGGGAGGGCCGACGTCGGCCACGGTGGCGGGCATCGCGCAACGCCTCGGGGCGCCGACGGGGTCGATCTACCACCGTTTCGAGTCTCGAGATCTCCTGCTGGCGCGGTTGTGGATTCGTACGGTGAAGCGGGCGCAGGAGGGCGCGCTGGCGGCGATCGCGCAGGAGGACGTGGAGAAGGCCGCCATCGACACGGCGCTGCACATGCCGCGATGGTCCCGGCTCAACGTGGACGAAGCTTGCGTGTTGCTGCTGTACAGGCGGGAGCAGCTAGCCGAGCAGTGGTCCGAGGAGCTCGGCGACGAGCTGGCCGGCCTAAACGATGCGCTCAAGGCGTCTCTCCGCGCGTTCGTGCGGCGCCGCTTCGGCTCCGTGACCAGCGCGAACCTCGAGGTTGCCTCCTTTGCGCTGGTCGACGTGCCCTACGCGGCCGTCCGGCGGTACCTGCTCGCCGGCAAGCCACCACCGCGTGCGGTCGACGATCTCGTCGCCCGCACGTGCCGGTGCATCCTCCTGTAGCCACGGTTAGGCCTCGGCGCCGTGGACCGCGGTCAGGAACTCCGTCACTGCCTCGGGCTCGAAGTAGAACATCTGCAGGCGCGTCACCTTGCCGTTCTCGATGCGGTAGAGACCCAACACTTCGCTGTCGCACGCCCGACCGTCGGGAGCGTTGCCACTCTGGTGGTAGTACATCACGACCTCGTGGTCGTTGGACGCGACGACTCGTGACCGGAGGCGGCGACTCTCGGTAGTCGGCTGGACCGGGTCCCAGGCGGCGACGAACCCCTCGGTCATCCTGGCAACCTCGTCGGCGCCCCGGTACGTGCCGCCGTAGAAGGGCAGTGATGGGGGCCAGTGGAACTCGACGTCTGGGTCGTAGGCCTCCAGGATGTGCTCGTAGTCGCGCTCCTCGATGGCGCGGAAGAGATCGACCATCAGCGCTTCGTTCGTCTTCATGCAGTCCTCGCTTCCATCTGGTTCACGTCCGCTCCGAGTACGGGCCCCGCCTCCCGCAGCTTGAACACCCGCACCGCGTTCTCCCCAAGGAACAGCTGACGGGCCTCCTCATCGAGCCCGAGGTCGGCGATGCGGCGAAGGCATCGTTCGGCCGACAGCATCGGCCAGTTCGTCCCGAACAGGACCCGTGTCCGTCCTCTGCCTCGCAGGAACTCGACCAGCCCTGCGGGCAGGCGGTGCAGGGCGTACGCGGAGGTGTCGATGTAGAAGTTCGGGTATTTGGTGGCGAGCGAGATGACCTCGTCGATCCACGGATACCCGACGTGGCCGCCGACCACGACCAGCTCGGGGAACTCCAACAGGACGTCATCGAGGTACGGGATCGGTCGTCCCGGCTCGGACGGGCACAGCGGCCCGGCGTGACCGATCTGCGTGCAGAACGGGATCCCCAGCTCGACGCACGCGGCGAGGATCGGGTAGTAGCGCCGGTCGTTCGGTGGCAGGTTCCACAGCCACGGCACAACCCGGACGGCGACGCAGCCCAACTCCTCCACGGACCGCCGGAGCTCACGAACAGCGGCGACCGGCTGGCGGAGATCGACCGCGGCGATACCGACGAACCGATCGGGGTGCGCCGAGACTGCCGCCGCGACCTCCTCGTTGTCGATCAGCATGCCATCGGGGCTCGACCAGGCGCAGAGCATGGCGCGATCGACGCCGCCCGCGTCCATGGCGGCGACCGCCTCATCGACGCCGTACCGGGCGTTCCTCTCGAGGCGCGTCCAACGGAAGAGAGGGTCGAGCCACGGTTCGGCCATGAAGCGTTCGTTCGTGACCTGTGCCCACACATCGATGACGTCCACGCAGTGAGGCCCCCCCGGGTCGCGTGTCCTATACTAGAGGTTCAATTCTAGTACGCCACCGGAGATCGATGCGATGGCAGGGTCGTCAAGGCAGCCGGTCCTCATCTACGACGGTGAGTGCGGGTTTTGCGCGCAGTGCGTCCGCTGGGTCGAAGCACGACTTCCCTCGACGTCGGGGGTCGCGGTGCGGCCGTGGCAGTCCCTACATCCCGGCGAGTCGGATCTCGCTCGGGATGAGCTCGCCGGCGCTGTGTGGTGGATCACGGGGGAGGGCGAGCGCTTCCGCGGTCACCGGGCGGTCGCGGCGAGCCTCCGCGCCATCGGCGGTGGATGGTCGGTGGCCGGCATCGCGCTCGAAGACCCGCCGTTGTCCTCGCTGGCGGCGTGGGCCTACCGGCTCGTCGCTCGCAACCGGCATCGGTTGTCGAGCGGCGTGGCGGCGTGCCGGCGCACGACCGAGAGACGATCCGTCACCGGGTCACGACGAGCTTCATAGGCGGATCTGCGAGGACGTCGGCTGCGCTATCTCCCAGGTGACGACGTCGCTCGTGACGCTCGATGGATCGAACCCGGCGGCGATGACGGCGAGGACGTCGTCGATGGCGGGACGTACGTGTGCTCGACCGGTGTGAAACGTGCAGCACCGCGAGTACATGGCCAGTAGTGGAATCGGGACGTCGGTCAGGTACACGGACGGGCTCGTGCACGTCCCGTCGAACGCGGTGCTGTTGAGCGCGCACCTAAGCCCATCATGGTCACCGCTGGCATCGACCGTGATGGGAAACGCGCCGAGCTTGGGGGGCAGCGGTCCGTCATGGATCTCGGCGCCGAGGCCGGCTGCGATGCTGACGCGGGCGGGTCACGATCCGCGTACACGACGCGCCCCGCACCGACGGCGACAGCGAGGCCGACGGCATAGAGGCCGATGGACTGCGGTCCGGCGTCGCCACCCACGACGAGGACCTCCGCACCCGGATCGGTCCTGAGCTGTGGTTCGACCGTGCGCCATGCGTCGGCGATGTTGTCGCTGACGCTCGCGGCCGCAGCCGCATCGATGCCCGGCGGCAGGGAGACGAGCATGGCATCGGCGTGGGGCACCAGGACGCGATCGGCGAGGAAGCCTCCCCAGGCGAAGCCTCCCATCGGACCCAAGCCGTAGGTCGACAGCGGCGGATGCGAAGCGCAGTTCCCGGTGCGTCCACGCCGGCAAGGCCCGCATCGCCCGCAGGAAATCTGGAACGGCACCACGACCACGTCGCCCGCGGCGACCGACACGACGTCGTGGCCGATCTCGACGACCTCGGCCACCGCCTCGTGACCGAACGGGTACGGGCCGGCCAGGCGGAATCGGCCTCGGAGCACGGCCACATCCAGGTCGCAGGTCGCCACCGCGATGGGTCGAACGATGGTGCTGCCGGCGCCGCGCAGGTCGACGTCGGGCACTTCCTCCCAGCGGACCGCTCCTGGCCCGTCGAGCATGAGCTGTCTCATCTCGAGGTCGTCCATTCGGGTGCTGAGGGCCGACCGACGACCAGTCGAAGCGATCCGCGTAGCACCGGACGGGTCCGGAAGCTGCCGAATCGTCGGTCCCAGGATCCAGAACGCAGGTCATGCGCCAGTTGCCGGATGGCTCGGCGCTCGACGCCTAGCGGCAGTAGCGCCCATCCTGATTGCGATTGCCATATCTGCGATCGAAGCAGCATCTCTGGTCGAGCGTGGAAGCACTCGATGAAGCCGTCCGCACAATCTGCTGGCGTGGGGATGACCGTAACGTCGGACGCGCCACCGAGGACGTCGCACAGGTCATCGATCGCCGGAAGGCGCGAGCACGTGAGGTCCACCAGTTCCGGCACGTAGTGCGCCAACCACCAGTCGCCGAACGTCGCCGGGTCGAACGTCAGCATGACGACAGCTCCGCGGCTCACGCGGCGCAGCTCTCGGACTCCCTGCCTCCAGTCGCGCCACTGGTGGACGGTGACCGTCGCCATCGCTGCGTCGAAGGAGCCGTCGTCGAACGGGAGCTGCTCAGCGACGGCATCGAGCGCCGGAGGCAGGCGTGGTGGCCGCTGCGAACGCATCGAGGCCGACGGTTCGACGGCGCTGACGTACCTGTCGGTCGGCTCGTACGAACCGGCACCCGCGCCGACGTTGATGACGGTCCGAGCCCTCCCGAGAGCCGAGGTCACCTGCCTCGCGATGCGGTCGTCCGCTCGGCGCGTGCGCGAGTAACCCCCACCGGACCGGTCATAATCGGCGTCGCCGGCTGGCCGTCTGGTGCGCAGCGAACGCGTCACAGGTCCGCCCCTGTTCGGCTTCCGCAGCGCTTAATCCTCGCTGTCATGCTCTCGCCCTGGTGTTTCGGTTCCATCGACCACGACCTCGACCAGGCCATCGTCGAGGTGGTACAGCAAGCCGTGAACCCGAACTGTGTGAGGCATCCATGGCTCGCGTCGGAGTCGGGCGACCTCGGCCGCGAGAGCTTCCCTTGGTTCAGGAAACGCACGCAGGTACGAGAGCAGTCGATCGGGTGTGGTTCCGCCGAGCCGACTCGCGAGGAGGGCCTGCGCTGCCTCGCTCAGGCTTCCCTTGAAGTTCTCGATGATCTTGTCGACCTTGCTCCACGCGAGACACGCTCCGCAGTCGGTGTGCATCAGGACCGCGATCTCGTGGACACCGGGCAGGTGTATGGCTACGAGAAGCGATCGGTCGTCCGCGATGGCGCCCAGTGTCCGCACGATGCGCGTGCGCGACCGAATCGCTCCCTCGGTTGAGAACGTCGCGATTCCGAGCGCCTCCAGGTTCACCCGTGGGTCCATGCATGTCACGACCAGCCGATCAGCCGCGGGCCGGTCTGTTGGAAGTTCGTGCGGTTGAACGCGGGCTCGGAAGTCGGCGTTGGCGGAGCGGATCTCCTGAACCCAGATGTCCTCGTTGGTTTCGGTCATGTCGGTGCCTCCGTGGTCGGATGCCGGTCAGCTGTCGAGGAGCCAGACGGTGTCGTCGACGGTGATCTCGCCGAGGTGCTCGACCGTCGCGTAGATGCCGAGAGCCCCGTCGCTCGCGCGGGTGATTGCCTTGAGAACCCGACAACTCCGGCCCGATCGATGGCAGGTTGACGACCTGGAACGAGGTGTCCGGTGCGCCACTCGAACACGCACGGCTCGCGCGCCGTCACCGATCCGCAGTTCCCCAGTCCGATGGTCCCTCGGGGAAAGCGGCCACCGTCTGAGGCCCAAGTGATGTTCGGTGCAAGTAGCCGGCGAAGGGCTGTGCCCGTACACCCGCGTAGAACTCGTTCTGTGCCTCGTGCAGCTGGTCGAAGTTTCGGACCCGAGATCCAGACGACATCCCGTCAGCCGGTGAACGACTCGGGGCCGAAGCGGCCCCAGGCCACGAAGGCGGCCATGGCGAGAAAGGTCAGATTCAGCACGGCTGGCACGACCTCCCGACGGCGGAGGTGCGTGATCGTCGCGCCCACCATCAGCAACACCATACCGACAGCGGCCAGCGGCACGAGAACCGGCGCGATGTCCAGCGCGGCGGGCAGGATCAGGCCAACCGTAGCCAGGAACTCGAGGGCTCCGAGGGTCTTGACGAAGCCGACGCTGTTGTCTGCCATCCATCCCCGGCCCGTACTTGGTGGCCAGCTCCTCCTTGGGCACGAACAGCTTGGTGGCGGCGTTCAGCATGAGAACGGAGAGCAGTCCGGCAACAATCCACAGCGCTATGTTCATTCGGTTCTCCTTGCAGGGTCGTTGCCCTTGGTCACATCGGGGCTGTGCCCGAGAGCCCTCGACCGACTCGGGCACCCCGCCGACCATGTCGACCTTGGCATCGGTGTCCGCCACATGAAGCCACTGGCCCGGACTTCGCTGTGACACACCCGATCCCGACTCCTGTCGGACCCCGCTGCGGAACGACAGCCGCGCCACCGCCCACTCGGGAGCTACAAGCGAACGTCGCTCCTCGACACACGGTGAGATGACCGGTCTCCACGCCGACTAGCCCGGTGCCCGTCAACGTCATCTGAGACTCGCTCTTGATCGAAGCCGGTCTTTTCGGCGAGTCCCGCACGGAGAGGGAGGATGCGATATGCGGCTCGCGACCACGCTCCTCGGACCCGGACGGGCACGAGACCGATCGCGGTTGCGACAGACGAAGGGGCGCTGCGCGCGATGATCTACCGCGGCACGGAGCGAGCGGCACGGGACGCGGACGTCGCGGCCATGTCGGCCCCGTGCCACGGACTCCGGGCACAGCGCCCGATGAGCACGCGCAGCGGACTAGATCGATGACGACACCGGCTCCTCCGCGCGCTCGAGCGATCTGAGCGCGCCACGCAGCAGCCCAGGCATCGCCCAACGATGCCCGACCGACACCGGTGGCCAGATCGCCCTGGCCACCGGCTGGTCGTAGTGGATGAGCGTCGCGATCGACAGGCAGCGCTCGTCGACGTGGACAACGATGTGAGCGGTCAGGAACCACGACGCGGCCTCGAGCCGCAGCCAATCGTCGCCTCGATCCGCGATCTTCCAGCCACCCACGTACGACGGTGACTGCCGGCGCTCGAGACGAAGACCCAGGAGCACTCGCCAGACGAACTGCCCCTGTACGCCGGCGGCGTCTTCGATCCCCGCCCGGGCCCACTGCTCCGGCGACACCGCGTGTCCTGGAGTCGACATGGAGAACACATCGACGTAGTCGGCCTCGAGGACCGCGCTCAGCGGACGGATCGCGTCGGGGATGTCGCGCTGCTGGACGACGGCCGGCGCACGAGCGCCCCCGTGGTCGACTCCAGCTTCGGATGTTGTTCTCCGCGCCATGGGTCCTCCTCAATGTGGTGGCAACCCGTTCTAGCAGGCGGGTTCTAGTAGTGTCCGCTGTACGCGACGGCAATCTCCGCCTCTCGCCCGGCGCGCAGGGCTCGAGCGGTGCGTGCGACAGACGCGCCGAGGTGCTCGGCGGTCAACAGGTCGCTCTCCCGAGGATTGGTCGCGACGTCTCCGTCGCCGTTCGACTGTCCCATGGCGCCGAGCCAGCTGCCGAGCCGGTTCAGGTCGTCGGGTGATGCGCCGTCCCAGCACCAGCCTGGGAGCAGGTCGAGGTTGACCCAGAGCATGCCGTGCTGCGCGGCTAGGAGGCCGAAGTACTGCAGCGTGTTGAGCTTGTCACCGGTCATCGCCTGTGAGTGTGCGAAGCCTGCCGCGACCTTTCCACTCCAACCTCGCCCGGCCCAGACTGGGAGCGACGCCTCCGCGAACGCCTTGAAGGCAGAGGAGGGGCCACCCATGTAGGTGGGACAGCCGAAGACGATCCCATCGGCTCGGCCTAGCGCGTCCCACGTGCTCGGCTCGAGGCTCTCCACGTCGTGGAGATCGGCGTGGGCGCCCGGCTGACCGCCCACGCCGCGAGCGAGATGTTCAGCCATCCGCCTGACATGCCCTCCGTCGCTGTGGAAGACGACGGCTACGGTCGACACGTCATCCAGCATCATTCTAGAATCCTAGCCCTAAAACCCCGAGTAAGACCGACTCCCGTCGGGTCAGACGGGTCCCCCTGCCCGAAACGCACTTCGGTTGCGAGCCACGCAAGCATCTGGTTCACCACCGCCGATCGTTCCCATTGGACGAAATGACCGACGCCCGGCAGGACAAAGGGACCGATCGCGTTCGGAAACGCCAGTCGCATCTGGTCGACGAAGAGCGGGGGCACGACCGGATCCTCGGGTCCGTACAGCACGATCGTCGGGGTCGGGTTCGGTTCGAAGAGTCGCGGCGGCTCGGACGCCGGCACACCGAAGGCGTACGAGTAGAGATGGAGTGACCGTCGCAACGCCTCAGTGCCCGCGAACGGCTCGGCCATGAACTGCACCGATGGTTCGTCGAGGGGTTCCTGGCCGACCCACCCGTCGGTGCCGTACACGGACGCGACGTACTCGCCACACGCCTCGGCGGTCCCCAACCCCTCGATGAGCTGGTCGGCGTGGAGGCCGTGGCGTTGGAAGTGCTCGAGCTCCGTGACGGGGAACGGAGCGAGGCCTTCACGTTCGTAGGCCTCGAACGAGAAGGGCGGGATCGTGTTGAACAGGAGCATCCGGTCCACCAACCCCGGCGAGCGGAGCGACAGGTCCTGCGCGACGACGCCGCCGAAGTCACCACCGCAGACCACACAGCGCTTGTGGCCGAGGACTGCCAGCAGCGCCGCAACATCCATGGAGCACGCCGCGACGTCATAGGCGCCATCGGGCGCGGGATCGGAGTCGCCGAACCCGCGGAGGTCCGGCGCGATCACCTCGAACCCGGCCGTGAGCAGCCCGCCGATGTTCCGCCACCAGATCCGCTTCGTCTCGGGCCACCCGTGCAGAAGCAGGAGCGGCGTGCCCCCTAGGCCAGCGTGGACGAACGCAAGGTCGACGTCACGGACTCGCAGGCATCGTACCGGGAAGGCCGAGGGGTCGACGTCGTGCGACATCGAGTCATCCGAGCGAACCAGGCTGGTAGTCGCCGGCGGGCAGCTGGACGATCACGTTCACGCGATTGAAGGCGCTCATGACCGCGATGAGAGACACCAATGCGGCGAACTGATCCTCGTCGAAGTGCTCGGCGGCCCTCGCCCACGCCTCGTCGGTTACGCCGCCGGCCGCGTCGGCGATGCGGGTGCCCTGTTCCGTCAGCTCCAGGGCAGCCCGCTCGGCGTCGGTGAACACCGTGGCCTCGCGCCAGGCTGCGACGAGGTTGAGGCGCGTCGAGGTCTCCCCTGCGTGGAGCGGCGTCCTTGGTGTGCATGTCGGTGCAAAAACCGCAGCCATTGATCTGGCTGGCGCGGATCCTCACCAGCTCCCGTGTCGCCGCCGGCAGCGTCGAGTCTGACAGGGCCTTGTTGGCCGAGACCATCTGCCCAAGGAACGTGGCCGCGACCGGGTTTCCCAAGAGATTCAAGCGAGCTTCCAAAGTGACCTCCGGTGCTGTGCTTACTGATGATTAAGCGACGACGTCTCAGGCCCGCACGTTGTGACCCGCTGGCGTGAGTAGATCCCCGAAGCGAACCATCTCCTCGGCGATATCGCGCTGCAGCCACCGACGCAGGAGCGGTTCGGCGATCCAACGCCACGGTCGCTTGAACTGGAACAGCTCGCGGTGGGTGACCACAGTGCCGTCGCTGGTTTGTTCCGTGTCGAACGTTCCCTCGAAGTCGAGGAACCAGCGGGCTGGCCCCGCGATCGGCGACCCGAAGCGCAAGCGCGTCGACGTTCGAGTGAAGGGGTAGGTGCCGGACGGGCCGGGCAATCCGCGAATGCGGCCGGAGAACTGGACGAGCCCGTCTGCGCCGTTGTCCTGGACAGTACCAACCCTGCCGATCTTGTGATCGGCTTGGCGGTAGCGATTCAGGTCGAGCACGAAATCGAACACATCGTTGGGCGTCGCCGCGATCGTCGTAGCTGCTTCACCGAGGATCATCCGTCACTCCATTCGGTCGCGTAGTTCTAGCACGTTACCTCTAATAGAGGCGACGCCGACGCCGCTGCGACTGCTTTGGAAGCATCATCTCCCGGCGCCTCGTCCTCGCTGCTGGACGCCTCCGATGGTCGCTTCGGCCTGGGCGAAGAGCCGGTCGCGCGAGAAGATCTCCTTCAGACGCGCCAAAGCCTGTCGGTCGCCGACGAGCTTGAGCGTGCCGGCGGCGGTCGCCTTTGACGCTGAGATCCTCCCGGACGCGATGTCGGCCCACGCCTCCTCGTCAGTGGTCAGGGTGACCGCCGGATCGTGGGCGCGGCCCTCATGCACTTCGATCGCGCCGTCATCGACGGTGAAGTGGAAGACACGACTTCCCACGCGGTACTCGTAGGTCTCGGTGACGCCCCGCGCGGCCTCGCGGTCGGCAAAGGCCGCCATGGCGAGCGCCGCCCACTGAGGTCGGAAGCTTTCCCCGGGCTGTCGAGCCCCGAGTCGCCTGACGCCCCATGCAACGAGCGGCAACATGGCGTCGGCGAGATCGCGACCGTCGTCGGACAGTTCGTACACCTGTCTGGCGGCGGGAGGCGGAAGCTCGTCACGAACAACGATGCCGTCGCGCTCGAGGTCACGGAGGCGCTGAGTCAGCAAGTTGCGGCTGATCCCGGGCAGACCGTCGATCAGGTCGGTGAAACGCCGCGCTCCCAGTAGAAGCTCGCGGACGATCAGCAGGGTCCACCGGTCCCCGACGACGTCAAGAGCGCGGGCCGCGCCGCAGTACTGCTGGTAGCGATGGTCAGGCATGGCACGGAGTTCCTTTTATGAACTTGATGATATAGGATGTGAACGAAGGAGAGGAGTTTGCACCATGCCGATGTGTGACGCATACATCCCGGAGGGGGTGCTCTCGCCCGACGCCGAGCGCAAGTTGTTGGGCAGGGTCACCGACCTACTGCTCGAGTCCGAAGGCGCCC